>Ga0163151_10009820_pt1 | contig 10278 bp, 9 predicted proteins | sample OliLakLV19MP5IB2_FD_145596 | JGI IMG/M metagenome (GOLD analysis project Ga0163151, IMG submission 145596) | Freshwater microbial mat bacterial communities from Lake Vanda, McMurdo Dry Valleys, Antarctica - Oligotrophic Lake LV.19.MP5.IB-2 | ecosystem: Environmental > Aquatic > Freshwater > Lake... | reverse complement strand
CCACATTTCCATATATATAGTCGATGTTTGTATGCTTATTTAAAATATCTGCTATCTTAAAAAATCCATCAATATCTAACAGATCGTCGGTGTTCAACCATGTCCAATAGTCTCCGGCAACGTGTTTCAAACCTTTATTAATAGCGTCGTATTGTCCCTTATCTTTTTCTACAATTAAATTGTCAATGGCCTCTTTAAAATCATCTATCACAGCGGCAGTTTCCTTGTTAGAGCAATTGTCAACCAATATCAATTGAACCAATATATTCTTTTGGGCAGCCTGTTTCTTTAAAAGAGCAACATTTTCAAGAGTTTCCCTAATGTATTTATCCTGATTAAAGGAGGGTATAATGATTGAAAATGAAGCCATTACGCGAATATAGAGCTTATATTTTTTAAATGATCAATGTTTATAACAAATCAGCTAACAAACCGTTATTCATTCTTAATATTTTAAATTTGATGTAAATGCGGATATTATTGTTGGCAGATGTGGCTTCGGGTCACACCGAGAAATGGGCTTTAGGCCTTGCTCAACGAGGCATTGAGGTTGGCATTTTTTCATTGAACAAAACCGAGTTCCCTTGGATGGCAAACGTGCCAAACATAAAAGTATTGTTTGAATTAAAAGAACGGCATGTTGCAAACGGACTTAGCAGTAAGTTTACATACTTTACATATATTCCTAAATTAAAAAAGATAATTAGCAATTTTAAACCCGATGTGGTTCACGCACATTATGCTAGTAGTTACGGATTATTAGGCGCCCTCATTAAATTTCATCCTTTTGTTTTATCAGCATGGGGAACCGATGTGATGAAATTTCCTCAAGAGAATTTCATGAATAAAAAGATCATGCGTTTTAATTTGAAATGCGCCGATGCAGTTTGCGCAACATCTGAAACCATCAATGCATATATTCAAGAACTCTATCCACGAAAAGTTAATGTGATCCCTTTTGGAATTGATTTCAATACATTTAAACCGGATCTTTCTTTAAGAAGTAAAGATCATTTTGTGATCGGCGCCATAAAATCCCTCGAAAAAATTTACAATATTGACGTCCTCATAAAAGCATTTGTCCTTGTTCATTCAAAGTATCCAAAAACACAATTAATGATAGTGGGCGATGGAAAAGAAAAGGATAATTTAAAACGCCTAGTAAAGCAATTGAATTTGAACGATTCGGTTGAATTTACAGGTAAAGTTCCTTTTAAGGAAACGGTAAATTATTTCAACAAATTAAATTGTTTGGTTAATGTTTCGCAATACGAAAGTTTTGGCGTGAGCGTTATCGAAGCCATGGCCTGTATGGTTCCGGTGGTGGTTAGCGATACCGGCGGACTAAAAGATATTGTTTCTAATGGAGAAACGGGAACTTGTGTTGAACCTGGCAACATTGCTAAAACAGTAGAAGCCATTGAGAGGGTAATAATGGACAAAAATTTTGCAACCACAAGCGCCGAGAAAGCGTTAAATAGTGTAAGAGAGAGATTTAATTGGCAAACAAATCTTGATCAACAAATAGCGGTTTACCAATTGCTGGTAAAGACATAAAGTGCTAATAAAAATTACATTATGAATTTACAGCAACAATTCGTATCTTACTAATGTAAAAAGAATAGATTATTAATAATGCGCGCGTTTTTCAGATCCATAGCACCCGAGTTTATTTTGCAGATTTATAAATCGCAAAAGAAGAAGAAGCGCGACAAAGAACGCCAAAAATTAGTGCTTCAAGGAAAAGTTATTGTAGAAACCGATATCGTTGAACAATTAAGAAAAAACGGCTTGAACTCAGGCGATGTGGCCATGGTTCACTCTTCGTTAAGTAGGCTTGGAAATGTACAAGGTGGCGCAAGCACTGTTATAAGAGCATTGATAGAAGTTTTAGGCGATAATGGAACTCTTGTGATGCCATCTTTTCCTTCGCTTGGATATACATTTGATTATTTAAATAAAAATCCTGCGTTTGATGTAAGGCATACACCATCGCAAATGGGCGCTATTACCGAAACATTCAGAAAAATAAAAGGCGTAAAACGCAGCATGCATCCTACGGATCCGGTTTGTTCGATAGGAAAAGAAACAAAATTCTTATTGAAGGATCATTACTCTCAACTAACACCCTATAATCAAAATAGCCCTTTTTATAAATTAATCACCTTAAAAGGAAAGATAGTTCTGCTGGGAACAAAATTAGATACGGTAACAAATTTTCATGTGATGGAAGATCTTATTGGGAATTTTAAATTTCCGGTATATCATAAAAAGCAATTTTTGGTAAAAGTGAGAGATGAAGTAGGTGTTGAGAGAATGGTAACAACGAAGTCTCATGATCCTGCCATGTCTAAAAAAAGAAAATGTAATGAGTTAGAGCCGGCTTTTATAAAAGATGGTATAATGAAACGATTTACTATTGGTGATGCCAATTGCGCAATAATTGATGCAGAGAAAATGCATAATTGGTTGATGGAAAAATATAAAGAAGGAATAACCATGTATACGCCGTTTGGAGGTGAGCTGGATTAATATGCAGATACATTTGAGCTTTGACTATGAATTGTTTTTTGGGGTGAATGCAGGCACTATAGAGAAATGCATCCTTGAACCAACGCAACAACTAATTCAACTTGCCGAAAAAAACAGTATTCCACTTATATTTTTTGTTGACGCAGGTTATTTAGTTCAGTTAAAAAAGAACTCTCAGTACGCAAGCTGTAAGTTGGATCTTGAAAGGATCTCTTCGCAAATCGCGAAACTTTCTTCATTAGGACATCAAATAGCACTTCATATTCATCCGCATTGGGAAGATAGTAAATTTGATACCGATAGCAATCAGGATGATAAGTGGATCATCGACACAAAACGGTATAAGCTTTCTGATTTTTCTAAAGAAGAAGCATCTCAAATAATTTCTAAGTATAATGCAGCACTTTTTGATATCACCGGAAAAAAATGCACAGCCTACAGAGCAGGAGGATGGTGCGTTCAGCCTTTTTTACACATTAAAGCGGCTTTAAAAGAAAATGATATTACTATTGATAGCAGCGTTTATTTTAATGGTTTTCATGATTCGCCCGCGCATTCATATGATTTTACAATTGCAAAGGATAAAGCTGAATGGAAATTTGAAAATGATCCATGCGTAGAAGATCTTAAAGGAAGCTTTAAAGAAATAAGCATTACGCCGGATAAGGTCGGTGCTTTGTTTTATTGGGAACTATACTTTAAAATGAAAAGTGCTCCCGAAAAATTCAAACCCCTTGGCAATGGCATATGGTTAAAAGATAAAGGGAGAATTTATAAACAGTTTCATTCAAGCACCGATCATTTTGCATGCGCCGATGGTTATTTTTCATCTAGATTAATACATAATCTTCAACAATGCGAACAAAAGAAATTTGAACGCATGATGGTGTTAAGTCACCCAAAATCATTGGCACCTTGCTCATTCGATTATTTAAATGAATTTATTGTGTTTGCTAAACAACGCGGACATCATTTTGCCATTCTCAATTAATGGAAAAGATAAAGATTATATCGCATACCGCTCTTGATCTTAAGAAATGGGATAAAGCCATTTTAAATTCTCCTTTTGCTTTGGTGTTTGCTCAATCATTTTATTTAAATGCCACAGCGCCTAATTGGAAAGCATTGGTGTTGGATAATTACAAAGTAGTAATGCCTTTAACGCAAGCCAGTAAATTGAATATTAAATACCTTCATCAACCGCCATTTACATCGCAATTAGGAATTTATGGGAATGCAACAAAAAAAGACATTGAATACATTGAATCGGTTTTACGAAAGAACTATAAGTTTATTGAGATCGAACAAAATGCTTATTCTAAATTTCAAAATAATGTAAAGGATAAGGTAACATACGTTATCGACTATAAAAAAGGATATAAATTCAACGATAATACCAAGCGTAATATTTCAAAAGCAAATAAGTTAAATTACAAAATAAGTGAAGTTATGGATCTTGAAAGTGTTTTAGAACTAGCCAAAAGCAAGATCTTTTCTTGGTTACAGAAGGAGCATAAAGTACCAGAGGCTCATTGTGTTTTGCTTTTAAAGTTGATAACGAATGCATTTGAACAAAAGGCCTTAAAATGTTTTGTAACTGTTGATGAAAGTGGGGCACCGCAAGCTTTAGGATATTTTATTTTTAATAATTTTCATGCTGTATTTTTGAAGGGCATGAGTTTTAATAAAAAAGATAATAATGGAAGCATGCATTTATTAATGAATTACGCCGTAAATTATTTTGAAAATAAAGTTAGCTTGTTTGATTTTGGAGGGGGAGCTGCAGCAGGTATTGCTACGTTTTATAAAGGTTTAGGCGGAAGGGAATTAAAATACCAAGTCCTTAAGATCAACCAACTTCCTTGGCCCTTAAAACTGATAAAGAAATAATATTTTGAAACTACTTATCCTCACACAATATTTTCCTCCTGAAGTTGGCGCTCCGCAAAACCGCCTCTACGAACTGGCTTTGCGCTTAAAAAGTAATGGAGTAGATGTAACGGTTCTGACTGCTATGCCTAATTATCCGCAAATGCAAATTTATAAAGGGTATGAGAGCAAAACCTATATGTTTGAGGACATGCAAGGCTTAAAAGTTCATCGGGCCTCTATTTTTATTTCTTCCAACAGATCTATCATTTCGCGCTTGCGAAATTATTTTTCTTTTGTTCGATCGAGTATAAAGGTTGGTGAAAAACAGTTGGATAAAAATTACGATCTTTTAATGTGCGAATCACCGCCATTATTTCTTGGATATTCGGCTATGAAACTGGCAAAAATAAAGAGCGCCAAACTTATTTTTAATGTAAGCGATCTTTGGCCCGAGAGCGCCGAAAAATTAGGAGTGGTAAACAACAAGTTCCTTCTTAAAATGGCATATAACCTCGAAGCAAAGCTTTATAAACGTTCTGCTTTGGTTACAGGGCAAACACAAGGTATTTGTAAAAGTATTCATGCGCGATTTCCATCGGTAAAAACATATTGGCTCCCAAATGGCGTTGATCTTGATTTTTATGATCCGGCTAAAGTTGAAGTAAGTAGTTGGAGAATAATGAATAACTTAAAGCAAGATGATTTTATTGTGCTGTACGCTGGCATTATTGGAATTGCGCAAGGCTTGGATGTTATTTTAAAGGCTGCCGCACAATTAAAAGATAAACCCGCCGTTAAATTTGTGTTATTGGGTAATGGTTCAGAAAAAGAACGATTAGCACTTTTAAAAACACAAATGCAGTTAACGAATGTTTTGTTTATTGATGGCGTTTCAAAAAATGAAATGCGTGGTGTTTTGAAGGAAGTAAACGCAGCGGTAATTCCATTACGTAAGCTGGATTTGTTTCTGGGAGCTATTCCTTCAAAGATATTTGAGAATTTAGCAATGAAGATCCCCGTTTTATTAGGCGTTGACGGAGAAGCACGCGAATTATTTGTGAATCAAGGAAAATGTGCTTTGTACGTGGAGCCTGAGAATGCAAATGATCTTGTAGCAAACGTTTTCAAACTTTATGAGGATAAAGTTTTGCAAAAGCAGTTAGGCGAGGCAGGGCGGGGCTATGTAATGCAATATTTTAATAGAGATACTATTGCTACTGGATTTTACAAAAAACTACTTGAGCTAAAATGAGTTTAAGCGATCAAATACATGCGCAATACAACAAACGCTCTTACAAAGCGCATTTGTACCAGCGATCGTATTATACCAACGCTGTGCAGAAGGAGATAAAAGTTTTTGCAAAAGATCTACTTACGTTAAAATTCAATAATTTATCTAAAGTAAAATTGCTTGAAATTGGCGCCGGAAATGGCACTAATGCCTTTTTATTTGAAGAAATCGGATTAAAACTCGTGAATATTTCGTTTAATGAGTTAATAGGGGAGAGGATGGAAAATATTAAAAATGGATTCCCAAATAATAAATTGTACGAAGGCGATGCCACGCATGTTCAGTTTCCTGAAAAGTATGATATCGTTTTTCAGTCAACCGTTTTTACATCTATTTTAAATGATAAAGACCGTAAAGCCCTCGCCGATAAAATGTGGAGTTTGTTGAATCCGGGTGGTGTTATTTTATGGTACGATTTTATTTACAATAACCCCAAGAATCCTGATGTAAAAAAGGTGGATATCCATGAGGTAAAGGGCTTGTTTAACAAATCAAGCAATTCAATTATCAAAAGAATAACCTTGGCCCCGCCAATAGGCCGAAAAGTTGGTAAATTGTACCATCTCTTTAATGTTCCCTTTCTTAGAAGTCATATCTTAGCAGTATTTCAAAACGGAAATGGTTAAAAATATAACACTCTTATTTTATTTTTTCCCTGTTATCATTGCCTTTTTATTACCCTTTGGCAATGCGATCACTTCTCCTTTAATTGCTTTATGGCTCATTACCTCCTTCTTTTGCTTTAAACAATTATTTGAAGGCAAGTGGAAGAACATTTGGTTTATAGGAGGCATTTCTTTTTTTGCTTTAAGTGTGATCTCTAATTTTTTGTATTACAATCCTGCCGATGCTTTAAGTGCCGTTGAAGTAAAGCTTACATTCTTTTTGTTTCCTTTTCTGTTTTTTTTATTCAAATTCAATAAAGAAGTGACCAAGCGTATTGTGATTGGTTTTGTTTCGGGATGTATGTTTGCGTGCTTTTTTTGTTTAGCTAGAGCGTTTTTATATTTGTTTCAAGGAGATAGCAGTTATTTTTATTATTCCAACTTTTCTTATTTTATGCATAGCGCTTATTTTGCCATGTATCTTAATCTTGCGGTAGTATTTGTAGTGCTTTTTTATTTTAAATGGTTTAAAACCGACCCTTCTTTTAAATACATTGCTTATTTTTTTATTACACTCTTTGTATTGTGCATTTTACTTTGCGCTTCTAAATTGGGCATCATTAGTTTGTTTGTTCTTGTGCCATTATTGCTTGTGCTCGAACTTAGATCTCGCTTAAAACTTAAACATTACGTAATTTCTATTGCCAGTGTTATTGTTCTTTCGGCAAGCGTTTATGCTGTTTTCCCTCAAGTGTTTGATCGTTTGCGTTCCGTTGCCGTTGTTACTGAAGGAACTATTGATAAAACCGCTAAAGAGAGCTCTTCGGTAAGGGTTTTGATATGGAGCGAGTGCAAAAAAATAGTAAAAGAAAATCTTTTATTTGGTGTAGGGGTGAGCAATGTAAACGAAACTCTTTATAAAAAATATGAAGAGAACGGCTTAACAGGTGCTTTAGAAAATAAACTCAATGCGCATAACCAATTCTTTCAAACAACTATCGGCATGGGAATTATAGGGTTTATTAATTTGGCAATTCTTACATTAGGATTAATTATTTACGGCATTCGTAAAAAAAATAATATGATTTTGTTCTTTGGCTTACTTATTACCATTAATTTTTTAGTAGAAAGTATGTTGCAAACATCTGCCGGCACAGTATTTTTTGTATTTTTCTTTTGTTTTTTAATTGTATTCTATAAAAATAAGTTTAATGAAGAAACTATTTAGCCTTTTATGTGTTTTAGGATCTCTCAATATATTTTCTCAAAAAGGTGAATTTTTATGGCCCTTAGATAAACCTATTATTCTTTCGGGTAATTATGGAGAATTACGCCCAAATCATTTTCATGCGGGATTAGATTTTTCAACCAAAAATGCTATTAATTTGCCGGTGTATGCCACAAAAGACGGTTACGTTTCTCGCATTAAAGTAAGTTCTGCAGGTTATGGTAAATGTGTTTATATAACTCATACTAATGGCAAAGTAACTGTGTATGGCCATTTAACCAATTACGAACCTGCTTTGAATAAATATGTAAAAACAGAACAAAAAAAAGCTAAGCAATACGAAATTGACTTGTATCCCAAACCAGGCGAATTAAAATTTAGAGCCGGTGAAATTATTGGCTATTCCGGAAATACCGGAAATTCTTCAGGGCCGCATTTGCATTACGAAATTCGTGATGAAAAAACAGAAATTCCTTTGAACGCAGCTTTGTTTTATGAGTATGAAGATACGCAAGCACCAACTTTAACACATATTGGACTTTATAATTTGGCTGACACAACCAATCCGAGGTTTTTAAGTTTTCACGCTGTGCTTAACAAAGAAGGAAAGTGGAAATTGAAAAAAGATACTATCGTTTTAAAACAAAATATTATCGGTTTGTCTTTTTCAGGACAAGATAGATTTACAGCCACAGGAGGCTCGAATAATATTTATGAAGTACAAATTAAGTATGACGATAAACCATTTTACAAGCATCAATTAGATTATATTCCTTTTGATGATGCTAAATATGTGAGTCAGTTCTCACAAGTGCAAGAGAAATGGCGTTTTCAAAAATGTTTTCAATCCACTTTGTTTCCTAAGGGAATGTACAAAGGTGTGGCCAATAAAGGAAGATTAATTTTAACGGATACAAGTTTCCATAAGATTCAAATGATATTTAAGGATGAAAGAGGAAATCAAAGCGAATTCGAATTTTATGTGAAGGCAAGAGAAATTAATTATTTTGAGCCACCAACTATAAAGGGCGATATTTTTGCTAACGCCAACGAAGATGTTCTTTTTGGAAGAAAAAAACTGCAGATCTTTATTCCTGCTTATACCTTGTATAATTCAGGCGCCATCATATTTGAAAACACCTTGGAGGCTTCGGGCAAATTAATGATCTTACCATTTGATGCTACGTTGCGAAGTACAGCCATTGTTGGATTTGAAGTGCCTAAAAAGTATAAAAAATTTAAGGATAAGTTGGTGTTTAAAAATGCTGACAATACCTATACACCCATTGTAAAAAACGATTCGGTATTTTATTCGGTTAGGAATTTTGGTGGATTTGTTTTAAATGTGGATTCAACGGCTCCAAAAATAAAAGTAGAAGTACCCGGTCCAAAAATAAAAGCTGCTAAAGGTTTATCGAAAGTTATTTTTGTTATAAGTGAGGAATTGAGTGGAATTAAAGAGTATCAGCTAACCATAAACGGCGAATGGGCTTTAGCCGAATTTGATGCTAAAAGTGGCAGACTTACTTATTTTATAGAATCGGATACTCCTAAAGGCGAACTTAATTTTGTGGTTGAAGCCATGGACAGATGTAAAAATAAGGCAAGTTTCAATTTGAAATTGATGAATTAGATAGTTTTTGAAGTTGAGTAGGGACATAAGAGTATGTTTCACATAGAAGCATTTCATTTTCAATTTCCTTAAAATAGAATTCTAGAACTATTTTGTCATTAGGGTTTTTAAAAAAATTTTAATATGTTTTTCATTATTGACACAAAAGCCAGATGATATTTATTCATAGCCGTTCTCCACCCTGAGACGATACGTACTTGCAACTCAACATCAAACTGATGGAGAAGAAGAGTTTTATATTTGAATTTTTTTTCATGATTTTTTATTTGAAACTGTAAATTAAACTGGTATTAAATGTTATATAATTAACGTGGTTTATAGAAGACCGGTAATTTTGTATATATCTCGGATTATTATAGTAATTACTAAACGGGTCAGTAGCTTCATCATCGAATAAATCGTTAAGAAAAAATAAGGGAACGCCAATTTCCCCAGCAATACTTGATTTTTTTGTTAACTTATAACAGCCTCGGGTATTGAACTCAGGTTGTCCCCCGCTATTGGTGGTAACGGTTTCGGGGCTTGCGCAGTTTGGCTTTCGGAGCTTCCTGTGTCTATACCCCCAAAAGGTTGTTTAAAGATACAAAACTTTCTATTACCTCGTCCGCCAAATTGCGCCATGGCCCCGTGTTAGTGGTTGTGCACCCACACCCAGATCACATCTTGTTACGTGTCTGATGATAAATTTTGTCGGGAATGTCTGCCGAATGGTTTTTATGGAATACAGTTTTTAGTTTTTTTCTGTGCGATAGGAAAAGTCGGTTTGCAAAACCGCTCGTTCTAATTACGTCTTGTGAGGTGGGGGAGGAAATTTTGTAAGCTTATGTGGCGCCAATAAAAAATACGCCATTAAAAAGAAGCGACCGCATGTGCTTACAAAATGTGCGTTGGGCAAAACATAGGTCGATGTACTAAAAATTATGTGGCTAGGTCTGCATACTAAAAGCGGCGAAGCCGCAACAAAGTCTGCACACGGATGAATTATTTAAGATAAAACAAAGTCTGAGCGCACAGGTCTATACGCAAAGAAGGGAGTGTAAATTAAACAGTGGCCTTGTCCTACTTTTGAAGACCATTGGGATTGCATACGAAAACCCCAACGGTTTTTTTATTATTC
>Ga0163151_10009819_pt1 | contig 10279 bp, 10 predicted proteins | sample OliLakLV19MP5IB2_FD_145596 | JGI IMG/M metagenome (GOLD analysis project Ga0163151, IMG submission 145596) | Freshwater microbial mat bacterial communities from Lake Vanda, McMurdo Dry Valleys, Antarctica - Oligotrophic Lake LV.19.MP5.IB-2 | ecosystem: Environmental > Aquatic > Freshwater >... | reverse complement strand
GTAAAAGCTTCTACAAAAAAATGGGTAGATAAACATCATGCATGGAAAGAAAAAGAATATAAAGACCAACCCGGAAAAGGAAATACCACAGGGCAAACTAATAAAATAGATAACCTAGATGAACACGGCGATATTATTCGTCCGAAGTTTTTATCTAATCACACACATTATAGTCCAACTGACCCGGATGCTCGCGTATCTGTAAAGCCCGGAAAGGCACGTCAGCTCAACTATTTTGGCCAATTGGCTGTAGACGATGCGCATCATGTAATTACTGGCGCAATGGCTGATTTTGCAGATAAACGCGACAGCCAGTGTTTACCTGCAATATTAGATCAGTCGATAAATAACCTGGCAGAACATGACATTGCAATAGAAGAAATTTGTGCTGATACAGCGTATAGCAGCGGCACATCATTAAATTTTATCGAACAAAATAATATCACCGCATACATTCCAAATTTCGGACAATACAGAAATAGTCGTGAAGGATTTATTTACAATAAAGCACTTGATCAATATGAATGTCAGCGTGGTAATAAAGCAATACTTTCATTTAAAGGTATACGCACCGACAGCAAAGGTTATGATAAAAAAACATATCGTAGTAGTGAAACAGATTGCAAAAATTGTCCATTAAGATTAAGTTGTGCGGGAGCAAAAACAAAATTTAAAAAGATTGACGACAGTATAGATAAACCCTATTATGACCGGATGCATAACCGGATGCAAACCGATTATGCAAAAACGATGGGTCGCATCAGAAGTAAAACTGTGGAGCCTGTTTTGGGAACGTTGTTAAATTTCATGGCAATGCGCAGAGTAAATACCCGTGGAATTAAACAGGCAAATAAACATGTATTAATGGCATCGCTATGCTATAATCTGAAGAAATATTTAAAATTTATACGACTAAATCCGATTGAAAATAAAAATTACCAATTAACAATTCGGGAACAACTGCCAAATTGTTTAAATCGATGTTTTTACATGCATTTTAAGCGCATTTGCAGCATGCAAATTTTATCAAATAATTAGTATAAATAATATTAGCATCCGTTAAAACGCACTAAAACATTACGTTTTTACTTGTTTAGAGGTGAAACTGATTTAAAATAGGGGTTGGGTATTTTTTATTTTCAGAAGGGAAGGAGATTTTTTTTAATTCAATTTTGTCAGCGTGGGAAAGGTGGAAGCTCTTTTGCAAGCTTTGGTCTGTGCTTGGGCTTGTGTGGCTTGCAAATGTGCTTACACCTGTGGGCTGGTTTTTCATTTCTCCCAAATTACACTTATTGAATAATTGAATGACTTGCCAAATAAACAATACTCAAAAAATTGTGAATTGGGTTCATCATCGTTTCCCATTCTTAACCAATCTGATTTCCAAATTTGTTGTTTGGATTCATCGCCAGTATAAATTTTCTTGGTAGTGAACATTTCATATGCAACTGAACCAGTCGGTGGTGGATTGTCCCTTTGAAATTCTAAAAAGTAACGAAAATCTTCTGATGGTTTCCACATTAGGGATTGAAACGAGAAGCCCTTTTTGCGTTCGCAAAAAAATTGAAGTGAAAAGCCCGTCCTGAAAGGGAATGCCCAAAATATTTTAAGATGTTTTACTTTGGAAATATGCTCTCTTGGCAATGCCTGTTGTATTCATTCTGTATCTCACCATTTCAATACTCGCGGTGAAATGGTCTGCAATTTCTTCGTTGGTCATATTTCTTTTGCTTGCCCAAAGTAAACATGGTTTTGCTAATTGGAGTGTAGAACCTAAACACTTTGCTTCTTCTTCTTTTTCGGAGTCGTATTCTCTCATTCCAAATGGTAAGGGTTTATCATGTAGCGTAACAGCATGTTCGTGTTCGCAAATGATGTGTGCTAATTCATGCATCAAATCGCTTTGCTGTCTTGCATCAGAATGAAAAGGATTGTGAAGGATAATATTTGTTCCCTCAAAGTTTGGCATAGTCAAAGCACTCCATTCACAATTATTATATAGCTTTTCAATTTCATAAGGCAGCGTTAAAAATTGTGTGGCTTTGAAAATGGGAATTTTTAAATGTGCGGCAAGTTTAAAAGCACACAAAGCTGCACAGGCATGAACATTCAGTTCCTCCCTATATTTTTTAGCTAAGCGTTCTGCTTTGGCTTTAAAGCCCCGTTTGAGATTAATTTTTGCCAAGTTGTTTTCATTTTGAGTTGTAAGCCATGTCAATCATTTTGATAAGCATATTGACGGTGTCCTTACTTAATTCTCTGTCTGCTCTTAAATGTGCAACAACTTGTTGTTGAGTTGAAACTGGTTTTGCCTTTTTGGTATTAGTAGCAACAATGAAAGTGTCTGTTGCTTCATCTAACCATTTACAGATTTTAATAAAGGTAGCTACATCGGGAATTTTGCCCTGCTCAATTCTTGAAAGGGTGGCGGCACTTACCCCGCCAATTTCATCTGCAACGGCTCTTAAACCTTTGTCAGCCCTCTTGTTTTTTAGCATGCTTGCTAATAAATCGGTGTTAAGCGTTGATTGCATGTTGATAAGTTTTTATTAATAAAACAGTGTTGCATTTGTGAAACTGGTAAAAAGAAATGTATCTTTGATGCAACACAATCAAATTTGCGTTTCGTTCATGCAACAAAGGTAAAGATAAAAATTGAAAGTGCAAATGAGATGCAAAAAAGTAATTAACATAAAACGAATACACAATGAAAAAGAATCAGCATGTAGTTCCACACGGCAATCAATGGGCTGTGAAAGGAGAAAAAAATGACAAGGCAACAAAGGTTGTGGAAACACAATCAGAGGCAATTAAGATTGCCCGTCAGATTGCTATTAAGCAACAATCAGAAGTGGTTATTCATAGACCCAACGGACAAATAAGAGATAAGGATTCCTATGGAAATGATGATTATCCACCGAAGGGTTAAAACAATAAATGAGATAAGAGAAAGACACTAAAAAAATAAATCCAGTTTTCTATTGCAGTTGTTAATTGGAAGAAAAGGGTTTTGAGTTATGCAAATTCAAACGAAGGCTTATCACCTGTCTGAATCCCTTTAACTGAAATACAACGGCTCTGGAAACTTGCTAACCTCCTGCATTTTTTCTATAACAATTGGGGGAAACAATTTTAAATTTTAAATAAAATGTCAAACGACAAAAACAAAAATCAAGAACCCGAACATGGCAAACATGTTCTCCAACTTACCATCAACGGTAAGCAGTATGAATGGCATCATGAATACATCACTGGTGCTGAAATCAGAAAACTTGGCAATATTCCACCTGAGGAAGAAATTTGCCTTGCTATTAAAAAGCCGTGGGAAGATGAACCAATTGCGGATGACACTAAAGTAAATCTTGCCCGTCCTGAAATTGAGCATTTCTACTCTAAGGACAAGCACCATAAGATTACTCTTATTATGAATGGCAGACCAAAACCATGGGCTGAAAAAACAATCACATTTGAACAAGTGGTTGAACTTGCTTTCGGAAGTTATGACCCAAACCCCAATAAGGTTTACACGGTTACTTACGATAAAGGACCGCACGAAAATCCTCACGGAACAATGGTTAAGGGAGATAAAGTTTGTGTAAAAGATAAAATGATATTCAATGTTACTTGCACAGATAAATCGTAGTCCCGACCTAAAGCAACTGGTTGATGAGGGTTTTGAGATTGAGGTAAAAGGTGGGCATTTAATTGTCCACCACATACCTTATGTAAACAGCAGTTGTGAGATTAGATACGGCACACTGATTACAGCACTTTCACTGAACAATAATATTACCATAAAACCTGATACGCATGTAATGGGCTTTATGGGTGAACATCCCTGTAACAAAGATGGAAGTATCATCGCTGCAATTCATCATTCCAGTCCGAATCAGCAAGTTGCTGATGGCTTTGTAATGAATCATACTTTCTCTAATAAACCGCCAAATGGTTATGAGAATTATTATCACAAGGTAACGCAGTATGAAAAAATAATTTCTGCTCCTGCAAAATCGTTGGATAAAACTGTGACTGCTCAAACTTTCAAGGTATTTGAATGCAACGAAGATGAATCGGTGTTTCATTATATTGATTCTAATTCAAGCCGTGCCAACATCAATCACCTCAACGCAAAATTTAAAGGTCAGCGAATTGGAATTGTTGGTGTAGGTGGAACTGGCTCATACATTTTGGATTTAGTTGCAAAAACTGCTGTTGATGAAATTTTACTTTTTGATGCTGATGAATTTTTACAACACAATGCTTTCCGTGCTCCTGGTGCTGCATCCATTGATACACTAAATAGGCGGATGAAGAAAGTGGACTACTTCACTGAGATTTATTCGCAGATGCGAAGGGGAATAAAAGCATATCCTCAACATGTAACAGAAAATAATATTGAACTGCTCAACGGACTTTCTTATGTGTTCATTTGCATTGATAGTAACAGTGCAAGAAGCATGATAATTTCCCATCTCAAAAATTTAGGCATTACATTTATTGATGTCGGACTTGGCGTGAATGTGGTTGATGATAATCTTATCGGTCAACTGAGAGTTACTGTCGGCACTCCTGCAAAGCATGACCATATTCCCAATAGGATTGGTTCTGCTTCAATGGAAGATGATGAGTATGCAACCAACATTCAGATTGCTGACTTAAATGCACTGAACGCTTTGATGGCAGTTGTGAAATGGAAAAAACTTTGCGGCTTCTATCAAGATTTGAATGAGGAACACAATTCAACTTTTACAATTAACACTGGACAACTTATTCATGAAGACCATACAACATAAGTTCGTGGAATTTATTCCCGAAGTGATTGAAGAAGGTATCCTGTATATCTCCATTGAGTATTGCACAGCCATACATAAATGTGTGTGTGGCTGTGGCAATGAAGTGGTAACTCCGCTTTCACCTGCTGATTGGGAAATTACTTTCAACGGAAAAACTGTTTCACTTGACCCTTCCATTGGCAACTGGAGTTTTGAATGTCAATCTCATTATTTCATTACCCGAAGCAAAATTCGTTTTGCAAGGCGTTGGAAGGAGTGGGAAATAAAAGAAGGAAGGAAAGAAGATTCGGAAAACAAGGAGAAGTATTTTAAAAAAAAGAGGGATTAGTTTTTTTCTGCTGAATCTTCTTTTTGATAATGATGGAATCTTTCCTACGCGAGAGGGTAAATCTTATTTTCCTTCATGTAATTATAGCCCATCAAAATTTGTTCTTTCGTAAATTTCTTTTTTTCTTGATGAAACTGATAAAACCCTTTCACTAAGGAATCTTCTGAAATCATTGTGTTAGCTGTTACCAATTCTTTCCAAGCAAAATACAAAGTCGCAACTATTTCAGCCGTCTGTGTTTTTTCTTTTCTGAAAAGCTCGATTATTCTGTTTATGGTTTCAGCCTCTGATTCAAAATAATTATCAAAGTGTTTTTTATACAGTAAAGATTTCTCGGTCTTTTTATAAACGGTGGCTTCTCTTTGCTTCCCACTTATAGTAAACGTTTTCTTCTCAATACCGAACCATTTGTTCTTTACAAACTCTTGGTCAAGGAGTGTAAGCATTTTACCATCAAAAGGACCTGCTGCGAATTTTTTATAATTAGTTTGTAATGCCATGCCACCCGCTTGTTCTGATAAGTAAAGCAGCTTCATCAATTTGGTGTGTCCAAATGTAGATTCCTCACACAGCTCGTAAATGATATGCGAAGCCAACATCAGCTTTCTCAAAAAAGCTTGTTGCTTATTCAGTTCAGGTTTAGCGAGTTTTGTTTCAGGTGCTAAAGCAATAACTTTAGCATCTGATTTCTTGCTCACCAACTCTCCTTTAAATGCTTGCTGACTTAGTGAACCATACAAATTCTCCAACTCCTGCAAACTGTTTTTGTATTGCTCTTTTAATGCTTCGGTTTTTTCTACAAGTTGGGCAAATTGGGTTTGGAGTTTTAATGGTGGAACTGGTATTGATATTTTCGCTAATTGACCAGAAGAAATTCTTGCTCTTGTTTGACCATGTATAAATGATGTTGCAAGAAATAGAAACCCTTTCTGGTTTAACAAATGAGAAATGAAATATGAATTTGTTAATTCAGGATTTACTCTAAACAAAACACAGTCAGCTTTATTAACTGCAACATTAATGTGCTTAGGAACTATACATGCTCTAATATTTGGTTCGCCCATTGTTGCAATAACAATGTCACCGGAGTAACAGCTATATTTTTTAAGAATAGTTTGGTAGTGTTCTAATTTAACGTAGCTAATATCTTTCTCAACAAACTCGTTTATGCCAATATTTTGAAGCCGAACAACTTGAACGCCAACATCTGAATAGTGTTCTGTTTTTAAGTTTGAACCAAAGGGGCCATCTGAAAATCTTAATGAAAGTTGTTTAAGAGTTAATGTTACCCAGTTATTTTTATTGGAAGAAGGCTCCCCAAACATTTCCAAAAAAGAACTCTTCAACAATTCATCAAGCAAGGCAATACTTTGTTTACGTTGCTCAATAAGTGTTTCGGCTTTGCTTAAAATATTTGCAATTTGGATTTGGTCGGAGAGGGAGGGGAGTGGAATAACCAAATCCTTTACGAATTGTTGGCTGATGTGAGGTTGAGCATTTCCCCATGCCTTCCCTAAAATTCTTTTTCGCTGTGTTCTTAAATAATGAAATAAATATTCAGGGCTGTGATTTTTTGAAGGAAGAATTCCAGTCACGGATTGATTTGCACATGCTTCAATTTTACTCAATGCACTCAATCCGCAAGTAGCACCTGTTAATGCAATCAACACCGTTTCAGGTGGCATCATTCTCGTTGAACTTTTTTCTAAACCTAATTCGGTAATGAAATTTTTAGAAGCATAAATATATTTCTTATTGAGTTCGCCAGAATTTAACCAAGGCACATTTCCTCCATCCCAATATTCCTTTACATTTGTTGATGGTGTTCCTCCTGTAATCACTTTCGTAAAATCTGAAACCTTTACTTGTTTAAACATAATTAGATTAACGGTTTTAATTCTTCCAAACCTTTTTGAATACTTTCTTCAATCGTTTCCAATTTTCCAAATATTATTTTTGGTTTATCATATTTCACCTCCTCATAAACTTCCTCTTTGTAAGTGCTTAAATTCAAATCGTAATTGTTGCTAACAATTTCTTTCTTGTCAACAAAAAAGAATTTATTTTTTCTATCGTTCTCCTCTTTTCCGTTATGTGCTTTATATCGCTTTACAATATCAGGCAAATCACTTTCAGTAAGTTTATTTCTCTTATCGTCCAAAGTGTAACCGTCTGCCTTCATATCGTAAAACCAAACATTGTTTGTTTCACCTCCTTTTGTAAATAATAGAATTGCTGTGCTTACACCTGCATACGGCTTAAATACTCCGCTTGGCATTGCTATTACCGCTTTCAGTTCTGCTTTTTCAATCAGCATTTTTCTAACTGCTTCAAATGCTTTTCCTGAATTTTGAATTACACCCGAAGGAACAATTACGGCTGCTGTGCCTCCCATTTTTAACATGGTGAAAATGCGTTCAACAAAAAGTAATTCTGTTTTGGTGGTTGGCAGTTTTAAATTTTCGTTGATGTCGCCTTTATCAATGTTGCCTGTAAATGGTGGGTTTGCCATTACTATATCAAACTGGCTGTCCTCATTGTAAGTTTTGCTTAGTGTGTCTTTGTAATCAATGTTGGGTTCATCAATGCCGTGCATCATCAGATTCATCAATCCCAACCTCACCATAGTTGTATCTATATCGTAACCAAATAAGCTTTGTTCCAATATCTGTTTCACATTCTCGGTTAGTATGGCACTCATGGTAGCCCTTTCAAATCCGTCTTCGTCTTTTATTAATTTAGAAGGGTCAGATTTACGTACTAAATCGGTAAGAATATATTGATAAAAGCCCAAAATAAAACCACCCGTACCACTGCTTGGGTCTGCCATGCGTTGTCCTAATTGTGGTGCAACAATTTCCGCCATCAGTTTAATAATGTGGCGTGGCGTTCTAAACTGTCCGTTTTTTCCTGCTGTTGCAATTTCACTCAACAGCATTTCATACACATCGCCTTGTATATCTTGAAAAGCATGTCCGCCTTCGGTCGCATCTTTTTCAATCTCTTTAAAAATATCTTCCACAATGTTGATTGCGGAAACCAACAAACTTGCTTTCGGCATTATGAAAACTGCATTTGCCATGTGTTTGGTGAAACTGTCTGAACCACTGATTAAACTGATTTGAGGATTACGCTGATTTTGAAATTCCTTTATGAATGGGAATACTTTTGTTTGCACATGCAACAACATTTCATCAGCAGGTTGGTGCTTAAAGTTGCTCCAACGTAATTCTGTTTTGTCAACTTCTTCGCTGCTCCCTGCAATTTTATATTTTCCTTTGAACCGTGAAGTATATTTTTCGCCAGTAAATTCTGCATCTCTTTCACGCTTCGCTTCCAAATCATCCAAGCGTTTCATAAAAATTAAATAGGTGATTTGCTCAATGGCAGTCAATGGATTGGCAATGCCTCCTTCCCAGAAGTTTTGCCAAAGTTTATCAATGAGAGATTTTAAAGCGGAGTTGTTTTGTAACATATTGTTTTCTATTTTTTTAAGCACAGACACTTTGTCCATGCGTTTGTCCATGGTTGTTTTTCATCATGGACACAATGTCCATGTGAATGTCCATGATGGTTGATTTTAGCGGAAATCCACTCCAAAGACATAATGTCCTTGGAAATGTCCTTCGGAAATAAAGATTCAATAAATCATTTGTTTCCAGAGACATGCTGTCTTTGGAAATGTCTTTGGAATTTGGAATAACATTATTTACCCACATATTCATAGGTTGCATTTTTGCCTCTTCCTTTTAAATGAATAAACTCTTTGGCTTTGAATTTTGCTAAATGCCTTTGAGCTTTCTTTTCATTGAATCCAAAATGTTCAGCGTATTTAATTACTGTAGTGTTTCCAATTGACTTTATCCAATTTATTCCAGCAATTTCATCTATTTTCAAATCGCCCAAAGCTTCATTCCCTGAAACTGTTTTGGATGCTTCTATGCTTCTTGAAAAAGTTAAAGACAAATAAGGAGCTTTGTAATCGTAGAAAGGCAAAGGCAATTCATACTTCTCTTGCATGCCCCTAAAAGTTTCCATTCCAAGTTCAGATTCTTCCATCAATCCCATTCTATTGAACACATAAGTAATTTTAGGATTTCGACTCAATGATGGAGCACGGAAAGCTTTCACATCTTCAAGCGATATTGGGGAAACTGGTAAGCCCGCACTTTTGACTACAATTTTATCATCATCAATTTCAATGTAGGTTTTTGCTCCTTCTTGTTCATAGTCTCGGTGAACCAATGCGTTTATTATAGCTTCACGTAAAGGTTCAATTGGGAAGAGTGTATTTGTTTTTCGTTGAAATTGCTTTCGGCTAACTTCTGAATGTAAAACTTGTTCAAGCCATAATTCAATTTCCTTTGGAATCAAAACAAGAGGACCTTCAAAATCTTTAGGAATGGAAGCGTTGTTTCCGTATTTAACTTTCGCCTTAATAACTGCTTGCTGATATTTTTCGCGTGGGTTATTGCCAAATAAAAGAATACCAAACCCTGTAGGAATATACTTTGTTCCATCATTTATATTAACACGCTGAACGATTCCAGCATGTTCAAAATGCAGCCACAATTCATTTGAGTTTATCGCATGAGGAAGTTTAGATTGGTCAATGTAATACTGAATGGCTTTCTCCGAAAAGTGTTTTAAATCCATTGTAGGTATGGTGTTTTCTAATTTTGAAAGAACCACTTCCTTTTTTTCCTTTCTATCATCAGCCCTTTCAGTTGCTTGCTTCAAAAACGCCCTATTTATTTCCTTTATCTTTTTTTGAAACTGAGGGTAAAACATGTGGACTTTGATTCCATTTTCTTCAAGTAATTTTATGCCTTTCCTATCCACATTAGGGTCAGGGTCTTCAATTCCAATCCAAACTTCTTTTACCCTGGCGTTTACAATTCTTTCTGCACAACCTAATTTTGGATGGCGTCTTGCACCAGGGGCACAAGGCTCAAGTGTGGCAAACAATATACTATCGTCTAATTTTTCTGAACGGTTTTTTCTTTCTAACAACGTAAATTCTGCATGGTCACCAAATCGTAATTCACCTCTGCTTGCAGATTCAATTGTCCCGTCTGATTTAATCAAAACTGCACCCACTTTTGGACTTACTTTACCATCTGTCCTTGGTTCTTCTATTGAATCATTCATGGCATCA
>Ga0163151_10009818_pt1 | contig 10281 bp, 9 predicted proteins | sample OliLakLV19MP5IB2_FD_145596 | JGI IMG/M metagenome (GOLD analysis project Ga0163151, IMG submission 145596) | Freshwater microbial mat bacterial communities from Lake Vanda, McMurdo Dry Valleys, Antarctica - Oligotrophic Lake LV.19.MP5.IB-2 | ecosystem: Environmental > Aquatic > Freshwater > Lake... | reverse complement strand
GAATGTTCTCAATGCGGATTGTGACGAACTCCAGTTCCCTGCCGTCGTCGCATATCGCCTCCAACGTGTATTCGTTCACGAATCCCTCGCCGTGAAACTGCCGGAGAACGAGCTTCTTCAGCGAGCGATCATAACTGAACATTGAGGAGTCCTCATGGACTTCGGGATTGGCGGAAGACGCTTTAGGCTCGTACACCGATTTGTTCCGGGCGGCAAGAAAGCGTCCGTTCAGATCGAAACGGTACTCCCGCGAACTGACGCCTTTGCCGGACTCCCCGCTGGCGGTTCCCTCCCACTTTCCTTCGAGAACGCGGAGATGTACCCAAGGTCTTCACGGCTCACCGCCGGGGCTTGCGCGTATAAAGCCAATGCACCGAACACCATCGCCGTCGTCTTCGCCGCCTGCCTCAGCCCGTCAGTTTATACTTCGAAGTAGATGAAAGTTCAAGCTCCGGCCGCGCTGCTGTTGTTTGCTATGGGAAGCGCCATCAACGCCGACGGTTCGTCGTTGGACGAACTGCTGGACCGGCTGGAACGAACGTCGCGCAACCAATCTCCACTCGCCCACATCGACACGCTTATTTCAGCCGCTGAACTGCTGCCCCCGGAAGAGCCCCGGCTCCGGTACCTCGAAACCGCCGTCTCGCTCCTGGGCGCCATTCGCGAGGAGGAACCCCGCTTTTTTTACCTCGCCGCCACCGCGCATTTGTTGGCTAATCAGGATCGCGACGAGGCCGAGCAGATCTGCCTTCGCATACCCGCCCGGCAATCCGTCAAGTGGCGCACCGACTACCGCGGCCGCTGCTGGCAGTTCCTCGCGCTGTCTTCAAAAAACCGTCGAGCGACAGTACTGAAAGGCCTCCAAACCGGGGCGTTCCAAATCCCCGCCGCGCTCGACCTCATCAACGCCGCCCCGGAAGATGGCGCCGAGATCCTGCAAGCGTTGATGACATCCTTTCCCGGCTCGAAAGCCGCGCCGGAAGATGCGGCGCTACTCGACAAAGCGCTGCGAATCGTTGCGCCTTTCAACTTGGGGCTGGCTCGCGAGGCCGCTATCCGCCTCCGCCAAGCTCCATCGCCGCCGGACCTTGAAAACGCTCCCGAACCACCCCCGCCCGACAAAGCCGAAGAACTCTTCACACTGGCCGATGACCTGAGCCTCCCGCCCGGTGAGCGCTCGACTCGCCTTTTGAAAGCCCTCGATGCGACCCCGCGAATGAATAACTACGCGCGCCGTCTGCAACTTCAAACCTACTTGACCGCGTGGTTCACCGCCGAAGGCGCCACCGGCACCGCCACCAAGGCGGCCGACTTCCTGAACGCTACGCTGGCGCAATGCCAAAGCGAAGCGTGCCTGGAAAGCATCGACTCGCTCGTCGATTTCATCGTCAAAAACCGTATTGATCCGGAGAACCTGCGCGTCCGGCATCCTTCGCTCGCCGCGCGCCTGCTGCTCCGCGAATTACGCGTGCAATTAAGGCCATAATATGCTTCTCGCCACCTCCGCGCTGATTCTGACGCTCCTCCAGCAAATTGAGGAAGCCGCTCACGCGGAGCCCCCTATTTTCCAGGTGGAAACGCTGCTCGGCACGGCCGCGCTGTTGCCGGCCGCGCGGTATCCGGAGCCACGGCGCGAGTTCATCGATAGCGCGCTCCGGGCCATCGGCGGAGTCCGCGATGAGCGGTCACGCTACCGGTTTCAAACCAACGCCGCGCATCTTCTATTGATTCAGGCCCCCAGCGAAGCGGCTCGTCTATGCCGAGAAATCCCGGGCCGCGCTTCTATTGCGTGCTGGAGCCTCGTCGATCCCATTGAGGGCATACGGGCCATCGCGTACGTCGAGGAGCACAGTGAAGCGGAGGCAAAGATACTCGTCGAAGCGTCCGGGATTTTGGCGGCGGCAGACAAAGTTCGCGCCGCGACCCTATTGGGAAAGCTCCAGCAGGCCGGTAAATCGCCGGCCGGAAAGAAGCCCAAACGGATACCGGTAAGTCCGGCGATTACGAAGAAAATGGACCGCGCCGACGACGAAGCAACTGGGGATGCGGAAAGATCGCGCTTGTTCCGCGAAGTCCTGGATGAGTCCGGCTCGATTGAGGACGTGACGGAGCGGCTGGCGCACCAGGCGGCCATTACGGCGTGGTTCGCCGGCAACCGGGAAGAGGGCACGGCCGCATTGGCCGCCGTAAAACTGCACAAGACATTCGCCGGCGTCTGCAAGTGCGAGGACGCTCAGTGCGACTCCATGGAAGGCCGGGCCGAATGCTCCGAGAACATCGACTTTTTCGTCGCATATCTAGCCGAGCGGAAGATTGACCCGGCGGTGCTTCGCATCCGCCATCCTTCGCTCGCAGCGCGCGCCCTGGTGGTTAAGCTAAGAGAATCGCTCCAATGACCGGACCCATCTTCACGGCCACAGCCGCCGCCACGCTGACACAGCACGCCGCTCGCATCGATACGTGCCTGACGAAGCTCACGCCCGAGCAGATCTGGGCGCGAGGCAGCGATCATGAAAACGCTATCGGCAATCTGGTGCTGCACCTGTGCGGTAACCTGCGCCAGTACACGCGCCACGCCATTCTGGGCGAGCCCGATATCCGTCTTCGCGACGAGGAGTTCAACGCTATGAACGGCGGCTCTCTTCGCGAGCAACTGCGGGCCGTCGCGGCCGATGCGGCGGGCATCATCAAAGGTGTGAGCGAGGATCGACTGGCTGAACGGATCACGGTGCAGAACCGCGAAATGACGGTGCTCGAAGCGATTTTCAAGACTACCGAACACTTCGCCCAACATACGGGCCAGATTATCTACGCCACCAAGCTGTTGACGCACGAGTCGCTCGGCTTCTTCACGCATACGAAGGCTTCAGCAAAATAACCGCTATACTCACCATGCGTTTGGTCATCGACATCAACTGGATGGAGTTTCAGGAGCTTGATCGGTCTCGCGGCTCGCAGGGGCAAGAACGCTCCCTTACGGTTCGCGGCTCGGTAGCGGCAAATTGGTTCGTGTTACCGTTAACGGTCCAACGTCCCTGACCAACCCCAATCGGGCTTGGTCAAATCGAGCGGATCCCCGGCCTGCTTCAACAGCATTCGCATCAAGAGATCGAGCTGGGTCACCGTTTCCTTCAAAGCCGGGTCCTCGGCCAGATTCTTCATCTCCCAGGGATCGGCCGCGATGTCGAACAACTGCCGGTTCTGGACGCCTTTGGCGTTATAGCGGATGAACTTCCAGCGGGTCGTCCGCAAGGCTCGCTGGTAGTGGCGGTAGCCGTACACCATTCCATCGCGCATCTTCCGTTTCGGCTCCTTCAACACGGACACGAGGCTCTTGCCATCGACCGTCGGCGGCACCGGCAGCCCGATCATCTCGAACAGCGTCGGGAAGATATCGAAAAGATAAACCAGCGTGTCCGTACGCTGTCCGGCCGGCACGCCCGGTCCGGCGAAGATCAGCGGTACGCGGATCGAATGATCATACAGATTTTGCTTGCCGAGCAAGCCATGCTCGCCAACCGCCAGGCCATTGTCGCCGGCGAAGACGACCAGGGTGTTCTTCGTTAAGCCTTCGCTTTCGAGAGTGTCGAAAATGCGCCCGATCTGCGTGTCCAGATGCGTAATGATCGCGTAATAATCGCTGCGTTCCTTGCGGATGGCGGCCGGCGTCCGGGGCCACGGCAGCAGCGCTTCATCGCGCACCTTCATCTCGCCGTTGTCGAACGGATGCTCCGGCAGATAGTTCGGCGGCAACTCGATCCGCTCCTCGGGATACATGGCCTTGTATTCCTTTGGCGGCTGCCGCGGATCATGCGGCGCGGTGAAGGCGCAATAGAGCGCGAATGGCTTCGACTTATCCCGCTCTTTGATGCTCGCGATGACCGCGCCGGCGAAGACTTCGCTCGAATGCGCGGCGCGCGGCTTCAAGCCGGTTTTTGGATACGCGCCCGAGGGATTGAAGTCGAACACCGGCGTCTGATAATGGTCCGCCATCCCGCCGAACATCACCGGTCCGCCCTTCTGAAACGCGCGATGATAAAGCGCCGGTCCGTTGTGCCACTTGCCGATGCCGATGGTCTGGTAGCCATTCGCGCCCAGGATTTCCGGCCACAAATGGAACTCGCCGGCTTCGCCCCATTCCTTCTGCTTGACCACGTTGGCCGTCGCGTGAAACATGTTCTGGCCCGACATCAACATGGCGCGGCTCGGCACGCAGACGGCCGGCTGCAAGCCGCCCATGATGCAGGCGTGGGTGAATGCCGTGCCACGCGCGGCCAGTTTGTCGAGATTGGGCGTTCTGATCTCCGGATTGTTCAATGAGCGGATGGTCCGGTAGCTCATGTCGTCGGCATAGATCATCAACACATTCGGACGGCTCTTCGGAATCTGAACGGCGGCCACCTGGAGAAAAGTACGGCGCGAAATGGACATAGGAGCAATGGTATCGGAAAATGTGGCATGCTCGCCCCTGTCATTTTGGAAGGCCAATACGTCCGCCTGGAACCGCTCACGGGTGCGCATCTCGACGGGCTCTGCGCCGTCGGTTTTGACCCTTCGCTTTGGGCGATGACCACGGTGCGGGTTACGAATCGCGATGAGATGGCCGCCTATATCCAAGCCGCGCAAGGCCCCGCGCAACTCGCCTTCGCCGTGATTCACAAAGCCAGCGGACGCGTCGCGGGCTGCACGCGCTACATGAACTATGAGCCAGGGCACAGTCGCGTCGAAATCGGCTCCACCTGGTATGGCCTCGAGTTTCAGCGTACGCCGGTCAATTCGGAGTGCAAATATCTGCTGTTCCAATATGGCTTCGAGACGCTCGGCATGAATCGCGTCGAGCTCAAGACCGACCTTCGCAACGAGCGTTCGCAGAAGGCCATGCTGCGGGCCGGGGCTAAGGAAGAGGGTACGCTGCGCCGCCACATGATCGTACCCGGACACGTTCGCGACACGGTCTATTTCAGCGTCATCGCCGAAGAGTGGCCGGATGTGAAGAGGAATCTCGAACAACTCCTGCGGCCGCGCGGGTGACGGGAACTTTCCCGCCGCGAGCAGTGTCTATTGGGAATCGCACCGATTCTCGAAGTCCGGAACCTCTCCAAGCGCTACGTCAGCCTGCTGGCTGTGGACGCGGTCAACTTCGCGATCGCGCGCGGAGATGTGCTCGGCTACCTTGGCCCCAATGGCTCAGGAAAAAGCACGACCGTTAAGATGCTGACCGGTCTGCTGGAACCCACGGGCGGCGAAATTCTGTTCCACGGCCGCCCGGTCCGCGATGACTTGATCGCCTATAAACAGGCTATCGGCTACGTGCCGGAAGAGGCCCAATTGTACAGCTTTCTTACCGGCTGGGAGTATCTGGAACTGATCGCCACGCTGCGCAATATTCCGTCCCGCGCCTTTGAATCGAAGGCCAAGGCGATGCTTGAAGCATTCACCATTTACACGTATCGCGATGCCACGATCGCCTCCTATTCCAAGGGCATGCGGCAGCGCATCGCCCTGATCGGCGCGACGATGCATAACCCCGATCTGCTGATCCTCGACGAACCCTTCACGGGCCTCGATGTATCCAGCGGCATCGTGCTGCGGCAGGTTATCGAGCAACTGGCCCAAGCGGGAAAGGCGATCTTCTTCGCCAGCCCGGCAATTGAAGTCGTCGAACGGATTTGCAATCAACTTGTCCTGCTTCGAAAAGGCCGGCAGATCGCGTCCGGCAGTATGTCTGAAACGCTCGCTCAACTCGGCTACAAGCGCCTGGAAGACGCCTTCGTGCAGATGGCCGACCAGACCGACACCGCCCAAACGGCCCGCGACATCGTCGCCGCGATTGAGGCCGCATAGCGTGTTCCGGACGCTAGTCGCGCACTTCGCGCGCCGCCTGGTCCAGTCGAGCGGCGAGGAGTCGAGCGACGTCGATATGAGCCTGGGCGCGACGCTCGCGCTGCTCGCCTCGCCCGGCGTGTTCATCGCGATCGGCCTGCTGGACCGGTACTCTTCGCTGCTTTACTATTTTCGCGGCAAGCCGATTATTCAGGACAACTATCCGCGGGCGGTGGGGGACGGCTACACGCTGCTGGTCTTCTCCATGGCCGTCACCGGCTTGGTCACGCTGTGGAAGTGGGACCGGATATTGCCCGACGCGATTGACCGCCTTAACCTCGGTCCGTTGCCCATTCCGGCGCGTACCGTTTTCCTGTCGAGCCTTGCCGCCATTGCGCTTGTCGTTGCGGTCTTCATCCTCGACGTGAATGCCGGTTCGATGCTTATTTTTCCAATGGTCGTGACCGCGGACCAACAGGGCGTGATGGGTTTCCTGCAGTTCACCGCGGCGCACTTGATCGTTCTGCTGCTGGCGAGTCTCTTTACGTTCTGCGCGTGCTTTTCGCTGATGGGAGCGCTGATCGCATTGGCCCCGGCGGCGTGGTTTGGCGGGCTCTCCATCGTTCTCCGCGCCGTGACCGGCTTTGCCCTGCTCGCGATGTTGCTGACGGCCAACCGCGGGCGCGGCTGGCTGCGAATGGCGCGCACGGGCAGCGCCGGTTGGCAGGAATGGGTTCCGCCGGTGTGGTTCGCTTCGCTCTACGGTCCGCTGATAGGACGCGACGATCTAGGCGCGCACGGCGTATGGCAGCGCGGCCTTTGGGCACTGGCTATCGCGGCGCTCGTGGCGCTTGGCGGCTACATTATCGGCTACCGGCGCGGAATGGAAGGGCGGCTGGTGCGTTCGGCGGCGCGGCGGCGCTGGCCGCGTTGGCTGTTGACGCAGGGCGCAACGCCGCTGGAGCGCGCGGCGTTCCGGTTCAGCCTGCAGACGCTGTGGCGCAGTGAACGGCACAGCCTGCTGGCGGTCGCCCTGCTGGGCGCGGGGCTGGTCATCGGCGTGTTGCAGGGCGACGCCGGGCGCATTCCCTTCTTCGCGGGATTCTCCTTGATCGTCGCGCTACGCGTCGCCTTCAGCGTGCCCGCGCTACCGGCCGCCAACTGGCCGTTCCGCCTGCTTGCCGTCGCCCATGGCGGCGAACCGGCGCGGGTTGCACGCCGCCTGCTGTGGCTGCACTTCATCGCGCTTGTACTGCTTCCAACGTTGGTGACAAGCGCGCCGGCGGTCACGGTGACGGCCGCGCTGACGCACGCCATTCTTATTGAAGCGCTGCTGCTCGACTTCCGCCAAATCCCGTTTACTGTGCGTTCGTCCGGCTTCCGCAATACACGGCTCGTGTACGCTCTGCTCGCGCTGGTAGGACTTTCGCTCGTCCCGTGGGCGGGCGGCCATATCGCGCAGTGGATCGAACGGCAACCGCTGCGCGCGTTGCTGCCGTTGGCCCTTACACTTATCCTCTTCCATTACCGCCGTTATGCCGTCGAAGCCATGACCAGCGGCCAGCCGCCGCTGATCTTTGAAGATCGCGAGGAGGATGTGATCCGACTGCGGCTTTGAATGCCGCCACGCGTTGAAACGCCCAGATTACGTCTTCTCGGCGAGGGCCTTCATTTGCGCAAGGCCCTTTTCGAAATCTGGCCCGATGGCTTTGTCCATACCGCCCATCGCCAACCCAAATCCTTTGGACATGAAGTTACTCTCGCCCTTCATGGCCCATTCCACTCTTGACCCGGCGCCGGCTGGCGTAATGGTGAACTCGTTGACGGCGCTCGACTCGAATGGCTTCAGGAACGCCAGCTTTATCTGGACCTTTTCATTCGGCCGGCTGTCGATGATAGTCATGTTACCTTCACCGACATCGTCATTGCCGATCCAATAGTAACTCGCGCCGGCGCCGGCGGGCGCGCCCGAGTGAGTGGTCTTCATGTTGGGATCGAGCTTGGCCCAGGGCGACCAGCCATCCCATTTATGGAAGTCGTTAATAAGCGCGAATACATCCGCGGGGGGAGCGGCGATCTCGACGGTACGAGTCACGCTGTAAGTGTCCGGCTGCATGGCAATGATACCGCAGAGTGCAATGAGAACGACTGCTATGCCGATTAAGATTTTAGTCCACATCGAACGGGCTCCTGGTTAGAAATAGAGTTTGAGCCCGAGTTGCATGACACGGGCTGGGGCACTGTTGGAAATAACCCCAGCGAGGGCATTGCCGATGCTGGAGTTGGGCGTCGTGAAGTTAGCGCGATTGAAAGCGTTGAACATCTCCCAGCGAAATTGTACCCGTTTCGATTCACCAAATGGAAACTCGCGTTGTAAGCCGAAGTCGACGTTGACGCTGCCGGGGCCCAACAGGATGCCGCGACCCGAGTTACCGTAATTGAACTGGGCCGGGCTGGCCCAGGCCGTAAGGTCGAACCATCTGTCGATAGTCCTTTCACTGACGGGAAGATTGCCGTCTTTGATTCTGTTAGGGCGGTCGCCGCCGCCGCCGGCGGAATTGGACACACCCGCGGCCGCCGTCGCGGTGAACTTTTCTCCGGTGGACATGGTCCAGATGCCCGTAACATTCCAGTTGCCAATGATATGGCTCATGGGGCCGCTGGTGATGAATTGGCGGCCTTTGCCGAAGGGGAGTTCCCAATTATGGTTTAACACCGCGATGTGATTGCGATCCTCCGGCATGGGTCCCCATTCGCACGCGGTGCAGCGGCTATCCTGCGGAGGGCCATTCCCGCCGCCGTTGATGTTAGTTCCGTTGGCCATGTATTTGGAATACGTGTAGGCAAGCGAGGCGGTGAAGCCTTTGCTGTAGCGCTTTTCGACCCGCGCTTGCAGGGAATGATACTTTGCCGAGGCATAGTTTGTGCGGTAAGTGAGATTAACAATGTTCGGATTGACGCCGAAGAATGGGCGGCGGGGGTTCTGGCCGCCCGGGCCCGGAACGGACTGGTTGAGGTTGTAGTTCGACACGAGGCCGATGGTGCGGGTGCCGATATAGGCTACGTCGAGCAGTGTCTGGGGCAGGATCTCCCTTTGAATGCCAAGGCTCCATTGCATGACTTTCGTCGATTGCAGGTTGTAGTCCCAAACATTGGGGCTGCCGGAGGAAAGTTGAACGGTGTCCTTGGGATCGAGCGGAACGGCGGCGGGAATGCCATCGGAGAGGCGGCGCGGCGGGGCGGCGTTCTGATCCGTGGCGATTACTTGTGAGAAGAAAAAAGGCAGGTTTTTGTATAACTGCCCGCCGCCTTGACCGGCCTCGACAAAGGAGATTCCGAAACCGCTGCGGAGGACGGTTTTGCGGTCCTTGGTGAGCATATAGGTCAGGCCCGTGCGTGGCGCGTAGTTATTCAAATCCAAATTACGGAGTCTGCGCTGCGCCCCGCTGCCGGAGGCGATTTCCAGCTTGGCGGTGTCCAGATTGAAGTTCGACCAGCGGTTGTAGACTTCATATGGCGGCGCCTGGATGTCATAACGCAGGCCGGCATTGATGGTAAGGCGGCTGTTGACGCGCCAGGTGTCATCGACGAAAGCGCCCATGTTCCAAAAACGCATGCCAAAGGTGCCGGTCAGGATATTGCGATTGATGCCGCTGGTGGCGCCGATGGCGAAATCGCTGAGCGCCGTGGCCGTGGTGGTGGTTCCGATTTGGCGGGTGAACTGGCCGTTGAAGGCGAAGTCGCCGCGGGTGGGGAAGGCGGAGAAGCCGTTGAAGCGGTGACGGACGTAGACGCCGCCCACTTTAAGGGTGTGCGCGCCGCGCGTCCAGGTCATGACATTTTCGTACTGGAACGACGTTGTGCGGCTCACTTCGGGGTAAGTGGAATTATCACCCAGGCCGGAGAACCCGGTGATGGTTATTGACGGCAGTCCGCCGGATTTGTCGTTGCTATTCACGCCGGGGATGCCGATGGCGGTGGCAGTCGCGAATGGATTGCCGAGCGGCTCAATGTTCTGATTCCAGCGAACGGCGCCGAGGCGGGTTTCGTTAATCAGGGACGGCGTGAAGACCTTGACGTAGTTGAATGTCGCGGACTGGTTGCGGAGAGGCGTGTCAGTGGCGGTGTAAGTGCCGTCGGCGGCTAAGTAGGGATTTTGGTCGACACTGGCGCCGGGGCGTACGGGGATGAATCCGGGGATGACGAGGCTGGTGTTGTCCCAGGAGTATTTGAAGAAAAGGCGATCCGCGGAACCGGCGTTCTGATCGAGGCGGACATCGAATTGATCCGTGGTCTGTTTCTGGTTGGGGTTATAGGCGAAGTTTCGATTGGCGGCGGAGGACGTGGGATCGGGGAGAAGAGCGAAGAGCTTGCCCGAGGCGGGGTCGAGGCGGGTACGGGGGATCAGGTTACCGGCGAACGGTGTGCGGAGATTGCCGGTCAGCGAGGAGGGGTCGA
>Ga0163151_10009814_pt1 | contig 10285 bp, 7 predicted proteins | sample OliLakLV19MP5IB2_FD_145596 | JGI IMG/M metagenome (GOLD analysis project Ga0163151, IMG submission 145596) | Freshwater microbial mat bacterial communities from Lake Vanda, McMurdo Dry Valleys, Antarctica - Oligotrophic Lake LV.19.MP5.IB-2 | ecosystem: Environmental > Aquatic > Freshwater > Lake... | reverse complement strand
TCAGTCTCTGACTGACGATGTATAATATAACAAAAAACCCCGCACAAAAAATTGTACAGGGTTTTTATTATATGAATATAAATCTTAGTGCGTCGTCAAATAACTTGCAATACCATCAGCATTATCAACCAATCCATCTTTGCCTTGAGACCAATCTGCAGGACAAACTTCACCATTTGTTTCGTTGAATTGTAATGCATCAACCATACGCAAAGCTTCATCAATACTGCGGCCTAAAGGAAGATCATTAATTACAGCATGACGAACTACGCCATCTTTGTCTATTAAAAACAAACCACGATAAGCAACAGCATCGTGGCCCAAATCGCCCACCCATATTTGGTTGCCTTCATCATCATACTCGTAATGACCTGCAAGTACTTCATAATTACTCGTGATGGTTTTATTTATATCGGCAACTATTGGGTAAGTGACGCCTTGAATACCGCCATCATTTTTGGGTGTGTTCAACCATGCCCAATGGCTAAATTTTGAATCGACAGAGCAACCAACTACAGCCACATTGCGTTTTTCAAATTCTGCTAATTTGTTTTGGAATGCATGCAGTTCCGTAGGGCATACAAAAGTGAAATCTAAAGGGTAAAAGAAAAATACGACATGCTTTTCGCCGAGGTATTGATCCAATGAGAAATCTTCAATAAAGTTACCGCCTTGCACTGCATCAGCGATAAAATGTGGGGCTTTTTTTCCTACTATAGACATAACGGGTTATTTTTTATTTTTTAATTAATATTTTACATTCTACTGTCATCCTGTACCCCCGCATGCTTGCGGGACTATCGGGATTGTCGAATTGTTGTTTGTCAGACTGACATTCTATAATAACTATTACGGGTTCAAATTGTTTTTCAACTTAACAGGCTTGCTTTTTTTCCGCATAATGATATTGAGCGTTTCTACTGCCAGCGAGAAAGCCATAGCAAAATACACATAACCTTTTTCTATTTCTTTATGCAGCCCTTCCATTACCAGCATAAAACCAATGATTAACAGAAAAGAAAGAGCAAGCATTTTCATACTGGGGTGGCGGTTAATAAACTTACTCACCACACCACTAAACGCCAACATTATAAACATGGAAATAACCACAGCAGCAATCATAATTTCTATTACTTTCGAAAGCCCTATGGCCGTGATGATAGAATCAAAGGAGAATACAATATCAATAATAATGACTTGGAAAACCACCGCCATAAATACACTTTTCACATTGCTATTATGAGTTTCGTTTTCGCCCTCCAATTTGTTATATATCTCCATCGTGGTTTTATAGATGAGGAATAAACCGCCACCCAATAAAATTAAATCGCGGGCACTAAAGCTAAATCCTGCAACCGCAAATATTTCGGAGGTCATACCAGCGAGGAAGCTAATAAATGCCAGTAATATTATTCTGATTATTAAAGCAAGTGAAAGACCAATGGCCCGTCCTTTTGCCTGCTGATGAAGAGGTAGCCTGCTGGTTACGATCGATACAAAAATCACATTGTCTACGCCTAGTATTATTTCCATACCAGTAAGGGTAAGTAGCGTGAACAAGTTGTCGGTATTGGTGAATACGGATAAGTCCATTATTTATGCTGCAAATTTAGAGAATTTTTACACGCTGCGAAGTGCTTATTTTAAATTTTGTTTCAAAAACTCAATTAAATTATCCGACACGTCCGAATCAAACCATGTTACGTTTTGTTCTCGCCTAAGCCACGACAATTGCTTCTTTGCATAATTGCGTGTATGTTGTTTGATAAGTTTCACCGCTGTAGGCAAATCGGTGTCGCCACTTATATAGTCAAACAATTCTTTGTATCCTACAGTCTGCAAAGCATTGATATGCTTGATGGACAAGGGTATTTGCCTCACTTCGTTTTCAAATCCAGCGGCCATCATTTGGTCTACTCGGGCATCAATATCTCGATAAAGTGTCTCGCGGCTTGCACTCAAAGCGGTATATATAATATTTACATTTTGCTTGTATTCCCGCCAAGGGTTAGTTCGCCGAGGCGAATCTTCATGCTCTATATTTTGCGGTAGTTCCGCAATTTCGATATGCCGCATCAATCTTTGTGGGTTCAACTGATCACTTTTGTTTAGGGTATTATATATTTCTTTTGGAAGTCGGTGCATAAGGCTCTGAATTCCTTGTGACTGGAATAAAGCAATGAGTGAATTTCTAAACGCTTCATTTTTTTCGGGCAATAAATCCAAGCCGCTCAATAATGCTTTTATATACAATCCTGAACCTCCGCATACGATTACCAAATCATGTTTTCTGAATAATTCGATTATTTTGTTGCCTGCATCTCTTTCAAATTGACCAGCACTCATTTCATCCTGTAAACTTAAATTTGCTACAAAGTAGTATTCAATTTTTTTGAGACTAGTTCTGCTAGGTTGTGCAGTACCAATAGGGATTTCTTTATAAAATTGTCTGCTGTCGGCTGATATAATCGGGCATTGGTAAGCTATGGCTATTTGCTCGGCCAAGGCAGTTTTTCCACTGGCTGTTGGGCCACTAAGAACCAAAAGGTTTTTCAAAAAGGTAAAATATTAAATGGCCTCGTCTACGCCAGATTCTTCTGACCCAAATTCCGATTCCTCAGCTTCTTCGCCGTCCAGCAAAGTATCCTCGTCCACCCCTTCGCCCACATCTAGGTGTTCGCCTAGGAAGCCTTCTTTTAGGTCTTCAAATTCTTCGTCTTCTACCACTACAAATTTTTTGTCGTCGTATTGCTTTGGAGCCAAACCTTCGCTGCGGATAACAACTGGATAAGTAGTTTTGGGTTCCTCTTTCATGATGATGCCCGTAAGCTCTACATGAAAAGACCACATTTCTAAATAGTCGTAAACATATAAAAATTTTTGGTGCGGGTCCTCAATAAAATCATTGAGGAAAGACTTTTTCATGATAGGAATTTTCTTCACCTCGGGGTTTTTCATTTCCTCTTTGGTAAGCATGTTTTCCAAAGTAATTTCATCGCCCTTGTGCCATTGGTCGTTGCTTAGGTAAAATGAGGCCATGTGTTTTTGGTCAAACTTGATGGAGTCAAGAATGGCTTTATGCAAGTCTAAAAACGACTGCGAAGACTGGATATCTATTACACGAGAAATATCGTCGTAGTCTTCAAAAGTAACAGTAAATCTATATAAGGCCATAAGCAGCTAAGGTATTTTGCTGCAAAAAAAGGGGAAATTTATGGATTATGGAAATAAGTATTATAAAAAATAGTTTTTAATTTATACCGATACTCAATATATAATAGTAAAAAAAAAGGGGGACTAATCCCGAATGCTTTCGGGATGTAGTTCGTTATTACCATTCTAAAAACTAAATCCGCCACAGGCGGAGAACTATTTTAGTTTAAGAATTGGTATTATATCACCATTATAATCATCTGAAATTTTAACAGCATATCGTACATTTGACAACTCTGCTAGACTGTGTGAATGAAGAGTTGTCAAAGCAAACAACCACAATCGAAAATATCAAAACTTGTCAAAAATTTGGACGGTTTTTTTGTGGAATTTATAAGGTAATCTACTAAAGACAAAAAAAATTACTTGCCGTTCCAACCGCGTATGCGTTTTTTGCATCTAACAATTAAAGTGACTCAGTTCGGATGGGAAATTATAGCACAACAGTAGATTATGAGCAGCAGAAACACTTGCTGGATACCTGTGCTAAAGGAGACCAACGGGCTCACAAAAAGTTCTATGACATGTTTGCCCCAGTAATGTATGGTATATGCCTGCGATACGCTGATAATAATGAAGAAGCAAAGGATTGGTTGCAGGAAGGTTTTATAAAAGCCTTTGCCAATTTGAATGTGTTTAGGAATGAGGGTTCATTGGAAGGTTGGCTCAAACGCATTTTTGTGAACCATTCCTTGGAACAAGTTCGACACAAAAAAATTCTTTTCAAAACCGAATCTTTGGAGATTGCAGAACAAGCCCCTTACGATTTTAACTTCGATTCTAAGATGGATCAAAAACAAATACTTTCGCTCATCAATACATTACCCGCAGGATGCCGCACCGTTTTTAACTTATTTATCATAGAAGGATATAGCCACCAACAAATATCAGATATGTTAGGCGTAACAGAAGGAACCTCAAAATCGCAACTCGCTAGGGCACGACAACTCATGCAACAAAAATTAAATAATAAAGAAATTGCCAATAATGAACAATTTTGAACAACATATAAAAGACCAGATGCAAAATTTTGCACCTACACCTCCGCCCGCAGCGTGGGTAGGTGTATCATCTGGTCTGGGCAGCAGTGCAACAATCAAAGTTGGTGCTAAATTATTGGCGAAATGGGTAGCTGGTATTTTGATTACGGGCAGTCTAGTTGCTACTGCTGTTATATATACGCAATCAGATTCTGAACAACAACATATTGTTACACAAAATAATAGTATAGCCACAAGCCCTGAAAAAAATACGAAAGCAAATGAAAATAATGCTGCCAATGCTGATGGGCATAACATCAATCAAAATATCCCATCAAAGAATAATAATGCAAGTAGTAAACTGAAACAAAATACAGCTATACAAGGCAACGAAAATGGTTCTGATGGAGTCGGTAATTTACAAATGCCACCAAATGAATTGAGTGTTACGCAGCGGAATCAAGTTAGTAATGAAAATAAAATGAATAATCTTCAATTACCAAGAAATGTGACTCCAACAGTATCTCCAGTAAAAATAGATTTATCAGATAATACAGTTTGTCCCAATCAGGTGCTGACAGCTACTTTGCAAAACTGGAATGGTGCAAGGATAAACTGGGGCGATGGGCTTGAAGAAGTAGTAAACTCATCTGAAATAAAACATAGTTATAGCCGAGAAGCAACATATAAGGTGAGTGTGAAAGGAAATAGTGAAATGGTAACAGTTAGAAAACCAGTATTTATCATTGGGTCTTCCTTTATTAATTCAAGTACTGTATTATATAAAATAAACAATCCTGATAAATTGGAATTGAATGTTCAATTTTCGGATGGTTCTAGTGAACTAGTTAGCAAAAAAGAATTCACACATAAATTCACCTCGGTAGCTTCTGACGCAGGTCAAATGAATGCAACGTTTTTAACCAATAGTTTTTGTCATACATCGAGTGAAATTAATCTAAAGACGCCCGTTTATATATCTGAAATAAATAATACATTTAGCCCAGATAATGATGGAATCAACGATACTTATCTCACCTTGCTTAAAGATATTCCGTTAAAATTTTACCATCTAGAAATAATTGATGCTAAAGGTCAAACAGTATTCGAAAGTTATAAACCCACTGAAGGTTGGGATGGGACTTATAATAATATGCCCATGCCTGCTGGCCCAAACTATACTATACAGCTTGTTTATCAATTCGAACAATTTACCCACCCAGAACCAATTGTGAAGCAAAGCTTAAACTTGTTCAGAAAATAAATTATAACAATAAAATCAAATCCACTAATTTCGCCAACAATTATCATTATGCGACATATAAAATTAAATTTAACAATGCTTTTTGCTTTCCTCCTGATAGGATGGTCAGCACAAGCTCAAATTACTTGTAGCTTTACGGTTGACAAGGTGAAGGTTTGTTTGGGAGACCAACTTACCTTTACCCCAAGCCCAACCAAAGCTGCCAACGCCAATGTAAAAAGTTACCGCTGGTATTATGGTGATGGGTCTTCCAACACACAGGACAACCCCAATTTCCAGTACACCTCGCCTGGTATTTATAAGCCAAAACTTACGGTTTATCTGAACAATGGCGATAGTTGTGTAACAGGTTCAAATATGCCCATCATTACAGTGTTCCCAAAACCTCGGCCCAATTACAAATTAAGTAATGGGAATTTGAAGGATACACAATGTTACGAAGGTAACAATTTCTGTTTAACAGATTTGTCATTGCCCGATTCTGTAACTAATGCCAAAATTATCCGCCGTGTGATACTTTGGGACGATGGTTCTTACGATTCAACGGGTGCCGATTGGGTTAACAATAAATTTGTTTGCCATACCTATCTCGATTCTGTTGGACGTTGGCGTTCTCCCAAATTAATTATTACTGATACCAATGGTTGTATAGCCGAGTTCAAAATCGACTCCGACTTTTTGGTGCTTGATAAGATAGGGGCGAGGTTCACCACACAGTATGTCGTAAAGTGCGATTCAACTCCAGTAGTCTTTTCCAATGGATCTTCCATCAACCCAAACGTAATTGAATGGTTTGAATGGAATTTTGGCGATGGCACTACCTTCAAATCGAGTTCTCCGCCAACAGGTGCAGAGAAAGCCCAATACTGGAAAAAATTCACACATGTCTATTATAAATCAGGGCCTTTTGCAGCCACACTTCGAATCAAATCCAAGTTTGGTTGTATAGATCAATTTACCAACCCCTATGCGGGTGATAATATTAACCTCACGTTAGACCCAACGGTTAAAGATGACACTATGTGTTTTGGAGGTCACTTACTAGAATTTAACAGTACCCCATTGTTTGCACCCATTCCTGGTCAACAACAAGTGTATTGGTTCTACCTGCACCCACCTCCGAATAATGTGGACTCAGGTACTTGGGCACCATCTCACGTTTATCCAAAATGTGGTCCTAAAAAAGTACTAATGCTAGTATGGCAACCACCTTGTCAAAAGTTAGATAGTGTGGATAGTATGATGCTTTATGGTCCGGGAGCCACAATCGAAAGTCCACCGGGGGAGATTGCTGATACCGAAAGACATCAGTGCCGTGTAATCAATACCGTGCATTTCCCAAACCACAGCGAGATTTGTGATGCAGTACATATTCAGTTTTATTGGGACTTCGACGATAACAGTAATGCCTTGTCTATTAACGATACCGCTATCTGTGCTTGGGCTAATTTAAAAGATACTTTAACCTATCATTATGATGGGAATACAGGGAAGTATGATACTACGTCCACGTGTTTTCTGGGGATACCGATGCCGTTCTTGGTACATGCTTTTGTATATGTCAATACAAAAACAGCCAAAAATGCTGTGGATAAAACAAAAACTGACACATTCATTAATTACCGTATATACTATCGCCACAAAAATTGCGATTCAGTTATTACAGGATTAGATACTTTTTGGACAGCAAAAAATACCCACTATAGCTACGATTGGATGCCTGAGCATAAGTATGATACCACACATATCAAAGAGCGGTGCCATACCCCAAAATTTGTGATGAAAGGCGAGTGGTATAAATACGATACCATTATGAATGCAAGCTATGCTGTTGAATGTAACAGTATGGCCCAAGTTCCATTTGCATTGATGAATCCAGATGCGAGCTATTTGAAAACTGAAGGAAAGAATTGTTATACAGTTTCACCCCCACCTTATAATATCAAGTTCAAATGGGACAAATCGAAACCCGGTTGCACCCAGCAGTTTGTTTCTATATGTTTCGATTCGGCTTGTTGTGCATACCCTAGTGATCCGAAGTGTTGGACACCCCAGTCAGCATTTAGTATTCCACCATGGAGCCCATTGCCACCTTGGCCTACCCAATACCAAAGATTCTATACACCTAAAGTTTGCGACTCTAACGGATGGGTAACACTTGGTTTTGCCATACAAAACAGAAAAGGCGAGTATGACTCTACAATTAGACGTTGGTGCTCAGATACATTTTGGTTCCACCACCGCTTGAGATTCGTTCCTAACAATGCATTGTTTTATACTGGTCAGAACCTTACTGGAAATTACGATTGCCCATGGTCTTATGTAATGGTACACATGGTTGATACCACCCAAGACAGTATTGTATCTATAGCCTGGAACTGGGGCGATGGAGCGGTAACTGTCGATACCATTTCGAGAAGGCCTTACCAAAGAATGCGATATCAATTTGACCAGTATGGAGGATTTACCTCCACCGATATTACGAATTTATTGCCCGATACTATAATTCCTACCATGTACCATCAATATCCGAAGCGAGGAGTTTATTATCTATCAGTTACCATGACCAATACCGATAGTTGCTATAACTCTGTGAGGAAAAATGGTCGTATTCTGATAGGTAATATGGCAGAACTGTATACTGATGATACTATAATATGTAATACGAAAAATGCAACGCAGTTTACCCACTTTATACGTTATTGGGATCCACTTGGACCTCCTTTCTCTTACTTTGAATGGGATGATTATCCATTCTGGGAAACTCCTACGCTAGACAGATGGGGACAACCTCGTCCAAAACCAGCAGGAGGCTATGAGACATTCCTTTGGTTATTTGGTGACCCCATAAACCCTTCATCTAAAGCAGATACTGCTTATCACTCATTCTCCGATACTGGCATATTTGATGTGAGATTGGTAACCAAAGATTCGCTGGGATGTAGAGATACGATTCACCAAAATATATATGTAAATGATGTAACTGCCGATTTTAAAACATCACGCGATACCTTATATTGTGGTCAGTTGGTAAACTTCCTCGACCTTTCCTATACTTGGGGACCCTGCAAAAGCCAAGGTAAATGTAAAGATGTGATAGCTTCATGGTTTTGGGAGTTTGGAGACAAAACAAACCCAAGTATATTGCAGAATCCTACACATCAATATACCTCGAATGGACTCTTTACGGTGAAACTCATAGTCAAATCCACTACAGGTTGTTGGGATACAATTTCAAAACAGATTAGGGTAATAGGCCCATTGCCAAAATGTGCGATACTAACCGAAGATACAGGTTGTGCTGCTTTTGCTGTAACATTTGATAACCTTTCAGATACTATTTCTAAGAATTTTATTTGGCGTTTCAATCAGAAGCTACCTAATGGAACCTTTAAAACAATATCAGAAGCAACACAGAGCGATTCTAACTTTACCCATCTATTCACCGACCCAGGCGTTTATCATATTACCTTAACTTCTTCGGGAGCAATTTATGACCCCACTACAGGAACTAATCGTATATGCGAGGCTACCTATCCCGATACGGTCAATGGATTCCAGCAGCCTATTATAGTTGTAGTTTTAAGAACACCGCAAGCTCGATTCTATAATCAACCAGTTGCATGTGTGGGCGATAGAGTGCCATTCATCAATATGAGCGATACAGAGTTGGTATTTATGAACTACGATTTTGGAGATGGTGCAACGGCACACGATACCAGTATTAGATATAAAGATTCTACCAAAATACATAAGGTAACAGAAGATACCACTTGGCACGTGTTTACCAAAGCAGGTACTTATAAAATACTGTTTACACCTACAACCCATCTTTGCCCCGATGATACTTTTGGAACTATTACTATTGATAGTGTGAAAGCTAATTTTGGTTGGGATCCAAATGTTGAGATACCCAAATTCCATTTCTTGGATAGCAGTTCAGGCAATGTAACAACTTGGGCTTGGGATTTCGGCGACCCTAAATTAGGACCTGCCAATAAATCGTCGTTGAAAAACCCAGATGTTGACTATGGTAATGATACAGGAGAATTCCTTGTTTGCTTGTTCGTTACCAACGGTAGGTGTACAGACTCTATATGCAAGAAAGTTCAGAATAACTTTGATGTGAACGTTATTATACCAAACAGCTTTACACCTGATGGCGATGGTATAAACGATGGTTATTTCTGCGAAACCAAAGGCCTTTCTACCAAAGACTCTACTCCTTACGAGTTGTGGATTTTCAACCGTTGGGGTGAACGCGTATTCCATACCACCGACCCTCAGATGCAGTGGAATGGTAAGAACCAAAATGACGGCTCTACCTGCCCAGAAGGTACATACTTCTTTAATTTTAAATGGAAGTTACGTGCATGGAAAGAGCCTAAAAAAGCTGAGAACTTCTTTGAACAAACATTCATAGAAAGACCCAATGCTGATAAACCTTGGGGATCGGCAAAAGGAACCATTACCCTTTTAAGAAAGCAATAATATTTATATCAAATAAGAAAAAGCCGCCTAACACAAATAGGCGGCTTTTTTATTGATGCTTTTTTAGTACATACTTCATTAGACCTCTTTCATAATTCGATTTTAATAAATATAAAGGTTTGAAACACGAATTTTAAAACTTAGAATGCTGCCCTTTTTTATTTACAGTAGCCCGCTGCGGCGGGGTGGCAAAATAACAGCTCCCAAAAAATATAATTTGATAAATACTTTCCTTAACTATGGAAAATGCAAATGAGTAGAAAGCTGTTGTTTTGACCACGGTTTTGCATTGGGCCTCTCAAGCAAAAATCACCTTGGTAAATAAAAACACTTTTGC
>Ga0163151_10009812_pt1 | contig 10286 bp, 10 predicted proteins | sample OliLakLV19MP5IB2_FD_145596 | JGI IMG/M metagenome (GOLD analysis project Ga0163151, IMG submission 145596) | Freshwater microbial mat bacterial communities from Lake Vanda, McMurdo Dry Valleys, Antarctica - Oligotrophic Lake LV.19.MP5.IB-2 | ecosystem: Environmental > Aquatic > Freshwater >... | reverse complement strand
GTGTTTGTGGGGTCGGGGATTTTTAAAAGTGGAGATCCGAAGAAGCGAGCGAGAGCTATAGTAGATGCAGTTGCTCACTTTAATGATCCGGAAAAAATTGCGGCGGCTTCGGAGGATTTGGGAGAGGCGATGTCGGGTCAGGAAATATCGAAATTGGAAACAAAGTTATCAATGCGGGGGATTTAACTTCAATGAAAACTCTTAAATTAGGAGTTTTGGCTTTTCAAGGCGACGTAGCCGAGCATATTCGAGCTCTCAAAAAGGCTGCTATTAACCTAAACCTTCACGTATCTATTGTTGAGGTGCGTAATACAAAAGAGCTCCAATTATTAAGTGGCTTGATTATTCCTGGAGGGGAAAGTACTACTTTGTTTAAGCTTTGTGAAAGGGAAGGTATGCTAGAGGCGATAAAGGAGGTTCCGGCAATTTTTGGAACTTGTGCAGGAGCGATAATGTTGGCTAAGAAAGTTTTGAGCAAATCGGAAGGTCAAAAGAGTTTGGGGTTGATGGATATAGAAATTGATAGGAATGCCTACGGGAGGCAGGCTGAGTCTTTTGAAGGGGGGCTAGATACAAAATTAGGGAGAATTGAGGCAATATACATACGAGCCCCCAGAATTTTAAAGAAGGGTAAAAGTGTGCGTATTCTAGCTGAGAGAGATGGAGAAGTGTTGGCTTGTGAAGAGAAGGTAGGTCCGAATTATTATTTGGCCGCGTGTTTTCACCCTGAATTAACAACCTCAGTATTTCATGAGTATTTTTTGGAGCACTTAGCGAATAATTAATTTCTCAGATAGTGATTGACCGCTTTCAATCCTGAGAATAGCTTCGGCTAGAAGGCCAGCTATGGTAACGATCTCGATTTTAGGACAACTTTTCACTTCTTCGGGTTGAGGGATGGTGTCGGTGATCAAAACTCTTTCGATAGGGGAATTGTTAATCTTGTCAAGAGCGCCTTCTGAGAAAACTCCGTGGGTTACAGCTGCCCAGATTTTTTTAGCTCCACGGTTTTTGATAAGTTGGGCGGCGTTGCATAATGTTCCGGCTGTAGTGGCCATGTCATCGACCAGGAGCACATCTTTTCCTTCTACGTCACCAATAATATCCAAAGCTTCGGACTCATCCCGGGAATGAACATCTCTGACTTTGTAAACGATAGCTACTCCGTGAGCGTTAAGTCTCCTGGCGTAAGCGGTAGCGGTAGGGACGCCGCCTTTGTCAGGTGAGGCCACAACAAGTTCATTAAAGTGTTCCTGTTCAATTCGAGGGATGATTGAGTAGCTGGCATAAAGATTGTCCCAGGGAGTTTTAACGAATCCCTGAAGTTGTTCTGAGTGAATATCCAAAGTACAGATTTTATCTGCTCCGGCGAATTCGATGGCCTGGCCTAGAACTGAAGCTGAGATTGGGACACGGGGACGGTCTTTTCGGTCTTGCCTCGCATAGCCAAAATAGGGGATTATGACGAGTACTTCGTCAGCTGAGGCGCGTTTGGCGGCGTCTATCATAAGGAGGAGTTCTATTATGTTGCTATCGACGTTGGGGGGACAAGTCGATTGAATGATGATGACGCTACCTCGTCTGATATTGATTGGTATTTGGACTCTGGATTCACCGTCGGCGAATTTGGTTATGGGTTTATAAACTTTGGAGCCTAGTATCTTACCGACTTGTTCGGCTAAAGCGGGATTGGAACTGCCTGTAAGTAATACAAATTCGCTCACTTTTTCTTTTAATACCTCATCAGATAATAACGTCATGTCAGAATGGTGCGGCATGTGAGGGTATTATACTGAATCTTATAAAGAAACACTACTTTTTAAATTTGGGAAGGAAGGTTGAATAATCCAGGCCGTTGACTGTGTCGTCGTTGTTTAAATCAGCTTTTTTTTGAGTATCGCTTTCAGGCTCTCCCCAGGCTGCGTACATGATTGACAGGTCGATTGAGTTAATTAGGCCGTCATTATTAAAATCAGCAACATTAGGAGGGCTTGAGGTTTGAGAATCTGGATTGTTGGTAGTAGTTTCTTCGGTTTGAGGGATTGTAGTAGAGTTTATTGTAACGTTTGCTTTCCCGAAAGTGTCGCCTATGCCTTCACCAGCTCTGTTCAGTACTTTGATTGAGGTGGTTTTTTGATCAAAGGTAATTTCGGTTTGAGGGGAATCACTATTTTTAACCTCAAAAACCAGGCTGGCGATGATACCACCGCCTGTGACTCCAGAATTGCTGTCTGTGCCTAAGGAAACTAAAGCATTTCCAGGCTCGAGCTTGGGATCTATCAAAATTCTAGGAAGAAATTGGCCGGGAGAGATGCTTTTTAAATCTAGAATTTCGGGATCATATTTGAAATTTAAATCAGTACTGTTTATTTTATTTTCACCGGCATCTGCAAAGACATCAACACTGAATTGTGACGAAGCATTTACCTGGATTTGGTCGGGTTTAAACGATAGACTAACCCCGGTTAGAGATGCTTGTGAGGTTGCTTGTTGAGGGGATTGGACTAAGTATACTCCGGCCCCTGTCCCTCCTACTAAAAGTAAGAGGACTGTCATTGCTCCCAGAATCTTAGGATTTACCAGGCTAAATTTAAAACTCGGGCTTTTAGTGTTGGTGGAGGTGATGACGACGGGCTTTTCTTTTGGAGTTTGGTCGTTTATGGAGGTAGGAGAATCCATCAAATTAGTATAGCATCCAAAAGCGATATTTCAGTAGGATAAGCGAGTGGATGAGCTTGTGTTTTCGGTTAAAATTTGGTATAATGCGCTTGAGTTGAGAATATTAAATTCAGCTCGAAGGAGCCAAAATGGCAAAAGGATTCGGCCCAGCAGTTGCAGGATCATTCAGGACAGCAGGTCCAGCCATTGCCTCAAGTAGAGGGGGCATCTCTCCTTTGGCGGTAAAAAGCTCTTTCAGTCCAACCGGACCTGAGCACGGTACTCCAATTTCTATTTCTCCTCGAGAAGCAAAAGTTTCGGACCCAAGACCTAATTTATTTAATGCATTTCTTAAAAGCCTAGTACCTATTGTAAGGCCAGATCAGATTGACGTAGGGAACATTGAGGCTAGGAATTCTGCGCAATCAGTAAAAGTCCTAGGAAATTTAGAGGCGTTTTCTGGTATGAAGCCTGCTCCAAGAGCAGGGGCTCTTGCGGAGCCGGTATTAGTTCCTAATGAGGCTGTAGCAAATGTTGTGGGATATAAGCCCATACCTAAAAAATCTCCTACTGAAATTAATCCAGCTCTGAGGCAGTCCAGAGCCAGGATATTGTCTATTGGCGGCGCGCGAACTGAAGCTAGCTCTACTTCTAATGTAGTAAATTTGAGAAGTCCAAATGTAGATATTGAGACTAGACGTAGCGAATCAGTAATCAATTCTCCAGAAAGATCGAAAATTCAATTTGAGCAAATTACTTTAAGCAGGATTAGGAGAAATTTAGATTTTTTAAGAGCTATCAAGGCTCAGTCAGTATCAGCTCCTGCCATTCAAGAGCAGGTTGCTGTATTAACTCAGGCCGTAACAGAACAGAAAAGCGAAACTTCAAGTCAGTTCAGTTCCATAGCTCGAACACTAACAAAGCCTGAAATTTTAAGAGGGGCTGTTAGAACAGCGAGAGCGGATCCTGACTATGCTGGAACATCGGTTGTTAATAATAGTGAAGAGGATTTAAAGAAAAAATATGTGGGGACTGATGAGGAAGTTAATGCAGAAAGAAGGAGAACTTTAAGAGAGGCTTATGCAAGAATTAAAGCTGAGAATCCTTCTGAAGGGGTTGAGGGGAAGCGATTGGTTGCTGTCTCGGAAATATTTGCCAAATACTTAAGGAGTAGATTACTGGCCCAAATTGGCTTAGAGGAGCAGGAAGACGGGGGGCAATATGGAATAGCAGAAAATTTAAGAGCTAATAATAATGTTGTTGCTGGGGATTTGGAGGGAGTAGTAGAGTCTAATACGGCTTTAGTCAGGACACTGAGGGCCCCACGAAAGCTGGCGGCTAGAAGAGAATTGACAAGAGTTTTTACATTGCCTGAGAAGCCTGTGACTATCGTGCCGGTAGAAATTGTTGAACAGGAAGTTGAAATCAAAACTGCAGAAAAGAAGATTGTTGGGTTTGCAGATTATGCAAAATCCGCTTCACTAATTAAACCGAAAGAAGAATCACTAGCTGGGGTAAATACAAAGAACGAGCAAATTCTATCTGATATCAGTGCGTTTTCGTCAAGATTATTTGACAAGAGGGCGTATAGTGTTCTACCTGAGCCTTGGGAGTCGATATTAAGGAAGGCTGCATAAAGTATGTCAAATCATGAAAATTTAGCAAAACAGAATAATCAAAAATTAACAGGTGCTAATTTAAAGCACAAATTTAGGGTAGTTTCAGGGATGTCTTTGGGTGATGTTGGGATTGCTGAGAGGACAGTGCACTTTGGTCATGGTAGTCAGATGCCTAAGTTTCAACTAGTTGCTGTAGAAAGTCTGAGGGTGCAGACGGGCCTTCCGGTTGATATTTTTGTTAGGCCGGCCGTGATTGACCTGAGTGCATGGAAGAAAGAAAATAAAGTTGGGGAGTACTATAGAAGTCCGGATGGGGGAACTTTTACATATACGGAAGTAGTTGAGGAGAGGGGAAGTGAGCGGGTAGAGGCGGCTGCTGCAACAGTGTATGTAGAAACTGTGGCTTTCACAAATATGTCGCGAGCTGATGTGATGATCAGTTTAGGTGAGCCTGAGAAACAAGCAGAGAATAATTTAATCCCTCTTCCACAGAGAAATCAACTTCTGCGCACAGGGTAGTCCGGCTTAGCTTGACTTATACGATCAGGCTCTGGTAAAATAACACTCACCTTAAAACCCATAAGGGTTAGGTTAGACTGGAGAAAGTTCTCATCGAGTAATACTACTTACAGTTGAATATCCGCATCAGCTCATTCTTTGAGCCGCGGGAAGCACTTTAACAACCGAAAGACAACATCTCTCTTTCGGTTTTTTCTTGCAGTTTTGCAGGAAAATGACCTATCAATTTTACCGAACCGGGTAACTTTGATTCCAAAAGAGTGGTGGGAAAAAACATGATCAATTAAATGATTGTGAGACAAGAGAAAAGTTTCACGAAAGTGAAGCCTATCTTTGTCAATTCCAATTAGTATGAGTAATACTAGAAAACAATAAATCGAAAATTCGTTTTTCAAAAAGCGGATTCAGCGTTTAGGGTTTGGAAAAAAACTTTAAAAGATGAGGATCAGCAATGATCCGAGCTCTTTATTTGAGAGTTTGATCCTGGCTCAGGATGAACGCTGGCGGCGTGCCTTAAGCATGCAAGTCGAACGGCTCCGCAAGGAGCAGTGGCGGACGGTCGAGTAACGCGTGGGGATCTACCTTGAAGTTGGACATAGCTCGTCGAAAGACGGGGTAATTTCCAATGTGAATGCAAATTCAAAGTCGCAAGACGCTTTAAGATGAACCCGCGTCCTATCAGCTAGTTGGTGAGGTAAAAGCTCACCAAGGCATCGACGGGTAGCTGGTCTGAGAGGATGATCAGCCGGAATAGCACTGAGACACGGGCTATACACCTACGGGTGGCAGCAACTGGGAATCTTGCGCAATGGACGAAAGTCTGACGCAGCGACGCCGCGTGGAGGATTGAAGGCCCTCGGGTTGTAAACTCCTTTTGACTGGGAAGATTATGACTGTACCAGTAGAATAAGCACCTGCTAACTACGTGCCAGAAGCCTCGGTAATACGTAGGGTGCAAGCGTTATCCGGATTTATTGGGCGTAAAGTGTTGCGTAGGCTGATTTGCGCATTTTGTTTAAAAGGCTAAGGCTTAACCTTAGTTTTGGGCAAAATATGGCAAATCTTGATGGTTTAAGAGGGTACTGGAACTTAACATGTAGCAGTGAAATGCGTTGATATGTTAAGGAACACCAAAGGCGTAGGCAGGTACCTGGGAAACTCATGACGCTGAGGCACGACAGCTAGGGGAGCGAAGCAGATTAGAGACCTGCGTAGTCCTAGCCGTAAACGATGGATGCTAGTTAGTCCTTTTTTTAGGACCGACGTAAGGTAACCCGTTAAGCATCCCGCCTGGGGAGTACGATCGCAAGATTAAAACTCAAAGGAATTGACGGGGAGGCGCACAAGCAGTGGAGCATGTGGTTTAATTCGATACAAAGCGAAAAACCTCACCAGGGTTTGACATGTAGATGCTAATCCCAAGAAACTGGGACTCCTTCGAGGGTTCTACACAGATGCTGCATGGCTGTCGTCAGCTCGTGGCGTGGGGTCTGAAATAAGACCAATCGCGCCCGCTGAACAGTAATGTCAGTTGGATAATTCGGCTCATATCGGTGAAGCTTGATTTTCGGATTGCTTTCGGGTAGTCTGAGATAAAGTAATACCGAGGGAAGTCGGGAAGATGATATTTACAGCACGTAAAAACCTAAAACTTGAAGTTTCTGATCGACAAGTAGAAATTTTGATAGGTTGTTTGCTTGGAGATGCTTATTTAACAAAATTAGGCAAAATCCAAATTGAACAATCGGATAAGCAAAAGGACTATATAGATTGGAAGTATCAAGAACTTGCCTCAATTAGTTATTCCCAGCCTAAAGAAGTTATCCGTTTTGAAAAAAACGATAGCAGACTTACGAAGTCGTTAAGATTTTGGACAAGACAGTACTTTAGAAGCTGGAGAGATAAATTTTATCTGAGTAACCGCAAGATATTCCCAAAAGATTTAGTTAGTTTTATAACTCCTTTATCTATTGCCGTTTGGTATATGGATGATGGATGTTATCAAAAATTTGACTGTACTTTATCAACCGAATCGTTTGATTTAGAAGATAGAGGATGTCTCATTAAAAGACTTAAAGATTTTGGAATAGATGCAATTAATAGAGGTGAGGGTAAACTAAGAATTAGAAGTCAAAGTTTACCAAAGTTTTTTGAGCTGATAAGAGAGTATATACATCCAAGTATGTTATACAAACTTCCTTGACCCCGTAACGACTAATATATGAGGTACCAGATAATCTGGAATTTAAACTCATATTATACGCCGAACTCCGTACCATTTAGTTGGCGGAGAAGGGATAGTCTAACATTTGCTTTTTGCAAATATTGGAGCTGTACCGTTAAGTCGGGTAACGAGCGCAACCCGCATCATATGTTAAATAGTTCATATGAAACAGCCCCACTTTGTGGGGAGGAAGGCGCGGATGACGTCAAGTCAGCACGGCTCTTACACCCTGGGCTACACACATCCTACAATGGCGAAAAACAACGAGCTGCAAGCCAGTAATGGCAAGCTAATCTCTGAAATTTCGCCCCAGTTCAGATTGAGGGCTGCAATTCGCCCTCATGAAGTCGGAATTGCTAGTAATCGCGAATCAGCAGGTCGCGGTGAATACGTTCTCGCCTCTTGTACACACCGCCCGTCAAGGCAGCAAAGTTGGGGGCGCCCGAACTCCTGTTTCAGGAGGAAGGCGAAACCAGCGATGAAGCTTAAGTCGTAAATGCATTCTGCATTCGTTGCGACCTGGTCGAGTAATTGGCCAGTAAAATCTAACTGTATCGGTGAACTCCTACTTGATTTTCGGTTAACTTTCGGGTTAATCTAAATTTAAGGGAGAATACCGAGGGAAGTCGTCAGAAATGATTGACCCCGTAGAGACTACACGTTGGCGCCTTAAAAATGACACAGGACACTAGAAGTGTTAAAGCATATTTGCTTGGAGCATTACATGATGGGACCGTAAGGAAACTTACCTATCGTATCGTTCAGAAAGATCAAGAATATATTGAATTTCTTGTAAAAGGAATTTTGAGTCTTGGTCAGAAAGCCTGGATGTATAAAGAAGGGAAGACTAGACAACTTTATGTTGTAGAGTTTTCAAGAAACCTTCTTAAAGATTTTGTAATTGAGACAAATCAAGACAAAATTGATTACATCAGAGGATACTTCGATGCAGAAGGTGGAGTTTCCAGAGATCCGAAGGTTCGATACTATCTTTATTTTGCTCAAAAGAATTTAGAAGAAATTGAGGAGATAAAGAAGTGGTTAGAACAATTTGGAGTAGAATGCGGTTCTGTCCACAACCCAAGTAGAAAAGCAGATCCAAATTACTGGAGATTTTTTATAGGAGTTAAATCTTATGAAAAATTTGCTCAACTCATAGGCAGTTGGCATCCAGTAAAGAGTCAGTTTTTAAGGATGAAGATATAGTCCATGCCCTTAGTAATAAGTGGAGAAACATGAACAAGGTATCCCTAGCCGAAGCTGGGGATGGATCACCTCCTTTCTGGAGACGTTATGTGGTTGAGGATTTCTTAAAGTTTGAGCAATCAAACAAGATAGCCGAGCGCACATACAAGATCACCTTCACGCAATTGAAGTAATAGAGACTTATATTTAGATAGAGCTCAAGAGCAATCTTGAATGTCTTACTAGGTAATAGGTCCACTGGACTTCGAAAACAGGTGAATGAAGTTATATAGCACTTCACAAAAAAAGCTACCCGGGGCAACCTGGGAAAATTCCCACCACTCTTTTGGAAAAACGGTTATTTAAGTCCCCCATTAATATGGGGGACTTTTTTGTGGAGATAGTTGGTAAATTATCATTTGTGGAGTATATTTGTTGGAATGGATAGAGGAGAGAGTAGTTCACCAGAAATAATGGTTGAACCGAGAAGAAGAGCTCATCCGGAAGAAACCTTAACTGAAGCTGCTCGAGTAAGGTATTCGCGAAAGCTGATAATAAATGGAGCTGGTATTGCTGGCGTGATTGGTTCTGTTGCTGTAGGAACCGCGGGGTACTTTCTTTCAGTGCCAGAGCTGATTTCTGGTAGTGCGATGGCTGCTATTGGTTCAATGTTAACTACGGCTGTGGCTGAGTTGGCCAGTGATCATTTGCCGCCACGAGGTTAGGCCCTCCTATTTGATATACTCAAATTATGACTCTGTGGATATTTATTACTCTTTTGGGCTTGTCGGCGGTTCTAGTTTACAAAAAAAGATTTACTTCGGAGAGGCGAATATCAGGGATGTATTTTGTGCAGCTTTATTACTTAGTTCTGGCTGTAATCGTGCCTTTGGTTTTGTTTTATGCGGGGCTTGATATATATCAGCGCCCAGAAGTGCGTAATTTGCCAATATCATCTACATTTTTGTTAGGGCTTTATACTACTTCTTTGGTTGTTGCGGCGATTGGAGGCGGGATTCATTCGACGGCGACTTCGGTTTATCAGTCTTTGGTTAAAGAAGGACAACAGCACCTTAAAAGCTTTAAGATTAATGAGATATTTCACCTTAATTTGAGTCATAATTTTTTGTTTTTGGGGATAATATTTGCCAGTTTTTTTCTGTCGATTTTAGAGATCAACCACCCGTCTTCCCGTAATTCGTTATTTCTCAATGCAGGGTCAACAATTATTTTGGGGGTGATTATTGGATTGATTGAAGTAGTCACAATTTTGCGGAGTGCTGGTGCGACTTTTTCTTCTCATATTAATTATTCAATTTTAGGTTCGGCAGGAGGGAGTTTGGCGATTTTTATTTTTTGTAGGCAATACATGACGAGCGTTGATGCGTATCCTGTAGCGTTTATACTTTTTTCATCTCTGATGACGGTGTTTTTTACACTGATTGGTATCACGGCTATTTTTATGACTTCACACAATTTGAGTGAGAAGATTGTTAATAAAACTTTTCCTCAGGGACATCCATTTAGAGAAGTTTTGAAATTGAAAGTTTTTTTGATCAAGATCGAGAGGGAGTGGTTGCAGTAATTTTCTACTGCGCGCGCTTCTAATTTAGGCTGCTGTTTGCTAGAATTCCATTTGAGCTTGTGTTTACAATGATGCAGTGGCGAAGTGGAAACGCTGGGGTCTGCAAAACCTCGATTGCGCGGGTTCGATTCCCGCCTGCATCTCCAGACCTTGCCTGTTGGCCTCGCAACAGGTAACAACCTTACTCTTCTGGCAAGAACGTTGCCTATTTGCTTCGCAAAAGGTAAAATACTAAAGATTTCTCCTTGTCAAATTGCATTGCAATTTGCAAGCGATCTCGCAAACTTTTAATGATGCTACGCATCTACCATATTTGAAGTTTGCTCTGATGGGCGCATAGCTCAGTGGTAGAGCGCGTCTCTGATAAAGACGAGGCCCTTGGTTCGATACCAAGTTCGCCCACATTTATATTGAATAACTTCTTTCTTCCTGAATTCTACTTTGCAAAAATTCTATGATGAGGCTGATGGACTCGGAGAAGGACTTGGTGAAGAGC
>Ga0163151_10009809_pt1 | contig 10288 bp, 10 predicted proteins | sample OliLakLV19MP5IB2_FD_145596 | JGI IMG/M metagenome (GOLD analysis project Ga0163151, IMG submission 145596) | Freshwater microbial mat bacterial communities from Lake Vanda, McMurdo Dry Valleys, Antarctica - Oligotrophic Lake LV.19.MP5.IB-2 | ecosystem: Environmental > Aquatic > Freshwater >... | reverse complement strand
ATCAAAGGCGGGGTCGTCCACGGCGAAACCGACGACTTCAGCTACAACATCGTCCGCGACCCGGTGCATGTTCGCGACTTTCAAGCGACGATCCTGCACCAATTCGGCATCGACCACGATCGCTTCTCGCACAACTACCAGGGGCTGAATGTGAAGCTCACGGGCGTGGAGCCAGCGACGGTGGTGAAGAGCATTCTGGCCTAGTACCACCGGGCCGGATAAGGGAGGTATCTGGTGATAGTCGGATAAGATGAAGAAGGGATTTCACTATGGATGCGCTCGCGGAATAGCTAGACACGAAACTGAGGCCTGGAAACCGGAAACTGTGGCGCGGGTCAGGGAACGGGTTGCCGAGGTGATCGAACTCGCTGACGAAGACGTTCTTGACGTGATGCGGTCGCGCTTCGGCGAGCAAGAAGTGCTGGATCTGCTCGATGAGTCCTCAACCCGGTGAAGTATGGCTGGCTGATCTCGGCTTGGCCGCCAAGACCCGTCCGGTGGTGATCGTTTCGCGCTTCGACCCGGATGCGCCACGTGCCCTGGTTATCTATGTTCCGCTGACCGCGCAGAACCGAATGAGCCGAGTTGAAACATGCTCTCACCTTCGCGCTCGACTGAGGCGGTGATCGCTTACGCCGAAAGCCATCGGTCCAGACGGCGTATTGCTAAGAGAGGCTGAAGCAGTCGGGTTTCGACGTAATCACGACTTACACAGTGAAAGTACTAACTAAGCAACGTGCACCACTAACTTGCCGAAGTTTTTCCCTTGTAGCAGACCCATAAACGCCTGCGGAGCGTTCTCCAAACCTTCCACCATATCTTCCCGGAACTTGATCTTGCCGTCGCGCACCCAGGCGCCCATCTCGGCGGCGAACTCGCCATGACGATGGCCGTAATCGTCAAAGATAATAAAGCCCTGCATGCGGATGCGCTTCGTCAGCAGCACGCGCGCCAACAAGCCCAGCCGGTCCGGGCCCGGCGGCAAAGCGGTGTCGTTGTAATGCGCGATCAAGCCGCACACCGGGATGCGCGCCTTGGCATTCAACAAAGGCATCACCGCATCGAACACCGGCCCGCCGACATTTTCGAAATACACATCGATGCCTTGGGGACAGGCCGCAGCCAGTGCACCACGCAGATCGGGCTCGTTGCGATCGATGCACGCGTCGAAGCCCAGCTCTTCCACCACAAAGCGGCACTTATCCGCGCCGCCGGCCACGCCCACCGCGCGACAGCCCTTCAACTTCGCGATCTGCCCCACTGCGGAGCCCACGGCGCCACTCGCCGCGCCCACCACCACCGTCTCGCCGGCCTTGGGCTGGCCAATATCGAGCAGACCCATGTAAGCCGTGAATCCGGGCATGCCCAGCACACCCAAGGCCAAGGACGGCTGCGTAAGTGCCGGATCCAACTTACTCAGCCGTTGGCCATCGGAGAGACAGTAACTTTGCCAGCCCGTGTAGCCCATCACCAGGTCACCCACGGCGAAGCCCGGATGCTGCGAGGCCTCCACGCTCGACACCGTCCCGCCCACCATCGCCTCGCCGAGCGCCACCGGCGCGGCGTAGCTCTTGGCATCGCTCATACGTCCGCGCATGTAAGGGTCAAGCGAAAGATAAAGGGTCTTCAGCAGCACCTGACCGGGGCCGCACTCGGGCACCGGCACCTCCTCGAGGCGAAAATCCTCAGGCTTCGGGGCGCCAACGGGGCGCGAGTTCAAGACGATGCGGCGATTGACAGGCACCTGACTACGGTATCTTAATTCTCATCGGCGCGCCGCAGTTGCACGTCGTCCACGCCGGGCGCGTTACTGATCGCCCCCGCCGCCGCAATCACCGATATGCCGGCGCGCAAATGGATTCGGTAAGTGACTTCCACGTAGGCGCCGCCCTTAGCCGTACCGAGCGAGACTAAGTTGTGGCTCGCCACGTGGGGCGCCACGGAATTACTAAATACGCTGAGTAAGTCCTGCCCCGGGGGAATCCGCAAGCGAAGAAAGTACTCCGGCTCCTCCGACCGCTCCGCCCGAAAGAGCCTGGCCATGGCGAAGGTAGCGACGCCAATGACGCCAATGCCTAGCACAGCCACCCATAAGTCACTGGTGCCGGCCGCCATCCCCACCACCACGGCGAAGATCACGTAAGCGGTATCCTGCGTATCTTTCACCACGGTGCGGAAACGGACAATCGACAACGCGCCCACTAGGCTAAAGGCCCGCGCCACGTTATCGCCCACCACCTGACTTACCATGGCGATCAACACGCACAGCAGCACCAAGGTGATCGCGAGCGACGTGCTCGCTTCGGCCGCCCGCACCCGCCGGTAGATCCACGCCACTAGCGCCCCCAGTAACGCCGCCGCTAACAACCGGGCCAGCACCACTTCGGGCGCGACGCTGGCGGAGTTACTCGCCAGCGGCTTCCAAATTTCAAGCATGCGTCAATTGTGCCCCATAGCCCAGGGCTACCGCTGCGGTCCGGTATTTGGAGACCGCATTCGGCAGCAGGCGAAACTCGGCCATCAGCCGCGCAAAGACCGCCGGAATCTCACCGCGGTACTTGAGTTCGAGCACGGCTTCGATTTGCGAAAGCGGATGGGCTTCGCCCGGCGCGGCGAATTCCAGGCGGTCCACCCGCACGGCCCGCAGTTGATCATCGAGCGTCAGGCGGATCGGCTGGCCCTGTTCGCCGGCGCCCACGCGCGCCAATCGCCGATAAGAGATTTCGCACACCGGCCGCAGCGCCCGCGCATGCAAGCGCCGGCCGAACCACGCGCTCTCGCCCTCCGCCAAGGCAATCAATGCCTCACTGGGAACCGCCGTGCGCCATTTCCGTACTATGCCCTGGTGCTTCAACTTACGCTCCAGGAATAACTCAGTCGCCGCACCATATCGGCGCACCCGGTACTTACTCCGCCCATAAGAGCCACGGCGGCGCAGCACGTCAAACTCCGGCGTATCGAAGTAAAGACTGCTAGTGCGATAACACTCATCCGCGTCAAGCTGAGCTAACGGATCCGGCGATAACTCGCGCTGGGCCCAAACACGAATCGACGCGGCTTGGGTGGCGTTCAACCGGAACTTCATCTCGCGCATCGGCGCGCTCGAAGTTCTCATTGCGGCGGCCTCATTCCGATCCCCGGTTCGCCCATTCCGGGGGGGCCAAATGGCATCGCCGGCAGTAGGTCCTTCATGATGCCCGTCTTCAGTTGCTCCGCGGTCAGTTGCCCGGATCCATCCGCATTCCAGCTCTCAAACCAGCGGCCTAACGTCTGTTTGAGCTCGTTGCCCGCAATCGTCCCGTCCCGATTGGTGTCGAACTTCGGGAAGATCATTCGCCCCAGCATCATCCCCAGCCCTGGAAAGCCCCCGGCCGACCGCCACTTTCGATCAACCCAACCGTCTTGCCAGCCATAGACCTCCCATTCCGGGCCCAAGTCCTCGAAAAATTTGCGGGTCACGGGCTTGAACAACGCCCTACCCTTCGCTGGATACCGATCGTTTAGAAAGCTCTGGTCCACATCCTCCACCAAGGAATACAGCCCCAAGTATTTCCGTTCGTACTTCCCGGCCACCGTCACAAACACCTTGGCAGCCGTCCGTGGCGCCGGCACCGGAGCGTCGCGGTAAAGCCGATGCGAGAGCGTTTCGTTCATCATCCTCATATCGGCCACACCGCTGTGGAGGTTTAGCGTCGTTACGCCCGCCAGCACCCCCGTCCTTCGTGTAACGATTCAAATCGATCTTCATGGACCGCTCAGCGACCCGCGCGACATCATAAACGTCGAATTGCCCCTACAGCGCACCGCCACCTCCGGCCAGGAATGCCCTGCCAACTCAAGCGTCGCGTGCACGTAAGGAAACTCGGTGCCGCTCATACCCGAAAGGCTATTTTTGTTGCCTTTCGCGGCCGGCATCGGCGGCCCCCCCCGGACCCGGCATTTCGAGCATCGCGTTCATGCCCGCGCCAAACTGCTCGTTCGTTACCTGGCCACTCTTCGCCGCATCCCACTCTGCAAACCACGCTCGCCCAACCCATCGAACTCGGCCCGCGACAACTTGCCGTCGCCATTCCGGTCGCCCTTCAGGAACGCGGGAGCCATCATCATCGCCGGCGAGAAGCCGCCCCCACTTTGTTCGTTACAAACCGCTCACTGCTTTTTTGCGGTGCCGCCGCCTACAGCGTCCAGGGCAACAGGATCATCCAATTTCTCAACATACGCCAAGCTCTCCAATCCTGCCCTCAGAATAAGATTGTAATCGCGTTTCCGCAGTTAAGAATGTTTAAGCGTTAGAATAAGTGAACTTGGAAATGCAAGCGCCATTCCCGGGGACCCGCACCGATCGACTTTCCGTGCTGGTCATCGTACCCTGCCTGAATGAGGGTCCCGTCCTCCGCCAAACGCTGGTGGAGTTACTCTCCCTCAACCTGGGCGTCGTCGTCGTTGACGATGGCTCGTCCCCACCCATGCGCGACTTCTGCCGTGGCTTGCCCGTCCACCTACTGCGCCACTCCGTCAACCTGGGCCAAGGCGCCGCCCTGCAAACCGGCATGGATTACGCTTTGGGTCTAGGCGCCGAATACCTGATCCACTTCGACGCCGACGGCCAGCATGACCCGGCGGCGATTCCCCGCGCGCTCGAAATCCTGCGCCGCGGAGACACCGCCGTCGTCCTCGGCTCTCGCTTCCTCAACGCCGAGCACACCCGCGCCGTGCCCTGGCTCAAGCGCTGCATCCTGCGCGGCGGTATCGCCGTTTCCTGGGTATTCTCCGGCCTCTGGCTCACCGACACGCACAATGGCTTCCGCGGCTTCACCCGCGCCGCCGCGCAACAGATCCATCTCACCGAAAATGGATTTAGCCACGCCACCGAAATTCTGGAACAAATCCATCGCGCCGGGCTACGCTACCGGGAACTCCCCACGCTGGTTCGCTACACGGACTATTCCCAGCGCAAAGGGCAAAGCGTTGCCAATAGCGTCAACCTGATCGTCGATCTGCTCTTACACAAGATCCTCAGATGACGAAAATTCAGTTCTTACTCATCGGCTCGCTTATCGCCGGCGCCGCCGGCGTCTGGTTCGCCCTGGGCACCAAGTTACTCGACCGCCTGGCCATGATCGCCCTCATGGCCACCGGTATCTACTTCGTCGCCCTGCCGGACCACACCACTGCCATTGCCAAGTTTCTCGGTGTCGGCCGAGGCACTGACTTATTGCTTTACCTGAGTATCATCACCGGGAGTTACGCCATCTTACTTGTCTACTTACGCACCCGCCGCCTGGAGCGGAAATTGACCGAACACGTCCGCGCCATGGCCTTACACCACGCCGTCCCGCCGGTGGACCAGCCATGATGAGATTCCTCTATGCGGCCGCTTTACTATTGGCCGCTCCGCTCTATGTGCCGCGGCTCTTGCGCAGTTTCTGGATCGATGAAGCGGGCACTTACTGGATGGCCCACGAGGGCTTCGTCGCCGCCATCGAGAAATGCTCCCATTGGCCCGGCCAATCCATCCTCTACGGCGCCCTCACTTCCCTTTTCTGCCTCGATACGGAAGGGCCTTGGCGAGAGCCGCTATTGCGCTTCCCCAGCCTAATCGGCATCGGCCTGATGCTCTACTTCACTTCGCGGCTCGCTAGCCGGGCCGTCAGCGCCATGGCTGGCCTCACCACGTTCATCCTGCTTCTGTTTCATCCCGCTAGCATTGAGCTGTTCTCATTAGCCCGTCCTTATGGCTTAGCCGCCGCCGCCGTCTCTGCTTCGTTCTATTTTCTGTATGAATGGGTAGAAACTCGGGAGCGGCGCTTTGTGCGCTACTACGCCATCGCCACGATACTCATCTTCTATCTCCACTACCTCTTCGTGGTCGCCCTCGCCGCGCAAGTGATCTATCTCGCCTGGGTATTTCTGTTCGAGAAAAGAACCGCGAAATGGCTAGACCTGGGGTTGGCCCTGGCCGCCGTCGGGTTGTTCCTCTTGCCGCTGGTGCCACATATGCGCTTGTTGCTACGCGACTCACACACACTCCCGGTGGCGGGCAAGCCGTCCTTGGCCAGCCTCCGGTACGCGCTCCTGCCCCAGACTCTGATGGTCGGCGTCGCGGCAGCAGTGGCAGCTGCCGTCGCATTTCGCGACCGGCAGTCGAAATGGGTTTTCCCCAGGGCGGACTTCCTAGTGCTGCTTGCCGGTTGGTTCGCCGCCGGCACCGCCGCCCTGTTTGTGATCTCCCGGCTCACCACGCACCATGTGTTCATCCCGCGTTATCTCGGCTCGGCGATACCATCTGAATCGCTCGCTCTGGCGGCATTGGGCGCGATCCTGATTTCGGGGCGCTGGGTCGCGGGCTGGGCCCTCCTCGTGGCGCTGCTCACCACCGCTAATCCCCTGGAATGGCCGAATCTCTGGATTACCGGAGGCCAGGAAGCCCGGCCGGCCATCGACATTGTGCGACAACTCTCCCCCGCTCAGCCGCCGCTCTTCTTTCAAAGTGGCCTGATCGAGTCGAATTTCCTCGATTGGCGCAAAGGTCCCGAGGGCACTTACCTCTTTAGCGAGTTAGTCGCTTACCCAGTGCCGAATCGCATTTACCCTTTGCCCATTCGCTTCACCGACGAAGTAAAACCTTACGTCTCCGGCTTAATGGAGGGCGAATTACAAGGCGCCCCCGTCATCTTACTCATCTGTCAGGGTGAGGTGCCCGAATGGTTCGCCACTAACCTCACCGCGCGCGGCTATCGGATGGCATTAAGCCGCCCCAACGTCTACACCGTCGCTACGTTTCAACGTTAGCCCCCGTGGATTACCCAATAATCTCCTCAATCGGCTCGCCGAAATCGAGATCGATGCGCTTATGCCCCGGCACTTCCAGCTTCCGCGGATCCAGCCCCAACTGATGCAGCACTGTTGCATGTAGATCCGTCACATAGTGCCGATTTTCCACCGCATGAAAGCCAATCTCATCTGTCGCCCCATGCACCGTACCGCCCTTGATCCCGCCCCCGGCCAGCCAAGCCGAAAACCCATAGGGATGATGGTCGCGCCCGTTCGTACCTTCGGCCCCCGGCGTGCGGCCAAACTCCGTCGCAAAAACAACTATCGTATCGTCCAGCATCCCGCGCTGCTTCAGATCCTTTAGTAACCCGGCGATCGGCTGGTCCACCTGGGCACAAAGCTCGCCGTGGGTCTTCTTCAAGTTACTATGCGCATCCCACTTACCGGCGCCGCCATTGTTCCCGTGAAATACCTGGATAAAGCGCACGCCGCTCTCCGCCAGTCGCCGCGCCGCAAGTAGCGTTTCGCCGAAGGGCTTAGTTACTTCCTGATCCAACCCGTACAGCTTGCGCGTCGCCTCATTCTCGGTATTAAATCGCATTACCTCCGGCACCGCCGTTTGCATCCGGAACGCCAACTCATAGCTTTGAATACGCGCCTTCAGCGCTCGGTCATCCGGATACTCAATCTCGGCCAGCCGATTGAAATCTCGAATCAATTCAAACTGCTTTCGCTGCTCCTCCGGTTCCATAAAAGGCTTGGCATAGGCCAGCGGATTCTCGGGCTTTACATCAATTCGCACGCCCCCATGCTGCGGACCCAGATAACCTGCGCCGTGCGCCCCAGGCCCGCCACAGCAAGTATCGATCGGCTCGCCCAATACGACAAACTGAGGCAGATTCTCATTGAGCGAACCCAAACCGTAATGCACCCAAGAGCCGATCGTCGGTAACTGCCCTTCCAGCACATGCCGCCCCGTATGAAACTGCATCTGCGCCCCGTGGTTATTGTCCGTCGTCCACAAGGACCGCACCACCGCCAAATCATCCACACACCCACCCACGTGCGGAAACCAATCGCTCACCTCAATCCCGCTTTGGCCGCGCTTCTGATAACCCACCTGCAGCGGATAAAGCCGCGGCTGCGCCTTGTGTAAGCCCACGATCAACTCGCGCAGGTTCTGCTTCACCAGCGGACTCTCCAGCGCCCCCGCATGCGGCGTATCGCCCAGTAACTTCCCGGCGTACTTATTTAACTCCGGCTTAGGGTCGAAACTCTCCATATGGCTCACGCCGCCAATCATGAACAGCCAAATCACCCGCTTCGCCTTCGGATTCACGGGCTTTTGCGCGCTTAACATCGAGCTCAGTGCTAAACCCGTAAAGCCCATCCCGGTCTTAGCCAGGAATTGTCGACGCTGCATCTTACCGTTCTCCTTTCACCGAATCGTCACGAAATCATTATGGTTCAAAAGTGCATGCACTAAGTTTCGCGCGGTGCTCTTTTCGAGGAAACTCTCAGCCAAGGCCTTTTCCTTCGCCGAAGGCGGCCGCCCTAAGATCGCCAGGAAGGCCCGTTGAGTAAATTGTGGACCTTCCAATCTCTTCGCCAGCGTCTCCGCCATCTGCCGACTCAACTCGCTATTGGCCATCGCCAAGGCCTGCTGCGGCACCACGCTCTCATCGCGCTGGTAGCACTCGGTCGGGTTCGGCCCGTCAAACACCTTTAGAAACTCCATCTGCGCATCCGGCGAGTGGCTGAAATACAAACTCCGCCGGTGAGACTCAAAGCCCTTAGCCGTATCTAGCTCCGGCCCGCCCATCGTCCGGTCTAACTGCCCCGCCACCGCCAGCGTGCTATCCCGCACCGCCTCGGCTTCTAAGCGCCGCGGATTCATCCGCCAAAGGTACAAGTTTTCCGGGTCGATCTTCGCATTCGGATGCTGCGCCTCACCCGCCGTCGACCGCATCTGGTAAGCCCGGCTCGTCAGGATCAACCGATGCAGCCCCTTCATGCTCCAGCCCGTGCGGACTAACTCGGTCGCCAAATAGTCGAGTAACTCCGGCTGCACCGGCGCCTTGCCGTTGCGGCCGAAGTCAAATACCGTCGGCACCAAAGCTTGGCCGAAATGACGCAGCCAAATGTGATTCACCGCCACGCGCGCCGTAAGTGGATTCTGCCGCGAAGTAATCCATTCGGCCAATGCTTTGCGCCGGCCCGTGCTCTTAGTGAGATACTCTTTGCCAACCGGCGTATAGCCGGTGGCCGGTTGCTCCAACGCCGCCGTAGCCGCAGCGAGCTTCTTCTTCGCCTCGGTGATCTTCTTCTCGTCTTTTTTCTCGGGCACTAGTGCCGCGGTAAGTTCGACCTGCGCCCGCAGAAGATTCTCGTCACCCTTCAGAATGCCCGCTTCCCGTTCCTTGGTCCGCGCGATCGCGGCCAGTTCTTCAAAGCGTTTGTCCGCCGGCTCGGCATACTTCGCTCGGTCTGCGGCAATGCGGGCTTCGAGTGCGGGCACCGCCGCTTGGGCTGCCTTCAACGCCTTCGTCGCCAGTTCCAACCCATCCGCCGCCCCCCGCATCTTCGCGTAACCTGACTTCACCGTGCCCTCAGCCAATTCCTTCTCGACCTTCGCGTAAGCTTCCTTCTGCTTCTCTAACTCGGCTTCGGCCTTCGTTACCGCCCCCTTTGCCTCCGCCAGTAAATCGATAGCGACGAACTCGCGATGGTCCGGATAATAGTCCGATAGTGGCAATGATACCGGCGCAATCTTGCCGAGCGCTGGGCCAAGGTGGGCCGGCACCGCGGGGAGTAGGGAATTAGATTTATCCGGCGTCTGGATGTTGCCACGAATTAACAAATAAGTTGGCCGGTCCAGCGCCGCGTCGTAAATCCGCGTCAACCCATCCTTGTCGATATCGGTCTTCCCCTGCACCCGATCCACCCGCACTTCGTAGGGCTCAAAGAAAGCCCGGAACTTATAATACTCATCTTGCGAAATCGGATCGTACTTATGATCATGGCAACGCGCGCACTTCACGGTGACACCCAGAAACGCGAGCGTCGTATGATCCACCGCATCCTGCATCCAGCCGTCGCGATCGTACTTCGAGTAATTCCGCGCCAAGAATCCTGTCGCGCGCAATGTATCCGGATCGCCCGGAGCCACCTCATCTCCCGCCAGCATCTCCGTAATCATCCGGTCATAGGGCTTATCGCGATTTAGCGACTCCACAATCCAATCCCGCCAACGCCAAACGAACTTATGGCTATTCCGTACATCGTTGCCATTGCGATAACCATACCAATCGCTATAGCGCCAGATGTCCATCCAGTGCCGGCCCCAGCGCTCGCCGTAACGCTGATCCGCCAGCAATCGATCGACCAACTTCTCGTAAGCGTTGGCCGAAGTATCTTTTAAAAACGACTCGCTGTCTTCCACCGTCGGCGGCACACCCAGTAAGTCGAGATATACCCGCCGCAGCAGTGTCCGCCGATCCGCCGACGGTGGAAG
>Ga0163151_10009804_pt1 | contig 10291 bp, 15 predicted proteins | sample OliLakLV19MP5IB2_FD_145596 | JGI IMG/M metagenome (GOLD analysis project Ga0163151, IMG submission 145596) | Freshwater microbial mat bacterial communities from Lake Vanda, McMurdo Dry Valleys, Antarctica - Oligotrophic Lake LV.19.MP5.IB-2 | ecosystem: Environmental > Aquatic > Freshwater >... | reverse complement strand
TCCAATCTCCCTCGCACCTTTTGGAAGTTGAATTGCTAAGATCTTTGTATTCGAAGGAGCTGATGATATGAAGATACCCTTACTTGTTATTGCGTCCATGGCTATCTCGATACCGTTGCTTGCCCAGGAGCGGAAGACGATCTATGTCGATCGAATGGAGGGGCTGGAACCCTTTGTGGAACAGGCCCTGGTAGCGGCGGAGTTGCCCTTTGATTTCATCGAAGAGGCGAAACAGCCGGAACTCAAGGCGAGCCTTGCTAAGATGCACTCTGCCTACGGGGAACTGCTATATAAGCACAAACTCGGCCGGAACGAGACCCATCGCCTTGAGTTCCGTGACGTGGAACGGAACAAAGTGATTGCGTGGCACTCCTTTCCACTTCGAGCCGATGACGAATCCCGCCGTCGCGCCGCAGCGGAGTTTGCGAGCAAGGTGAAGAAGGCTTGGGCGAAGAAGAACCGTTGAACTAATCAGGAAAGGCAGTGGAGCGGACCAGGGCAGGGGCTCTCTCGAGACGACCTAGCTGTCCTGGTCGGCGCCGCGCGGACGATCCCGGATCAGCTCGAAACGGCTTTTGCGGCCGAACACTCAGAACGAACCAATCTGTTCGGCTATCCGCAGACCGACTTTGCTTTCGCGGATTTTCCGGCAATTGGATCGAAGTCCCGCGCCGTCCGGGCTTCTTTGCGGCGGACCACGGAGAGAACCCGTCCGGGCTCTCCCAGATCACTCCACCCGAGGCCATGGGTGCGAAGCACGGCAAGGCTGGACGCACTCGTGGACAAGACGCCGGTGGAAAAGTTCGATGGAGGAACGGCGGAATAAAGTGCTCGCACCGCCGCTGGCTCACTCGCAGTTAAGAGATTCGGTCGAAGAGCCTCGAAGGCTTCAGCTAGGCTTGCCAGGTTCCGGCGGATCAAGTTCAGGAACGCCCCGATGCGACCGACCATGACGAAACTGTTCCACAGACAACCTTGGTCCATTAGACCGGACGCAAGTGCCGGGGCCGGTTTTTCCCAGAAGCGGTTGACATGCATCAACGCGTCGGGCAAGTGATGGTCTACGCGGCCATCGGGCTGAATCCACCCGTACTCGACTTCGGGCGTTTCCGGCACAATGCCCAACAAGATCACGAGGTCCGGTTGCGATTCAGCTGCTGCAAAAGCGGAGTTGATGTGAGTCGCTAACGCGTCGTCATTTTCGAAATGATGATCCGAAGGAAAGAATGCGATCATTCCGGACGGATCCAATTCCTCCAGGCGCAGCAAGCTGTAGAGGATCGCCACCGCGGTTCCCTGGTTCTGTGGCTGGATCACCAAGTGAGAGGGAGGCAGTTCATAGACTTGGTCTTTGTAAAAGGGTTCGTGCTTCTTCGTCAGGACTAAGCATGTCTGATGCACACCTACGATCTGAGCCACTCTCCGTTGAGTTTGCTGCAAGAGGGTGTCGCCGCCGAGGACGGAGCAGAACTGCTTGGGACGGTCGTCGCCGGTCAGTCGTCGCGTCAAAGGCAGCAATCGCGTGCCGTCGCCGCCGGCAAGGATCATCCCCCAGCGGCCGGGACAGAAACTGGTCGAATTGAGCGCGGTGCCGAGCCTTCGAACACCATTTAAGTTCCGAGCGTCTGCCTGTCGGGGTGAGTCATGCATGCTCTTAATGACAGCAAGTAAGGGGCCACTCCGCTTGCAATCTCAAGGGGCAGATCAACTATCGTAGCGAGTAAAGGACGTACGTTCCAATGGCGTAGACGACGGCTATACCCAACGAATCCCACGCCAGGAATAACCGCTTCTGTTCCGCTCTGTAGCTCAATCCGATCAATGCAATCGAAGTCATGACGATGGCCGAGATGGCCGAGATAACATGGGTCGGCGTCACGTGCGAGAGCAGTGGACCCTTACGGTACAGCAGATCGTCCAACCCGAGAATCCAAATATTGAATACGTTGCTGCCTAGCAGGTTCCCGACGGCCAGGTCTATGGCGCCCATCTTGACAGCCGCTACGGAGACAACGATTTCGGGCAGGGACGTAGCGATCGCGATGAAGAATGTTCCCACAAAGGTGCGGCCGAGGCCGGTGCTCTCGGCGATCCGCTCACCAATACTGGGCAGATAGGTAGCTGCGGCGATGACCAGGGCGGCATTCAAAGCGTATAGCGTGAAGGCCCGGGACTTTGAAATCTCTCCATATTGAGCTTGCTCGGCAACTTCGTGGATGATCCGCCTTCGCTCATCCAGATAGATAGTCCGCATGGCGACGAAGTAGATCACGATAAAAAGGACGCTCGATGCGCCAAACCACCCAATTTGGGGTACGGCGCTTGGTGCCGCCAGACTTAGTGACGCAATCCCGAGCAGCAGCACGCCAAAAGCAGCCGTAACGACGTGGCCGCGATGGGCCCTGGTTGAAAGTGGTATCGAGTAGCCGGTGTGCACGTCGAGCATGGCCAGGATCAGCAGGTTAAACATGCAACTTCCGAGAACATCGCCCACGGCGATGTTCGGAACGTCGAAGAGGTGACGGAACTCGCGCCTGTGATCAACTCGGGCAGCGAAGTAACCGCAGCCATCAGCAGCACCCCGATCCAGGTTCGTCCCAATCCCGTCTTCTCGGCTATGACATCGCCATAGCGGGAGAGACGAATGCCGGCAAATACGATAATTGCCGCAGCGAGGGCGAATTCCAACCAAAGCTCGAGGGCCTCAGGCATCATGATTTGGGTTCTCCCCCCTTTCGACTTCGTGTCTGGTACTGAGCATGTAAGCTGCTATCAAGCCAGGAGCAATCCCGAGTCACGCTGCCATCCTTGTCTTCTTGCGGAAAAGAGAAAGTTCCTGAATTGAGAATGACGGCCGTGCGCAAGGCGAATTGGAGCCAAATCACCTGCGGGACTCCGATCGGGCTGCCGTGACAGCCATTTCTCAAACTCAACGGCCAAAAACACTACAAGACTCAGAACAATCGCCAAGCCCAGATCCTTTGCTGGCAATGGAGTTGTCTTGAAAAACGATTGCAGAAATGGCACATAAATTAGGGCCAATTGAAGAGCAAACGTAAGAGCAGCGGCACCAGACAAGGCCTTGTTCGACAACAAGCCGACTCGAAACAGGGACTGATGCTCGGACCGAATCGCCATCACATGCGTCATCTGAGAGAACGTAAGCGTGGTGAAGAGCATGGTCTGCCAGTTCGGATCGCCGAGACTCCAGTACTGATATCCGACGCCAAGACAGAGGATTCCCATTAATAAACCCACCCATATTACGTGCCGCCCGAGGCCACGGGAGAAAATGTTCTCGCCTGGAGAATAGGGCGGGCGTTGCATCACATTGTCCTCTGCCGGCTCAATTCCCAAGGCAAGCGCTGGTAGGCCGTCTGTTACTAAATTCATCCAAAGGATTTGCAGTGGCAACAGCGGAAGTGGCATACCAGCGAGAAGAGCCACTAGCATAACCCAGATCCTAGGATAACCCAGATCTCACCCGAGTTGGTGGTCAGGATGTATTTGATGAACTTGCGAACGTTGTCGTATATGACGCGACCTTCCTCGACCGCGGCTACGATAGTGGCGAAATTGTCATCGAGCAGAACCATATCGGCTGCTTCTTTGGCTACATCTGTTCCAGTGATGCCCATGGCGACGCCGATGTCCGCCCTCTTGAGAGCGGGAGCGTCATTCACGCCGTCACCCGTCATCGCGACGATGTGGCCACGGTGCTGGAGGCCTTCGATGATCTTGAGCTTATGTTCTGGCGAAACCCTCGCGTAGACACTCGTCGATTCAGCCAACAGCTCCAGGTCGCCCACTGGCATGCGTTCGAGTTGCGGACCTGTCAAGATTGCGCCTTCACCTGTAATTCCGAGTTGACCGGCTACGTAGCTGGCGGTAAGAGGATGATCGCCGGTGATCATCACGGCGCGAATCCCAGCCTTCTGGCAGGTGGCGACCGCTGCGGCGGCCGCTGGCCTCGGCGGATCGATGATGCCGGCCATGCCAACCAATGTGAGTTCCCGCTCCAAAGTCTGGTCGATGTGGCTGTTGGTAGAATCTAGGCGGCGGAAGGCTACGCCCAGGACACGCATGCCCTTCTTGGCAAGTTCTTCATTGGCTTTGCTCATACGCTCACGCCAAGTCTCGTCTAATGGCTCTTCCCTCCCATCTACCCAGACGGAAGTCGAAATGCCAAGGAGGCCGTCAACCGCCCCTTTTGTGAACGCGAGCAGTGACGAAGGGGCACCGTTAAGGGGTGCCATGACTGCGCTGCAATCACACTGACCATGCGTGCCTGGATGCCTTGCACCCGTGGAAGAAGCGGAATGAGAAGGTGGGCGCACAACTCTGGCCTGTAGTCCAAAAAAGGACAGGGGGAAGGCCGGTGGCCGGATAATCGGGACGTCAAGAGTATCGCTGTTGCACGCCGTCGCTTCAGGTGATCACCAAACTATAGCTGCACTGGAGTGACAAATCCAACCGGTTTCACCGTCAAAACCGAACAGTTCACACTTCGCAGAACCGTTTCGGCTGTGTTGCCAATGAGCCACCCAGCGATTCCGGTCCGGCACACGGTTCCCATCACAATGACCTCGATCCGCTCCTTCTTGGCCAATAGCGGAATAACTTCACCTGGGACGCCCCTTGTTAGATGGAGTTGGACCTTCACGCCTTCCAGGGAGATCCGCTGGACGAGGTCCGAAAACCCCTTCCGGTGGGCTTCTTCTGTCTCGCGAACGATCTTTCGGACCTCTTGCTGGGGCAATCGTAGGGTGTAGCGCAATGTTGATGCGCTGATAGGAGACCAAGCATGTACGATATGAAGCTGACTTTCCTCGACTCTGGCTAATGAGGTGGCCAACTCCATGATTCTAATGTTCAGCGTGTTGTGTTCCTCGTCGGAAGCATTGGGGTCCACGGCCGCAAGGACTCGCGCGTATCTCGCACGGGAGGTTGGCTTCATGACCCAGACCGGACACGGGCACTGGCGCATAAGGTGCATGGAGGTGCCACCAAACAGTGTTTCTTTAAGGGTTACATTTGCTTCAGCCGTCATCATCACCAAATCGTGCTTGCCTCGCAGCACCTCTCGAATGATCTCCAGAGAGGCCGATCCACGCAGAATATTCGATGTGACTCCAAGCCCGCCCTTCTGCAGCGGCTCAATGACGCGGGCCAGCCGTTTACGGCGCTTTTCAACCACCATCTCCCACAGGTCGGCCGGTTCAAGAGCAATGATCAGCGAGCGCATCACTCGCGGCAACTCTTCGACCACGCCGACAACGGTTAACCGCGCGTTGTTCCTCTTGGCGAGGGTCACGGCGCGCTTTAGCGCCACTGTTCCGGGGTTCTCACCGTGCGCCACCAATAGAATGTTCTTGAATTGTTCCATACTGGTCTCTCTCCCACCACGCCGTGCGCAATGGTGAGCGGTGCCTCCATCGATCCTGGATTGTCGGCGGCCTTTTCAACGCGACCTTCAAAGACTTCCCTTCCAGACGAAGTGACTTGCGAACTTGCTCCCTGCACGTTCGATACCGATTCGGATCTCAACCTTCATAAGACGGCGGAGCCCGATCGCTCCAGGGACAATAGATTCTACCATCTCGTGCCGCTTATCGAGCCCGCGCCCGAGGACACAGCGTAATTCGGGATCGCCCCCAAAAAGCCGCGATCCGGCGAGGTTGTGAAACGAAGCCCACAAGCGTTTGGCCGTCCACTTGCTGTAGACGCTTTGGGCTCGAGATTCCTGAGGCCATTGCCAACTCGCTTGACAAGAGCGCGGAGATCTTGCGCGAAAGGATGTCACCTATGACGAGTTGGCTAAAGAGACACCCTACATTCAGCACAACATCACTGCGACCCGCAAAGCGTTTGGGCTCGACCGGGTAGAGGAGCGCCAGCTCTCTGGCGAAATTGCGCTCAACGCGAAGGACATCCAAGAGAACCAGCGGACAATCCAGAACATTCGCCTGTGGGATCAGCAACCCCTGCTCGACACCTTCGGGCAGATCCAGGAGATTCGCACGTATTACGAGTTCGATGCCGTGGACAATGACCGTTACCGGATAAACGGCGAGATCCAGCAGGTTATGCTGTCGCCGCGAGAACTACTAGCCTCGTCTCTTCCGATATCGGAACTGGCTCAACGAGCGGCTTACCTTTACGCACGGTTTCGGCCTAACGGTTGGCCCCGTTGCCAAAGCTACCGCCGAAGGACTACCTGTCTTATTTGTCAAAGACATTCCGCCGACTACGGCGGGCCTCCGGCCAGGGCCTTTTTCCGTTCCCATATACTGCAATAGTACTCGAAGCGACGCTGCTCCTCGATAGCTTAACGGTAGAGCATTCGACTGTTAACGGAAGGGTTGTAGTGTAGGTTCGAATCCTACCCGGGGAGGCAAATTTAAACAGGCTATATTCGAAACTGAGTACTGTTAGTGGCCTATCTGTTGGGATCGGTTGAACCTAGACGAAGGAACCGTTGAAATTGTTTCCGCTCTCGAACAGTTTCTTCATGTACGCCATCCACGTTGGCTACCAGGGGCGAGAGTTTGACCCAGCGCATCAATGCAATCGATGCACCGCGAAAAAGATGCCGAAATGCCAGCAGGTTGGCCAGGCGCGTTACGAGGGCGGGCGTGATAACTGCCGGTCGAGCCTCAGTCGCCGCCGCCATCTGGCTTAGCAAATCGCGATGCCAGGATTCGGACGAAGGGATCTTCTTGTCGAGGTCCAACGCGATGAGTTTGAGGATTTTCTCTATTTCGGTGTAAAACGAATGCAGCATGGTACAAGCTGCCGCCGTTTCGATCACAGGCAATTCCGCCTCTCCTGTGCGTGCGATCAGCGGAGACATCATGCCCTGATTAGAGCAAGTTCATCCAGTCCCAATTGGATCTTCCCGGCGAGATCAGGCGACACGAACTAGTTCTCCACTGCCACGGAGGTACCGCACAAGCCCGGAATCGTCGTTCAAATCCACCAGGTCCACGGGTCGTCCGATAAGGTCGGATGCCTGACTGATGGCCGAGAAATATACGAGCGCCGGTAAGCCGGAGACAGCCATATCAATATCGGAATTGGGTCGAAGCTGGCCCTTTACGGCGGATCCAAACACAAACACTTCCGAAGCTCCAAGCCCGATGAAGAGCTTGGCTGCCTTCGAAACGGCTTCTTGCTCGCGTATCGTCATGTTCGACATGTTTGCCGTGAATCCGAACCGTCGGCCGGGAGTAGCTCCTACGAAGGACTTTACCACGTTGTCGCGCGGCATCGTCAACGTGTCCCCGCGATTTTCTTTTCATTGACTGATGAGTCTACCGGCGTATTCCAAAAGCAGCCGGAGGGCGGTTTGGCCGATCAGGCGCGGGACGGCCGCGATCAACTGGTTCATCCGGGGCAGGAGAGACGGAACGAGCGATCTCCTTTCAGCGTGGCGGGGGATCTTGGATCACGTTACCCCGCAGCCACGGGACAAGCTTGTCGAAGCTGAACTGGCGGGCTTCGTAGAGGCCAATAATGAAGGCGTATGCTTCCTGCGCGTCAGCCGTGATGCGCACGCCGTTGATGGCAAGGAATGTGTAGGTCGCGGCGAACGCGGCGCGCTTGTTGCCGTCGATGAACGCATGGTTCTGCGCGAGGCTCTCCCAGAGAGCGGCGGCTTCCTCGAAGAGATCTGCGTAATACCCGGTCTGCGGCCGGTAGAGAGCGGCTTCGAGCAGCCCAAGGTCCCTGACGCCATGGGAGCCGCTGTAGCGTTCAATCTGGTCGGCATGGATGGCCAGCACTTCCGCCAGCGTGAGGTAGTCGGTCATTCAGCGAGCTTCTTGTAAAGCGGGCCGTATTTTTCGTGGCTGGCGAGATAGGCGCCCATGACATGCGGGCGCGGGTTGGTTTTCTTGCGCTTTTCGACCAGGTCGGCGAGGGCCTCGTCCACAAGTGCCTGGAGCTGGCGGCCTTCCTTGTCGGCAAGGCTGCGGACGGAAGCCAGGATCTCCGAATTAACCTGGGTGGCGAATTTCTCACGGGTCTGGGACATGGGACACCTCTCTTTTTGCTATCTCAATAGTATCATGACATATCATGATACGTCATGAACGAGATGCGGGCGCGGGTTGGCTTTCTTGCGCTTTTCGACCAGGTCGGCGAGGGCTTCGTCCACAAGTGCCTGAAGCTGGCGGGCCTTCCTGTCGGCAAGGCTGCAGGCGGAAGCCAGGATCTCGGAATTAACCTCGGTGGCAAGCTTCTCACGGGTCTGGGACATGGGACACCTCTCTTTTGACCGATTCTTATAATATCATGACATATCATGATACGTCATGAAGCGGACGACGCGAGGGCCTGGGAGGGATAGGATATGGGTCCCGACATGGCGTTGGCGAACGCGAGTTGAGCCGGAGCCCATCCCGAACAATTGAATGCCCGGAGGATGAGAAGGCGGAGGCGTGTCCGCGACGGCGGAAATGAGGGGGCAAGAGCGCGGCGATCACTCGTTTGTGCCTGTTCCCGCCTGTTCCTACAGACATGTGCTGGGAAATTCCCTGCTATAGTGACAAGCACTTTTTGTTGACAAGCGGGAATGCGGCAAAAACGCCGAATACGGGACAGGGGCCTAGGCTTGTCCCGATGATTCAATGGGGCCTCGGCCTTGCGGCTGAGGATATAGCTCACCGCTGGACAACAAGGCGATCTGTTTCTGGCTTCAATGGGGCCTCGGCCTTGCGGCTGAGGATATGCGTTACCGGCTGCATCGTAATCACTAGCGGTCGCGCTTCAATGGGGCCTCGGCCTTGCGGCTGAGGATATGCCCGAATTGCTGCGGGGCAAACTCCGGTATCAAGGCTTCAATGGGGCCTCGGCCTTGCGGCTGAGGATATGTAGCGCCCGTGGGTTAGGCGGTGCCTGATCGCCCGGCTTCAATGGGGCCTCGGCCTTGCGGCTGAGGATATATGCGGCCCCTTCTGCTTTCCCGCCTCGATTGTGGGCTTCAATGGGGCCTCGGCCTTGCGGCTGAGGATATTCATTGGCGACTCCTCCCGCCGGCCCCGAGCGGGTGCTTCAATGGGGCCTCGGCCTTGCGGCTGAGGATATGACGGACAGCGAATCTTCATGGACGCGGGAAACGTAGCTTCAATGGGGCCTCGGCCTTGCGGCTGAGGATATGGCATGGTTAGTGCCTGGTCCTGTTACAGGTGAGCGGCTTCAATGGGGCCTCGGCCTTGCGGCTGAGGATATAGGTCGAAACCGGCCGAGCAGGCCGGTCTGGCGGTAGCTTCAATGGGGCCTCGGCCTTGCGGCTGAGGATATGTTGGAATGTCGAGCGTGATTTCGTCCTGTGGAAGGCTTCAATGGGGCCTCGGCCTTGCGGCTGAGGATATCTTGCGCGGTGATCGCTGCCGGGGCCTGCCGTGCCAAGCTTCAATGGGGCCTCGGCCTTGCGGCTGAGGATATGTCGATCAGCGTCTGGATTTCCAACCGAGGCACAGGCTTCAATGGGGCCTCGGCCTTGCGGCTGAGGATATCCGACCGTGATATCTGGGACGGACTCCTCCTCTGTGCTTCAATGGGGCCTCGGCCTTGCGGCTGAGGATATTTTTTGGCACGCCAACGGACATCGGAATTTTTTGGGGCTTCAATGGGGCCTCGGCCTTGCGGCTGAGGATATCTGCGCGGTGATAGCAGCCGGGGCCTGCCGTGCGAGGCTTCAATGGGGCCTCGGCCTTGCGGCTGAGGATATCGGCCAAAATTGTTTTTTGCCGTGGTTGACGGAGCGCTTCAATGGGGCCTCGGCCTTGCGGCTGAGGATATTCTACGCTCTGCTGTTGATTCGCGGGCGGTACTTCAGCTTCAATGGGGCCTCGGCCTTGCGGCTGAGGATATGTTATGCTCATCGCCCCGGGGTGTCTTACCAAGAAGCTTCAATGGGGCCTCGGCCTTGCGGCTGAGGATATGCCATGAGGCGAAGGTACTGGAGCAAGAGTCGCAGGAGCTTCAATGGGGCCTCGGCCTTGCGGCTGAGGATATTGAAATCGCGTTTTAAAGTACCGCCCCGCTATCAGGCTTCAATGGGGCCTCGGCCTTGCGGCTGAGGATATGCCGGTCTCGCGAGTGCTTGCTGGAACTCTTCCTCGGCTTCAATGGGGCCTCGGCCTTGCGGCTGAGGATATAGCTGCTCCGCTATTATATTCAGTTTTCAATGATCTAGGAGGGTATTGGCGAGCGGTACCCGAAGTTGTGAGAAGCACCATTATATTGTAGGGGCTCCGGCACGGCAAGCGCAATAATTTCAAAGGGT
>Ga0163151_10009802_pt1 | contig 10292 bp, 10 predicted proteins | sample OliLakLV19MP5IB2_FD_145596 | JGI IMG/M metagenome (GOLD analysis project Ga0163151, IMG submission 145596) | Freshwater microbial mat bacterial communities from Lake Vanda, McMurdo Dry Valleys, Antarctica - Oligotrophic Lake LV.19.MP5.IB-2 | ecosystem: Environmental > Aquatic > Freshwater >... | reverse complement strand
GACCACGCACAGACAAACACATCAATCAACCTCTGTACACGTAACGGGCTGCATGTGGACTCACTGATGCACATGTTTATGTTCACAATCACACAGGTTCACACGCGCGCGTTACCTCGGACCGTGCGGGCGATGTTGAACGCGGAGCCAAAGCCAGTGTCGACATCCACCAGCACGGGGAGCTTAGTGGCACTAAAGCAAAGAGCACCACACCAATTATGATCATCTAGCGTGAACCAACACGATGATGGAGTCAACCGTGTGCGAGGCATCTCTGGATAGTATCATCACATAATGACACTCCTCTACCGGGGCAGATATCTTCATACCTGGTGATCCTTCGCACGTCCTCCAGAACGTTATCGAGGGAGGTGATGCCTGCGATTAGAGGTATCACATATACATGCTTGAGTCCCATTCATTCAGCGTGCGGTACTGTATGTGAGGTCGCGCTTGGCGCGGTGGAAAACATAGAGAGCTTCGTACCGAGATCCGGCAGACCATAGCTGGCGGTGGCGACACCTGAGCCGCTGATGTACAGGGCAGATGCCCCTATCACATACAGTGAAACACACATGATGACATAAGCTCCCTTTCTAGGATGATACAATAGTACACGCATACCTTCTCGTTCAGCGAGCATGGCGCAGTAGGGGTTCACTGCACCCAGGATCTGGATGGGGTTATGCTTGATGCCCCCGGTGCGGGTGCCGTTGACCAGCGCTCTGAATGCATGTCGTCACATGATTGCGTGTGTTGAGTCAGCACACGAACTACGATGATGCATCGATGCATCTGACGAGCAGAACGCAAGATGAACAATATGCAACGGACCTGAAGAGCGCGCCTGGAGTGCGTTGCATAGTGATACGGGTTTGACAGCTACCTTGAGCAGATATAGCAAGGAAAATTGTCGCAACTCGAGTCGTTTGTGTTCCTTATAGGAGCTGGATACAGTATGATGATCATGCGAGAATTGTCAAGGTCGGGAAAGGCTTCCTGTTTGCGACCGTTTGAACCGTCATTACCGTTGGTAACACACCAGCTAACAGCATCGCGTTGCTGCGAATATAGAAGACCGTGTCTGTGCGATCTAAACACACACACGTAGGGGTCTATATCCGTGCATACCCCGATAGAGTGATCATTCGTATCGATTGCCACGTCCGCTCCAAACGCAAACATGGACCCTGGTGTCGTGGCGACAACGGCTGCATCGCGACCGGAGCGAAAGCGATCAGGGAGCGAGGCACCGTTGGTGAATGACATCATCGAGGATCACACCTTCGCTAAGAGCATGTCGCACGTCAAGCGATATCGCAAAGGACGCTTTCTGGGTCAGGGTGGCTTCGCCGAGTGTCACGAGCTGATCAGCTGCGATTCGGCGCGCGTGTATGCCGCTAAGATCATCAACAAGCGCACCATCCAGAAGCACAGTGTGAAAGCCAACTTGCTGCTGAACGAAATCAAGATCCATCGCTCGCTATCTCATCCGAACATCGTGCGATTCGAGCGCTTCTTTGAAGATCATCTGAATGTGTACATTCTATTAGAGCTGTGTCCCCAGCGAACGCTGCTGGAGATGGTGCATGCACGCAAGCGCTTGACTGAAGTGGAGGTGCAGCGCTTCATGTGGCAGCTGGTCAATGGTGTCGAGTACCTGCACGAGCAATGCGTCATTCACCGCGATCTCAAACTGGGCAACATGTTTCTTGACGATGTAAGTGCTGCCTTTGCTCTTTGCTTACCTACATCATTATGCTCAGCGAACACTGTGGCTTCAGCACATTCAATTTGTAAACTATTTCAGTTTGGTTTGCACTGCCTCTTTGCATACTGTGCAACTCTCACCCGTATTCAAATCGCGATTTCGCAGAATTTGGAGATCAAGATCGGTGACTTTGGTCTGGCCACCCGACTCGCACACCCAGATGAGCGCAAGCGCACCATGTGCGGCACTCCGAATTATATGGCGCCTGAGCTAGTAGACGGCAAGAATACCAGCGGGCACAGCTATGAGGTGGACGTATGGTCGATGGGAGTGATCATGTACACTCTGCTGTTCGGTAAGTGAGGGGAGCAACCTTTGCAGTTCATAACAGGCTACTTGCTTCATGATAATCAATTTGTGAAATTGAATACATTAGCGCGTGCTGACTGTTGACTCATTTATACCGCTGCATGATCCAGGCCGACCCCCCTTCGAAGCAGAGAGCGTCAAATCAACGTACTCACGTATTGCCAAATGTGAATATCGGTTCCCGGATCACGTGGCGGTATCGCCCGCAGCCAAGCGGTAGGTGTATGGATGGCACTCTGAGCTGATTGTACATCGATAGTGTAGCATCGTGTGCCGAGGGTCTCAATCAATGATTCGCCTGTCAAACCTTCTCTGATGCTCACATCATGCTGTGCTTGTACTATGTGCGTTGTTTTTCATGTTGTGGGCACCCTCTTCCAGACTAATTACGCGCCTATTGGAGGCTAATCCCACCAACCGCCCTGCATTAGCTGAGGTCAAGTCCCACGCATTCTTCACGCAGTCACCGTTCCCTCGTCACATCGCTCTCTCCACCGTGACCACGGCCCCGCTGGTGGATGATCTGATTCAGCTGTGCATTCGACAGCCCGAGCGTGCTGTTGATCTTGCTGCACCGGTCACTGCAGCCGCACCGTCCAATCCTGTGGTGCCTGTGGCACAGGCTAAGTCAACGATGATCACGCAGCAGCCCACTTCAATGGGACCTCCCCCAGCTCCGATGACGCGGCTCCGCAGTCTGCCCATCTCCTCGAGCAGCAGTGGTGCTGTGTCCGGCAAGTCGGATGCAGCTGTGCCTGCATATCAGCATCAGCGCAAGGGCAGTGTGATGTGCGGAGAGGAGGATTCTGATCCTCAGCTGGCAGAGCAGCGATTGCAGCAGATTCTGCTAGGCAAAGCCAGCACAATGGGTGCTCCACCTACACACCCGCACAAGGCATCGAACAGTGTACCGGTGCAGCAGCAGGCTGTCAGCAGCAAGCTCAAACCAGCTCAACACACAGTGAGCTCCACAACTCCTATGACTGTTGTTGAGCCAGAGCGTGACGAGAACGTTGCGAATGACAACAACGGCGGTGATGATGACGCTATTGAGTGCAGTGCCAATGCAGAGCACCGGTCCGGTCAGCGGCTGAAGCCCACCGCTCCGGCTTCCTCTCGCACGTGCGCAGACCACCTCAAAGCACTGGACCTGAATTCGGATTCTGATCGCCCTGTGCCCCGAGCTGCATCTGGCTCCTCCATGCCGACCACGATCAGGCAATTTGCTCAACCGCCGTCGCATCCTGCTCCACCTGCCTCTCGAGCCATTCGACCTCGGGCCACCCCCGTCACCCGTGAAACCGCTCTCAAGCGGGTACGGCTGCCCTTGACGGTACCCGTGTCTGCTGCTCTCCGTCATGACGGTTTACAACCTGGCCATCATACTGATGACACCAAGCACACATCCAGTATGCCTGCTGCGTCATCGGGAGTGGAGTCCATGCAGACGAGTGACACGGCAATGGAGGACACTGAGACGCGTGCCGTTGGTAACGATCGGCAGAGTGACGCTCAACGAGTGGAGAATGCACAGCAGAGTCATCAGACTGTGACAGGTGCCACTGTGTTGCCGGAGCCATGGCAGGCGGATCCGGAGGAGCTGCCCTATTTGGAACAGATTCATCAGCAAATCGAGCAGAGCTTCCACACGGCTGGTGCCGCGGGAGTGATTGCACCTCCGTCATCGCTCGCTGCCCTGAAAGGGGTGGCAGAACCTGCGCTACCGATCACGCGGACCGTATCAGCACCAGGTGGTGTCGTCAATCGCCTTGCGGGTGCTCACAATGGAGTTCTACCAACGTCATCTCTGTCTTCACTCAAGGTGTCTGATCACCCAGTCGCTTCTCACGCAGGCAGAGAGCAGAAGTCTCGCGCATCACCACAGCGCGCCAAATCCAGCAAAGCAGCAGGCAAGATCACTGGATCACCACACTCTGTTGACGGTGACCTAGACTCATCGCCCAGTCAACCACAGCAGCTGGCACCGGGCTCACAACGGCCACTGACGCAGTCTCCTCAGCTGTTGTCACAGCCTGATCAGCACTCGTCACCCTCGAAGCACGTGACTCGATCGACGGGCACAGAGCCTCAGCTCAATGCTGGCACGAGCGCTGATGCGGTTGAGATGCCGGCAGTGGTGGTCACGCTGTGGAAGGATTATACCGGACACTATGGACTGTATTCTGAATTCTCAGATTTGAGCTATGGCGTAGCCTTTAATGATCGTACTACGCTAGCAGTGTCTGCTGGGGCAGTACTGATGGAATACGTGGAGCCTTATCCGAGCAAACCGACCTCACCTAGCGCGAGTGGACTGAGTAATGCTACTACCCAGACCATCCAGGCTCAGCATGCAGCAGGTAAACGCGCCTCTAAGAGTTCTACTATCACGTCCCCCGCAGGTAATACAGCAGCAGCAGCAGCTGAGAGAGATTGCAAGCTCAAAACGCACTGGCGCGTGGCCGAGTGTCCCGAGCACCTCAAGCGAAAGCTGGCTATTGTGCAGTATCTGTGGCAGCGCAATCAGAATCGAGCTTCTGCTGAATCCGACGGCGCCCCAGCAGTGACTCAGGCCAGCAAATCGTCAGGTGCCTCAATTCAGGACGGTTCTAAGAAGCGCGAGCTGGTGTATGTCAGCAAGTATCTGCAGACGCGACACGCCATTCTGTTCAGGCTCAGTGATCGAACTGTGCAGGTGAGAAACAGTGCCATTGAGTTGCGATCACGTCTGACAAGCAGCATCCATATGCGACACTGTCTGCTATGCGCTTTGAATATTACTATAACGCTCGAACAATACTCCCAGCGTGATGCCCTAGCTGAAATGCTGCTGTGCTCTCGTGCTCTCCGTGTGTATCGTGCAGATTAACTTCTCCGATCATACACAGCTATTGGTTTGGGGAGGTAAGGTAACCTATCGCAACAAGCAGCAAGTGGTGCGCACCTATTCTCTTGCCCGCATGTTTGACGAGCCTCGACCGGATCTCATGAAGCGGATGAAGTACACGCGCGACATCCTGCAGCAGCTGATGAACACGGCCGTGGTGCCGCGTGGAGCTGATCACACGAGTCCTGCTTCGGCACAGCGATCGATCGCTCCTGCACTCAAGCCGTCATCATCATCATCAGCAGCAGCGGTGCAGTCTGGAGTGCCCAGTGCTGTATCATCAAGGAATGCAGCTGTACAGCCTATGGTGATTGATGAGAATACGTCAAACGCGTCCAGCAAGCCTGCTGTCACAGCACATCCCTCCTCAGCTATGCCATTGAGGTCTCGATCCGCTAATCAGGATCTGGCCAATCGAGGGGTGGTCGCTCCTCCTGCCGTTCGATTAGCCTCGCTAAAAGGAGTGCATGGGAACCACGCAATTAGCGCGTCGGTGGCCAGGCCTGCGCGTGCTAATGTGGGATCAAGCTCTGCCATGGATGTCGACATGCAGTATGCTCCGGCCATGACCAGCGGCAGCTCCAACGCTGTGCGGTCGATGGCTCGGTGATTCTGCAGCGTGTCTGTTTCATCTTGTGACGAGACAAACGGGACAGCGTGATCTGATACCAAGCTAGGTCAGCCGGATCATTTGAGGTTCAGTGCTGTACATATGTCAAATTATGTTTTTAGGCTCAAACATATCATCGATTGAGTAGATCGATCAATGGTGTCTTTGAGTTCGGCCTCATTGCCTTGGTATGAATGTATTTTGGTTTGAATACACCAATAGACGTCAAGGCAACGCTGATTCGTTTCAAGATAGAGTTAGTTGTAATGAATTAGATCGCAGAGATACAGGTATTCCTAGAATAGCAAAGAAGGATAATGCAAAATTGAGTAGATTCTGACTGAGTTGATGACAGTCAGCCAGCACTTGAAGCGCCCACAATTCAAGAAGAGACTGGATTAAGGTCGCAGGAGGTAGATCAGCGTACAGCCAGTTCGGCGGCAGGTAAGATGTTACTTCGATGTATGCGAACCGACCGCAGCAAAACCCATGGGAAGACACTGACGCACGAAGCGCACGTGCAAACAAGGCACGTGCATATCCCACGTGCTTTGGCTGGGCAATACAGCGGTAGTTCTCTCCTGTACACGCCCTGATGACCGTGATCAACAGCGGTAGCAGCTGTGACAGCAGCAGTGCGTTCTACACTGCCGGCCCTAGATGCTGCTGATCATCCTCGTCCTGATAGCGATAATACGGGTCCTGACTGCCATCTTGCGAATCATCCATGGTGGAGTCTGCTCCAGCGCCACCATCACCTCGACCTAGCGTAGATAGACCTCCCAACGATACTGCACGCTGATGCGGATCCCAGATCAGCGATACGGGGAGCCATGAATGCCACACCAACAGGCCCAGTGCGGCTGATTGAATATAGACAAAGCAGCTGCTCGCACGGAAGCTGTACACGTGGGGGTCTCGTGTATCGTACGCGGAATCGTCCGTGGATAGTTTCTCAACGCCCACGTAAAGTTGGGCCACCACCGCAATTGCCGCGAGAATGGAGGCTCCGATCTGTAATATATGTAAAGCGCGTAACGCACGCATGAAGCCTTGTTCATCCGCATCACTGATCTGCTCCGGTGCGCCGTCGTGCGTCTGGTCCCTCAACTGGTAGTACTTGATCCGCAAATCGTACACGGCCCAATTCATCACCACGATGCCCGTGGAAAAGATGGCGGCCAAGTACATAAGCCAGACACCCGTAACCAGGATGCGCTTGTCTTCGTGCAGGATCACACCGATACCGATCGAGTTCGCCGTGATGAACGTGAGTATAGACATGCCAAGCGCGGCGCGAAACAGAGCCACAGGCGGCATACGGTTCATAAAGCGGTATCCTGATCGCAGTGTCAGAAACATGCCGGCACATAGAGCACTGAACACCATGCTGGTGGTGTTATCGGCCAGGATCTCAAGCGTGCCCATGGACAAAATATTCTGCACTCCCCAGGGATCGAAACACCGCGCCACCAGGAAGATGGTGCCACCAAACGACAGTCTGTGAAAGATCCATTTGAGGGTGCCTACCCGCTGACTGCGCACTTCTTCAGGCAGTCTGTACTCTACGGCGAGTTGCAGTATCTCCAACGCGAGTAGCGTACACGCCGTTATGAGCAGTACTCCCTGCTCCACCCAATAGCCCCTGTCAGATCGAGAGATTAGCATGATCATCAGAGGAGCAACAGTAAGTGAAGGACGTTGGAGGCAGGAAATGGAAACGAAAGTAGAGAACACGTACTGGGCTACCATGCTGAATGACTACCGGTCACACTCGGCCTTGCGAAGCCATATACACCGGCACAAATTGCGACGAAAGACGTCAAGTTGCAACACCACACCGGACGCTAATCAAGTGCCTCAGGAGCAATTCGCTAACCGATCGTTAGCAAAGGCTGCCGACTGCAGTTGCCATCGACAGCGATGCATCCAGCGTCGCCGGTGTGGCCAGACTCTGCGCATCCACTGTACAGCCATCTGCGTCGCAAGACAGGCACGCTGCAGCGTTCAGATTCAGATCTGCACGCAGACACAGTGCGCAATGGCTACCTGCTGCTGTTCGGCACTGGCGGGTTCTTCGTCTTCATGATGTACCTGGTCGTTGTGTCCAAGTACATGCCGGAGACGGGACATCCTGTGTTGGACTTCTTCCGCTCAGACATGTACTATAGCTTGCTGGTGCCGTGCACGCTGATTTCCACCGTCTTTGCGGTCTACCTCAACTGGCTCGGGCTGAAATTCTTCCGACACAACTGAACGGTCACATGCAGTTTTCGCAAGCACTCGCCGATTTGAGAGCTGTGATTGCCACGGAGTATGTTGGCAGACGCCATGCGCTGAAGGCTGTGGCAGCTTCGGATCATCGCACGGGCTCGTCATTCGTAGAGGAGCCTATTACCCAGATCGGATGCATCGCGTGCGTGCATGCAGACCCGCGCTCGACTACTGGTGCAGCTCGTCTCTGCATTGTCCCCACGCTCATATGGATGGTCTCACCGCACAAGATCTCAATCGCCGAATCAAATCGTCACAGTTGTATGAACAACGGAAGCGCTTGAGTGATCTGAACGATCTGCAAGTGATCCCCGTTCTGCATCCTCAAGTGCACCCGCCTGCAGCATGATGCACATGCGATCAAGCTGATTCGGACCCAGCGGAGAGGTGGTTCGCAGCAGGTCGTTCCATTTGTGCCGCTGACTAATGCCTCGGTGATCATGCCAACCAGCAGGGTTCGCTCTGCAGAAACTGTGGGTGACTTCGCAGCAATTCCTGGAGCAGCTACTGCGTTGTTTACGGCACCCTTCTCTGCGCCGTGGAAGCTGCAGGACGACACAATCACCCCTGCTGTGCGACTGAGCATCGACCATGTGTTGGCCTCTTCATGTGCAACACGGAGGATCACAATCGCTGGATTCAAATTCTGGTGCGCTGTCATGGGCCGGGGATCGTGCGCTGGGTGGTGGTTCGGCCCTCATTGCGGCAGCTAGACAAGTCAGCACGCAAAGCGATCAGTCTCCGGCGGATCCCCCAGTCTGTCTATGTAATAAGTGTAGCTGCGGTATATATTCATTACCAGTAATAACACACGAATCTATTGCAATCTCGGGTGTTCTGGTTGCCTTCCGCCGTTCAATTATCAACAAGGCGCGGGAATTGCGGCATGCACGTATCCGACTGGTGATCAATGTCATGCATGAGTGATCGTGCGCATCCAGTGACTACTGACAGAATTCAAATCAGAACCGAAAGTCGTGGTCGACACTGCGTTGCGGAGCCAAACTGAATAAGTTTCTTTTGCTTGAATATCAAAAAGAACCGAGGAGACTCACACAGCCAGGCACAGCGCGTGCACTGTACGTAACTGGCGGGAGAACGCACTCGGTATTAAATAGAGTATCACACAAGCGCCAGCAGCATTTCTGCGCCCGAAATTTCTACCTATGCACACAGGTGGCAGGCGGTCCAGCTCAGACGGATGGAAAATGCATATGATCTGGGTGGGTGCATGCGTGCCATCAATGTGCAGCTCTCTTGGTGCTGCTTCCGGCACCATCCGCGTCTCGTTCGCGTCGCTTAGATCCAGAAGCTGAATGTGCCCCGTTACTTGCAGTTGGCGCGTTGTTCGGCTGCAATCAACGAGCGCCCGCACGGGTACCGTTACGGTATTGGTATTAGATTGCACGAGAAAGACTCGCATTTAAATCATGATATGCTCATCATCGATCGTTCAAGCTGAGCTGGCTTCACATCATACCTTCTTAGACTGTCGCTGCGCGTCATCGCGTGCCACTTCCTCGGGGCTCAATTCGAGATTCCGCTTGGCGCCGGCTGCTGCACTGGCAGCTTGCGCATGCGGCGGCGCATTGCGGGCAGTCGATCGGGTTTGATAAGCAGGGCCACTGGACAAACAGTGTAATCACGAATGGATAGCACGTGCACGATCGATCGATCAACGACTGCATTTGCAGAGTACCGACATCGACAGACGGTTGCAATCGTACGCGAGCTGCACCTGTTGCATAGCGTACCTGTCCAGGAGAGGCACGTAGTAATTATGCTTCTGTGCCGGGTCCACGGTACTGGACACGTAGCCAATGAAAATAACCGGGGCGTCCTCTACAACTCCCGACGGCGTGTATATCGTCGCATGCATATGAATGCCCGAGTCATGCCGGCATGACAGCACGCATATTTTCACCTGACGTGTCATTGCAAATCATTTCAAGGTCAGCGGGCGCGTGCCGTCGGGGTTCGCAAAATGCAACCAGCTCTCCCATCAACAATCACACCCTATCGCGAACATGTAGATACCCAGAATCATGCATGTACCAACGCTTGCATCAATACCTTCAAAAGGTCACACAATGCATGCAACGCCAATGGATGACCAGGCCCCTCCTTCAAACCATCGATGAGCGCATTGACTGCATCGGGAAGCATCTGTGCAAGCGCAAGAATCACCATGCGAGGGAATCCGTTCAACTCTGAACGTGATTGCGTCAATTGTGTTACACGCTCACGTACTTTCATTTCTGTGCAGATCTCAGAGACTCGCTGCGGGGTCTTGAGCATGCTGATCGCTTGCAATCGCAGTTCGTTCTCAATCTGTGCAGACGCAGGGGCCGGCAATCACGCAATTGCATCCAAGATTTAAAAAGCGGTAATAGGGGAGACAAGTTTGACATCGCAAACTGGGCAAGTGAACGCACCTGGTT
>Ga0163151_10009796_pt1 | contig 10301 bp, 7 predicted proteins | sample OliLakLV19MP5IB2_FD_145596 | JGI IMG/M metagenome (GOLD analysis project Ga0163151, IMG submission 145596) | Freshwater microbial mat bacterial communities from Lake Vanda, McMurdo Dry Valleys, Antarctica - Oligotrophic Lake LV.19.MP5.IB-2 | ecosystem: Environmental > Aquatic > Freshwater > Lake... | reverse complement strand
GCTCGTTTCAAACTTATTTACTGCCTACCATCTTGATTGCAGTTTTGTTACTATCTCAAAGAACGATTCTTTGTACCCTGTAGTAACGCAGGACACACAACGAACCGCTAACAGGCGTTTGGCAAAAAAGCGGGTTCAGTGGTTAATTAAACATTCTACCTCGTACCAACTTTTGTGCTGGGTTGACAGTTTGTTGCTTCGAAATCCGCTTCTTCGCCAAGCGCCAAACCGTTAGCAGGCATTTAAATGGCTGACCCGAAACAAGTGAGCCAAACCGAATTAAAAAGCACTGACCCAAACGAGAATTCAGGTTGGTTCTCTCTCTTTGCTGGGTTGACAATTTTTTTATTTTTTTTTGCGCGATTGGGATATTATTTTACTTCTTTTACAAGTAGGACTGAACAACAAAATTATGTTTAAAAAATTTCCAACCTCTATAAAGACAATTTTTTCGATATTAATTTTCGGGCTGACGTAGTTTCGGCTTGCTTTTTTTAACGGCAGATCCACCTACGCTAAAGCTTCGGTGGGCAAGAATAGTTGGCAAGCCTCAGGAACATTTGTACATTTAATTAACTTTTTCACGGCAGACAGTGATGCGCTTTTTATCTCGCGTCGCAAGCCTGTTATTGACGCTTACTCAAAATCTATTCAGGGATTTTTTGTTAAGCCCTCGAATTTTCAGGACTTAAAAAGTATAATGAAGATAATTGTTGAGTATTGGCAAAAGTGTGAATCTCCAAATTATGTTAAGTAATTTGAATAGCACGAACGCATAACAGCGGCCAAAATCAAGCGGGCAGAAGACGTAGGTTCGGCTTGCAATTTCAAAAGCAGCCCTTCGATAAAAACTCAGGGTGACATTAATTTGGTTGGGCTCAGGTACTTTACTACTTTTAATTTGCATTGCAACGGCAGATACAAAATCACAATTAATGCCCGACGTTCCCAATGCGCGAACCGTCACACTGTGCAAAAACTAAAATGAACCTGCTGAGAATCGCTTAAATGGAAAATGTCTCGGATAGGCACCCGAATAATTTAATGTTGTAAATTAGTTTTTGCACAGACTGCCGTTAGGTGCAAGCCTACCGAGAGACTCTTTCTTAAATCTTCTTTTTTTCGTATATTTATGTTATGAAAAAATCAACCATCATACAGACCTTAAATGATTTTCCTAAAGAGTTTGACTTAGATGAATTTCTCGAACGTTTAATCGTAATTGAAAAAATTGACGAGGGAATGGAAGAAGCAAAAGCCGGAAAAACCATTAGTCATGATAAGGTAAAGAAAATGGTTGCAAAATGGCACAAGTAAGCTGGACTAAAAAATCATTAAAAGATTTACGTGCTATTAACGACTATATCTCCCTAGACTCCTTATTTTATGCAAGCCGATTTATTTCCAAACTTCTTGAGCGTGTTGATCAATTAATTGAATCCAGAATCTGGAAGAATTGTTCCCGAAAAAGAATCTCCTGAAATTCGGGAGTTAATAGAAGGGAATTACAGAATCTTTTATCGTCTTCGAAAAGACAAAGTAATTATTCTTAGAATTCATAATTCAGCAAAAAAAATAAAGTAGGCCAGCCACTAACATAGGAGCGCGTTGATTACAGCGGGCTGAAGGATATTCGCCCAACAATTTTAATGCAGCCCTTCGAGAGCCTCAGGGTGACATTAATTTGGTTGGGCTCAGAGCAAGTTGTGTTGGCAAGCCTCAGAAACATTTGTACAAACTATGTAACGGCGGGCAGTGATGTGCGTTTTTTATCCCACCGTCGCAAGCCAAGAAACCATTATAGTCATTTTACTTACATGAGCAAGGACAACACAATTGAGTTTGAAAATAATTGGTTGAGCAAATCACTGGAAAACTTGGAGAAGTCCGTTTGGCCGGCATTGCCTTCCGACGAAGGTTCGCATTTAATTCAGACTTGTCATGCGCTTCGAAAAAAACAATTAAAGGACTTCACCACTGAAGACTTACGCGAGATGATAGGCCAAGACATTGGACTTAAGTATTTGGTCCCGCTCGCTATACGAACGCTCGAAAAAAATATTTTAGCCGAAGGAGACCTCTATGAAGGAGATCTTCTCAAAAGTGTCCTAACGAGCGACAAAAAATTTTGGTCCTCATCAAGGGATAATTGGACAACAGTTTGTGAGCTAGTTGAAAATAATTTATCGAAATTAAACGAGGCAGACACAACGCATGACATAAGAAAAAGTTGGTTTAGTAGCTACAAAAATTTTCGCCAAATATGAGAATAGCTACTAATAGTTCATTAACAAAAAAAGATCGGGGCAAATGCCCCGATCAACAAAGATTGCTTCGTTTTCGCATTAGGCGAATCCTCGCAATGACGTGTATTAAAACTCAAAGGAAGTCTGCTCCGCTTTACCGCCCTTTTTAGGTTATCTTCTTTTCCTAACTTTTTTTTTTAATTTTTCCATAGGAGATTCTCCAGATTCCTCAAACTCTTCAGCGCCCTTAACAGGTTTTTCTTCGGGAGTTAACAAACTTACTTCCTTTACTTTATTCGGAGAAAGTTTATTGCCTTTCGCTTTCATGTTTTTCACTTCGATGAGCTCAGCCAATTTCACCTTTTGAGGTTTAATTTCCTGGCCTTTTACTTTTGTGAAAATTATTTCCGCAACCGGTTCAGACTGTAATGTTGCCAATTCAAGATAAGAGCCTTCCGCTTCACTGATAAAAAGTGTTTTTTTATCTGAAGTGGTTTCGATATTAAAACGTTTAATGAAATGTGATTTTGAATCACCATCATGATAGATAGCAGTTATCGTACGCTTAGGATAGAATTTTTCTATCAATACCATGTCTTCATCAAAGTGCGTGTTCAGGTCAAAACCTGTTACGCGGAAATGTCCGCTTTGATAAATAGTAAGAATGGTATCTTCCGGCGCAAAATCTCCAAGATAAGTTCCTCTCTCAGAATCGTTCAGTTTATTCACTGTATCATCAAACCATATTTTTCGCGCACCCAAAGTAGAAACGCCTTTTTCTTTTTGTTCTATTTTACGTACTGTATGTTTGGCTACAATATTCCCTATTGAACTGCGGCCTTTAATTGCCAGTTCACCAAAATCAACATCGTATTCTAATTTTCTTAAGCCTTTGTTTGCACGCAAGTAAACCGTAACCACTTCCGATTCTCCGTTTGGATTAGCGGTGAAATAAAGCACTTCAGATTCTTTGTTACCTCTTGTGAGCTCATATTCTTTATCACGCGTTACACCCGTAACAGAGAAACGCTTGATGAAAGTATCTCCTTTTGGCCCATCACGATAAATCATGTTGTACACACTACGCTCATCGTTTTTCCTGAATACCGCAATATGGATAATACCTTTCCCAACAAATGCCTTATCGCTGATCTTTGTTACCACCATTACACCATCACTCCTGAAAACAATGATATCATCTATATCCGAACAATCGCAAACAAATTCATCCTTCTTCATTCCCGATCCGGCAAATCCTTCTTCACGGTTCACATACAACTTCGCATTTACCGCCACCACCTGCGTAGCGACAATGTTATCGAAAGTTTTAATCTCCGTTTTTCTCTCCCTGCCTTTTCCGTATTTTACTTTAAGCTCTTTAAAATAATTTATCGCAAACTCCACGAGGTTTGCAAGACTATGCTTTACCTGCTCAATTTTATCCTCCAGCCCCTTCATCACATCATCCGCCTTAATGGAATCAAACCTTGTGATACGTATCATTGGAATACGGGTAAGCTTATCCAGATCATCATCATTTATTTCGCGCAACAATTTTTTTCTGAATAGCTTAAAGCGCTCGTATAAATATTCAAATAAGGTTTCTTTGTTACTGTATTTCTTAAAATCGATGTACATTTCTTCTTTGATGAATATTTTTTCCAATGAAGAAAAATGCCAGTGTTCCTGCAACTCTCTCAATTCAATTTCCAATTCAAGCTTTAACAGCTCAAGGGTACGATTGGTACTTATGCGCAGCATTTCGTTTACTCCAACAAACCTTGGCCTGTCATTTTCAATAATACCTGCGTTAGGCGAAATTGGAATTTCGCATTGTGTAAATGCGTATAACGCGTCAATTGTTTTATCAGGTGAAACACCTGCTGGTAAATGAACCAATATTTCTACATTCTCAGAAGTATTGTCTTCCACTTTTCTCACCTTTATTTTTCCTTTGTCATTCGCGGATATTATGCTATCGATAACTGATGTGGTAGTAGTTGAGAAAGGAATTTCAGAGATCAGAATTGTTTTTTTATCTATCAATGATACTTTCGCTCTTACACGTATTTTCCCTCCTCTTAAGCCGTCATTATAATCGGTAAAATCAGCTAAGCCCCCTGTCGGAAAATCAGGAACGATATGTGGCTTTTTACCTTTTAATACTGCAATAGATCCATCAATGAGTTCATTAAAATTATGTGGAAGTATTTTACAAGCTAAACCAACTGCAATTCCTTCCACTCCCTGCGCGAGCAATAAAGGAAACTTAATCGGTAATTTAATTGGTTCCTTATTACGGCCATCATAACTCGACTGCCATTCGGTAGTTTTAGGGTTAAATGCAACCTCCAATGCAAATTTAGAAAGACGTGCTTCAATATACCTTGGAGCTGCAGCATTATCACCTGTAAGTGTATTACCCCAGTTTCCCTGCATATCAATCAACAGATCCTTTTGTCCCAATTGTACCAATGCATCACCAATAGATGCATCACCATGCGGGTGATACTTCATGGTATTACCAATTAGGTTCGCCACTTTATTATAACGTCCATCCTCTAGCTCCCACATGGAATGAAGTATACGTCGCTGTACAGGTTTTAATCCATCTTCAATATAAGGAACAGCACGCTCAAGAATAACATATGAAGCGTAATCTAAAAACCAATTTTTATATAACCCGGAAACCTGGGTTATGTGCTGTATCTTATCATCTCCATTAAAAGCATCGTCTTTAAAATCTTTATTATCTCCTGAAGTGTCTTTATTATCTTCCATATTGTTAATTGTAATAAAACTCTTTATTAAAATTTTTTATACAAGAATTTGACTTAATGTATCATCTTACGAACAACATTGCGCCTTCCTTCAATTCATTTTTGTAATATATCTTTAATCCTTCTGTTACCAGCTCCCATTTTTGTGCATTAAGCAAACTACCATGCATGATATTCTCCCAAATAGCATTTTGACTTTCAGGAGCGCAAGCCATCAATGTACCTCCACTGTCTTTCAACTTTAATTGATTTATGTTTTTTGTAGACCAATTAAAACCATATGTGTTACAAGGTGTTAAAACCGCCAACGATCCATCTTCGTTAAAACAAACGCTGCTTTTATCGGCATTAAATTCAGAAGGAACTTTTTCCTCATTAACTTTTTGTTCTCCTGCATTAGTATATACTATTGAAACAAACCTCCATTTTCCCAATAAAGCTTTTTGAGAATATATCGGATTTAAAAACCCAAATAAAAGTATCAGCATCAATCTCATGCAACGGCTCCTTCTTCGATGAGATCTTTTTCCACCCGTAAATTCTCAATTATAAACTCTTGTCTTTCCGGTGTGTTTTTACCCATGTAATAACTCAACACATCATTGATGGTACTTTCCCTGCCAATGATAACAGGCTCCAGGCGCATATCCTTTCCAATAAAATTTTTGAACTCATCAGGTGATATTTCACCAAGACCCTTAAATCGTGTGATCTCTGGTTTAACTCCCAGTTTTTTCATCGCAGCTTTTCTTTCGTCTTCGGAGTAACAATAAATAGTTTCTTTTTTATTTCTTACCCTGAACAATGGTGTTTGCAGAATATAAAGATGTCCGTTCTTTACTATATCAGGAAAGAATTGCAGGAAGAATGTCATTAACAATAAACGAATATGCATTCCATCCACATCAGCATCGGTAGCTAATACTACTTGATTATAGCGTAGGTTATCTATCCCCTCTTCAATGTCCAATGCAGATTGTAATAAATTAAATTCTTCGTTCTCATAAACTATTTTTTTTGTGAGGCCGAAAACATTCAATGGTTTTCCTTTTAAACTAAATACTGCCTGCACATTCACATCTCTTACTTTTGTAATAGAACCACTTGCAGAATCTCCCTCACAAATAAAAAGTGTTGTACCTAAGCGACGATCATCGTTTGAATTGTAATGCACCCTGCAGTCGCGTAATTTTTTATTATGTAATGATGCTTTCTTCGCTCTTTCACGCGCTAACTTTTGAATGCCCGACAACTCCTTACGTTCGCGCTCACTTTGTAATATCTTACTTAATAAAACTTCTGAAACCTGTGGATTTTTATGCAGATAATTATCCAACTCCTGCTTTAAAAAGTCGAGTACAAAAGTTTTTACAGAAGGTCCTTTAGGACCCATATCATTGGAGCCTAATTTGGTTTTTGTCTGTGACTCAAAAACGGGTTCAATAACTTTTATACTTATTGCCGCAATAATAGAAGCACGAATATCAATAACATCAAAATCTTTTTTATAAAAATCGCGCACCACTTTTACCAATGCCTCACGAAATGCGAGCTGATGTGTTCCACCCTGAGTTGTATGCGCACCATTTACGAAAGAATAATATTCTTCGCCGTATTGGTTATCGGCATGCGTCATGGCAACTTCAATATCCTCGCCTTTTATATGGATGGGAGCATAAACTACTTCGCCGCTCAGGTTTTGATTTAACAGGTCAAGTAATCCGTTTTCGGAATAAAATTCTTTCCCGTTAAAAACTATTGTTAAACCTGTATTGAGGTAAGCATAATTCCAAAGCATACGCTCCACATATTCCGTTCTGTAATGGAACTTAGGGAACATAACTTCATCCGGAATAAAGGAGATCGCTGTTCCTTCTTCTTCGTCAGATTTAACAGGCTTGTCATCCTTTTTTAAATTACCACTTTTGAATTCAGCGATCTTCGTTTTTCCTTCTCGTACCGACTGAACTTTGAAATAAGAAGAAAGTGCATTCACTGCTTTTGTACCCACACCATTCAAGCCCACTGATTTCTTAAATGCTTCAGAATCGTATTTAGCACCTGTGTTAATTTTAGAAACACAATCAATCACTTTACCCAATGGAATACCACGGCCAAAATCGCGCACCGAAACTGTTTTATCTGTAATGGCTATTTCAATTTTTTTACCATGCCCCATTACAAATTCATCGATACTGTTATCGACCACCTCTTTCAAAAGAATATAAATACCATCATCCTGCGATGCACCATCACCCAGTTTACCAATGTACATCCCCGGACGTAAACGAATATGATCTTTCCAATCGAGGGATTTAATACTGTCTTCGTTATACTTTGCCATCTTTTTTAGTATTGAGTATTAGTATTGAGTCGTTAGTACTGAGTTATTAGTTCCAGGCTATAATTAATATTCATTCAAGCAGCCATCTAAATCCAACCACAAGAATAAATAAAATAACCAAATACATTACCACCCAAAGAATTACAGTAAATATTATAATGAAAATCCAATTTGAAACTAATTTTCTACTTATTAAAAAAGCAATTACAATTAAAACTAAATGAAATCCAATGAACCATAAATCACCCATCCTAAATTAGATACGATTCGTACTCATTCGTAATTCGTAAACTTATACATTAAACTTAAAATGCATCACATCTCCATCTCCAACAACATATTCTTTTCCTTCTATTGCTAACTTACCTACTTCGCGACAAGCTCCTTCGGATTTATATTGGAGAAAGTCATTATACTTAATTACTTCCGCTTTAATAAATCCTCTCTCAAAATCGGTGTGTATCACACCCGCTGCCTGAGGCGCTGTCATTCCTTTGTGAATAGTCCATGCACGAACTTCTTTTACACCTGCTGTAAAATAGGTATACAAACTAAGCAAGCGGTATGCGGCATGAATCAATTTATTTACCCCTGGTTCCGCCAGCCCCATATCATTTAAAAAACTTTTGCGGTCCTCGTAACTTTCTAATTGCGCTATATCAGCTTCAATAGCAGCCGCGATAACTACCACTTCAGCGTTTTCATCTTTCACCGCTTCTTTCACTGCATCAACATATTTGTTACCCGTTTTCACAGAGCCTTCATCCACATTACAAACATACATTACGGGTTTAGATGTAAGCAAATGAATATCGGCAACATGAATTTTATCTTCTTCTTTCACCTGAACCGAACGAGCAGATTTTCCGGATTCTAAATGCGTTTTATAAATCATCAGCGTATCGAATGCTTTTTTCGCATCCTTATCAGTTTTTGCTAATTTTTCAACTTTGGGAATTTTTTTGAGAACAGACTCCAGATCTTTCAGCTGAAGTTCAATATCAATAACTTCCTTATCACGAACAGGATTCACAGAACCATCAACGTGAATAATGTTAGGATCATCAAAACATCTTAACACATGCACAATAGCGTCCGTCTCACGGATATTCCCCAAAAACTGGTTACCAAGCCCTTCCCCTTTGCTGGCGCCCTTTACAAGCCCTGCAATATCAACAATCTCCACTGTGGTAGGAACAACCTTCTCCGGCTTCACTAATTCCTCCAGCTTTGCAAGCCTGTCATCAGGCACTGTGATCACCCCTATATTAGGCTCAATGGTACAAAAAGGAAAATTCGCAGCCTGCGCTTTCGCATTTGTTAAACAATTAAACAAGGTTGATTTACCAACGTTAGGCAAACCAACAATACCGCATTTTAATCCCATATTTCGACTATCTCAATATTTTTATTCAAAAAATCCAAAAGAAATCCACTCAAATCCCCAATGTATTTTCAGGATTTGAGACGGCAAATATATTTACAATTCATCATTATAAAATACAGATAACTCCCTAAAAGGGCAGAGTTTTCAACATTTTATAGGGTTATTAACATAGAGCGCTTTTAGAAATCCTAATAATTTTATTTGTCATTGAAAATATATTCAAATCTGATTTCCAATAATAAAAGGCATTTTGATTGTATTTTTTTTGAAATTGGAAATACATTAGAATAAAAAATGAAAGCAATTTTACTCTACATACTTGTTGCACTTAGTCTGAATGCCACATCACAAAATTATTTAACTAACAGGCAGGTTTATGATTTTGACATTGGAGATATTCTTCAAACTAAATATACAACTGATTATATGGTTCATCCGGATCCGCCTCCAATTTATACCACCAAGACCATAATTAATAAGGTGATAAACGGTGATTCTATAACTTATCTGATTAACAATAATGATTATCAACCGCCTGCCTGTGCGACTTGTTCTCCTACAATAAATGTATATACTACTACTCAAATAGTAACAGATCTCGATTCAGCTGTTTTTCATTACAATTTAACCACTTGTTTTAGTAGATCTGATACCATGTTTTACAATGCCTGTAACGCAAAAGTATGGCAGTCATTCCCGGTTTTTGACACTGCCTGTTTTGAACCCACAACAGAAACTAAACAATTTGTTACAGGAGCCGGAGGGCCCTATTTTAATCTTACATTAGGAAATTCACCAATGGGTGTTGTAAATACACAATATGAATTAACATACTATCAAAAGGGGAATACTACCTGCGGCACTTTTAACACAGTGGGTATTAACCAGGTCAAAAATGCAAGCCCCGTTATCAATGTTTATCCAAACCCAAGCAGCGGTCAAATAAAAATTGAGAGTGAAGAAAATTTTGTCTCCTTTAAGGCTTATGATATAATTGGAAAAGTATGCCAAAACGGAGTAGTAACCAACAACATTATTGATATTTCAAAACTCATAGAAGGAACTTATTTTATTGCAGTCTATACAAGCAGAAATGATATGAAAGTTATTCGAGTTGAGAAAGAATAATCAATATTGTTCGTGCCTCTCAAAAGCCCTCGAATATTCGGGGGCTTTTTGCTTCACTAATGTTTTCAACATTATTTGGAAGTTTATTAACAATAGAAATTCTTAGGTCTATTTAAATTACTTTTGAATTTAACTTCAAACCACACCCCAAAACCCTCAATGGAACAAGTATTAACCGCAGAGAACAAGGAGACCCGTATGAGCAACACCGAAAATTTAAAAAAAATCTGTACCCAGGTAAGACGTGATATTTTAAGAATGACGCATGGCTGCCAATCGGGGCATCCGGGTGGTTCTTTGGGATGTGTCGAATATTTTGTTGCGTTGTATTTTGAAATAATGAAACACGATCCTAAAAATTTTACAATGGACGGTTTTAACGATGATCTTTTTTTCCTGTCGAACGGACATATTTC
>Ga0163151_10009794_pt1 | contig 10303 bp, 5 predicted proteins | sample OliLakLV19MP5IB2_FD_145596 | JGI IMG/M metagenome (GOLD analysis project Ga0163151, IMG submission 145596) | Freshwater microbial mat bacterial communities from Lake Vanda, McMurdo Dry Valleys, Antarctica - Oligotrophic Lake LV.19.MP5.IB-2 | ecosystem: Environmental > Aquatic > Freshwater > Lake... | reverse complement strand
ATTAGCCACTTGAAACCGTTAAATAATCGTATGAGAAAATTTAGAACCTTATCAATCGCTGTAGTTGTATTCGCACTATCGTTCACAACTGCATTCTCTCAAAAAGTATTGAAAAAAGCTGATGCCTACTTTGAACTAGGGCAATATTACAGCGCGATAAATTCCTATAAACAAGCATATGCCCCTGCGTCAAAAGCTCAAAAGCCTGCTATCCTTTACAAAACAGGTTATGCTAGCCAAGAGATCAATGATTACAAAGGCGCTGAAACTTATTACCAAAAAGCAATTGCGGCTGGTTTTGATGATCCAAATGTTTACTACCGCTTAGCGGAAGTGCTAAAAAATCAAAACAAATATGCAGAGGCAATTGTTGAGTACAATAATTTTAAAGCTAAAGGCGGTAACGCTAAAAAAGCTGATCTAGGCGTAAAGTCTTGCGAGTTATCTCAACAATGGAAAGATGCTCCAATGCGTTACAAAATAGAGAACATGGCACTTATCAATTCAAAAGAAAGTGATTATGCGCCAAGCTTCGCTGATAAAAAATATCAAACATTAAACTTCACATCGCGCCGCGCAGGTAATGCAGGCGGCGAGATCGACGCTAATACAGGTGGAAACAAATCTGATATATACGAAACAAAAGTGGATAAGAACGGTAAATGGTCTACCCCAATGTTACTTCCACCAACAGTTGACTCTAAATTCAACGAAGGTGTTGGTTGTGTAAGCAAAAAAGGTGATATGATCTTCTTTAGCCGTAGCCCAGAGTCTACAGGTAAGCAGTTAAAAACTCAAATCTTCATGGCTAAAAAACAAGGTAACACTTGGGGCGAAGCACAAGTACTTCCTTTTTGTGTTGACTCAATTGCTTTTGGGCATCCTTACCTTAGTGCTGATGGAAAAGTGTTATACTTTGCATCACGTATGAGTGGTGGTTATGGTGGAGCTGATATTTGGTATAGCACTTATGATCAAAAAGCAAATGTATGGGGTAAGCCTGTAAATTGTGGTCCTGCTGTAAACACAGATGGTAACGAGTTATATCCTACTTTATCTGATGATAGCAAAAAATTATACTTCTCTTCAGATACTCACCCGGGGATGGGAGGTTTAGATATCTTCGTTGCTCAAGGTGAAAACAATAAATACACTAAGCCTGTTGAAAATTTAAAATTCCCTTTGAACTCTGCGTATGATGATTTCAGTATTGTTTACGAAGGCAAAAAGAACAAAGGTTTCTTAACTTCTAACCGCGAAGGTGGTAAAGGAAGCGATGATATCTGGAGCTTTAACTTGCCTCCATTAGCATTCTCGGTACGCGGACAGATCAGCGACGAAGGTGACGCTCTAGCAAAAGGTAAAGGCGAACCGGTTGAGAATGTAAAAATAAAGATCGTTGGTAGCGATGGTTCAATAAAAGAATTCAACACATCAAAAGACGGTTCATACAAACTAGAGAAATTAAAAGAAGGTACTACTTACACAGTTTCAACTGAAACAGGACCAACTTCTAAATCTACTACTCATAGCCGCGATGGTTTCTTGGCTAATAAAGATCAACGCATCATTTCTACAGCTCAAATGAATGCTTCAAAAGAATTTGTTGCTGACTTTGAAGTGAAACCGGTTGTAAAAGAGATCCGCATGCCTGAAATCGTTTATGATTTAGGAAGCGCTGCTTTAAAACCAGAATCAAAAGATTCATTACTATTCTTATATAACATCTTAAAAGATAACCCAACCATTGTTTGTGAGCTTAACTCTCATACAGATACACGTGGTAAGGCTGCATCTAACATGACACTATCCACTGCTCGTGCTCAATCTTGCGTTGATTTCTTAGTAAAAGAAAAAGGAATTGCTGTAGAACGTTTAGTTGCTAAAGGTTATGGTATGTCAATGCCTCTTGTTTCTGACGCAGTTATTAAGAATGCAAAAACAACACAAGAAAAAGAAGCATTACACCAAAAGAATCGTCGTACATCGTTCAAGATCTTGAACTTTAACTACGTTGATCCAAATGCTATTAAAACTGGTCCTGGTAAAAACCCAGACAAAGATCCAGATGATCCAGAAGAAGAATAAGATTTTATAAAGACATAAAAAAAACCCCAGCTAATTGTTGGGGTTTTTTATTTTTACAAAGAATAAGCTTTTAGATGTTTTGCCACTAATTACACGAATGAACACTAATCTGGGTTTAAAAAATAAACACAGATTAGTGAAATCAATACACACAGATTAGCGTAAATTAGTGGTTAAAAAAACATCCAGAGGCGAAGCCGAAGAACATATAAGCAAAATTAGAGGCTAAAAAAATGCAATTAAAAGTGGCAAAAAACTTTGTGGTATATAAAAGCAGCGCGGGAAGTGGTAAAACATTTACCCTCGTAAAAGAATACCTTAAACTCGCCTTAGGCGATCCACAAAAACTTCACTACAACTTTAAACGCATACTGGCACTTACGTTTACTAATAAAGCTGCTGCCGAAATGCGTATGCGCATTGTAAAGGCTTTAACCAATATTTGTGAAGGAAAGCCTACAGAACTTGATAAACTGCTTTGCGATGAAATTGGAGTTGATCAAAACGAACTAAAAGCTAGAGCGCAAATCCTGATAAAAGATATGCTGCATCATTATTCTGATCTTGCAGTAAGTACCATTGATAGTTTCTCCCACAAAATTGTAAAAACCTTTGCCCACGATCTTAAATTACCCGTTAACTTTAATTTAGAGACCGATACAAGCGAATTTTATAACAAAGTGGTATCTCAACTCATTAGCGAAATTGGAAACGATCCTTCGATCACCTTTCTTTTAAAAGAATTTGCACTTAATAATCTCGACGACGAACAAAACTGGGACCCTGAAAAAAGTATGCAGGAGTTTGCTAAGCTTTTGCAAAAAGAAAATTCGGTTGAGCATGTAAAGCACCTGGTTTCATTAAATGAGACAGAGCTTACTGCCATGAAAGATAAATTGAACGAGAAACTTAAAGAATATAAAAGTTTTGTTCAGCTAAAAGGCAAAGAGGCGCTTAACCTTATTCGAAAACAAGACTTAAGCGATGATGACTTTGCGTATAAAAAAGCCGGGCCACAAAGTTTTTTTAGAAAATGCTCCGACTTTGAATTAGACGACAATAATTCGCGTATAAAAACTGCAATTGAACAAAACGAATGGCTACCAAAAACAGCTGATGCAGAAACAAAAACTAAACTGAGTGCGATAGCACCCAAATTGAACAGATTAGGAACTGAACTTTTAAAGTATATTAACGAAAATAGTTCTAAGAATACTTTGTACGACTTGATCAGAAAACGCATCTACCCTATTCTGCTTTTAACCAAGATCCAAAGCATTAGTAATGAATTAAAGCAAGACGAGCAATTGGTTTTTATTGAAGAATTCAATACTCGCATTTTTGATTTTATAAAAAATGAGCCAGTATCCTTTATTTACGAACGCTTGGGCGATCGTTATAAGAATTTTTTACTAGACGAGTTTCAAGATACAAGTACCTTGCAATGGCAAAATATTTTACCGCTTATTGAGAATAGTTTGGCCGATGGCAATTTTAATTTAGTGGTTGGCGATGGTAAACAAAGTATTTACCGCTGGAGAAATGCCAATGTAAAACAGTTTGCCTTATTGCCACATCTGGAAGGAACGGAAACTTCTTTGCTAATGGCCGAGCAAGAAAAAGCGCTTATAAGAAATTACAAAGAAGAGCAGCTCAATACAAATTTCCGTAGTAGAAGCACCATTATTGAATTTAATAATAGTTTATTTGGCCATTTAAGTAAAACACTTTTAAAGCCGCTCTACGATAAAATTTATCACGGACAAGAACAAATACTAAAGAATAAAGAGATCGGTTACGTAAGCATTACCAATGATTCAAAACCCGGAGATGAACTTGAGCAATTTGTTTTTGATACAACATTGCAGCACATTGATCGAACGCTAAACAATGGTTATTCGCTAAAGGATATTTGTGTTTTAACCGACTCCAACCGCAGAGGAAGTGCCATTGCCAATTTTTTAAGTAAGAAGGGAATTCCTGTGATCTCAAACGATTCGCTTTTATTACGTAATTGTGCAGAAATAAATACCCTTGCAGGATTCTATTTGTATCTCCAAAACGGAAAAGACAACATAAGTGCTGCGGTTGTGCTTAATTATCTACTGTCGGTTAAAAAAATAAACCTTCAGCAATTTCACCAAGCATCTTTCGGAATTTCAAAAACAGATCTTTACAAAACTCTAGACGGTTTAGGTTTCTCCATATCAGAAACCGAATTACAAACTAAAAATTTATTGGATATTGCCATCTATTTGATTGAACGTTTAGAAATGGATAAGATCAGTTCGGCAGGAATTTACCTTCGTTTCTTTTTAGATGAAGTAAGCAAATTCATGAGCACGCAAAACTCAAACGTTAGCAATTTTAATACTTGGTGGGAAAGGCGATCAAAGGATTCTTCATTAATTATTTCGGAAGGATTAGATGCGGTAAAGATCATGACCATTCACAAAAGCAAAGGCTTGGAATTTCCAATAGTGATCATGCCGTTTTGTAATTGGAATGTGGCAAAAAGCGGTGAGCAATGGATACAAATAAACGATGATGATCTTCCAATTCAAAGCGCTTATATACCTTTAAATAAAACCACAGCTACTGCAGGATTTTCTAAAGAATTAGAAACCGAAAGTCAAGAAAGGATATTGGATAATATTAATAAACTTTATGTGGCGTTTACAAGGGCGGTTAACGAATTACATATTATTTCTTCTATCTCTACTGGCGATCGCCGCCAAACAGTTGATCATTGGCTTCGTCCTTTTTTTGATTCTACTAGCCTGCTCAAAAAAACCGAAAAAGGTTATGAATTGGGATCTCCAACAAAACCATCTAAACCTTCAGAAGTTATAAGCGGCGTTATTGAATTAAAACATTTAGATATAAAATCAGACCTACATTCCGTAAAAATAAAAGGCAGTTTTTTAAATGGTAGCGAATTAGTTGAAGGTGCAAAACAAAAAGGTATTGTAATGCATTATGTGCTTTCTAAAATAAAACACGAAGCGGATATTGATAAGGCCATAGAAGAAACAGTTTTAGAAGGTTTGATCAATTTAGATGAAGCCGTGGAATTTAAAAAGGTCGTTCTTCGTGTTATACAAAGCAAAGAACTTAGTTCGTATTACGCTGTTAATAAAAAGATCTATACCGAAAAAGAGATATTAATGGATACCGGCGAAATTTTACGTCCCGATCGTATTGTGATATCAGAAAACGAGGCCTGCATTATTGATTATAAAACAGGAAGGGAAAATACACCCAAGTACGAGCGGCAAATGAAAGACTACGAATGGGCCCTTGAGAAAATGGGTTACCAAAATATCAAAAAATTGCTGGTATATATTGAAGATTTTAAAGTAATTGAAGTATATTAGTAGCTTATAGCCTTTTAAAATCTATGAACAAACTACTTTACACCCTTGCATTTTTTATCTTTTTAGGAACAAATGCTCAAAATCCTGGGATTCGTTTATCTTATATTGATTCAACTGCTAAACCAGGTAACGATTTTTATACATTTTGCAATGGTAAATGGCAAAAGTCATTTCAGCTTTCGGCAAGCGACTCTCGTTATGGAAGTTTTAACGAGATCAACGATAATAATTTAAAAAATATCTACACGATCTATACTTTAGCATCGAATGATAAAACCGCTAAGCCTGCAAGCAATGCCCAAAAATTAAGAGATTTTTATAATACTGCAATGGACTCTTCAAAAGCAGATGCCATGGGATTAAAACCAATTGAACCGCTTTTACAACAAATTGCCAAAGTAAAAACATCCGATGAGATAGTTAAACTTAAAAGCAATTTAGATATGATAGGCGTTCGCTTATTTTACTCAGGTGGCGTTGATCCTGATCTTAAAAATAGTAAACGTAATTTATTCCAATTTAATCAGGCGGGATACGGTTTAGGCGATAAGGACTTTTACTATAATCCTAAATTTGAAAAAATTGCCGAAAAATACAAAGAACACATTGCAAAAATGTTAGTGCTGGCCGGAGAAGACAAAACCAAAGCAACCGACATAGCAAAACAAATATTTGAACTGGAGAAAAAGATCCTTGAAAAAGGTAAAACTACTCCCGAAATGCGCGATCCTGAAAAATTGTATAATCCAATTAGTAAAGCCGATCTAAACAAACTTGCTCCACTTTTAAAATTTGAATCGTATTTTAAAACTATTGGCATTGTACAACCTGATACTATGATTGTGCATTCGCTTGATTATTTTTCGGGATTAAACGCTATAATTGCTTCAACAGATGTAAACATCCTAAAAAATTATACCAAGTGGCTATTGATTCACGAAGCGGCTCCTTTTCTTTCAAAAGAATTGGTGAACGAGAATTTTGATTTTTATGGCAAAACATTAAGTGGCGCACAAATTCAAAAAGTAAGATGGCAACGCGTTCATAATATTGTGAATGCTAACTTGGGCGATATTATTTCAGAAGCTTACGTGAAAAAATTCTTCCCGCAATCATCAAAGGATAAATTACTTGCTCTTATTGATAATTTAATTGCTGCTTACCGCGAGCGTATTGATAGCAGAACATGGATGGAAGCTGCTACAAAAAAACAAGCGCATCGTAAATTAGATCTTCTTATTAAGAAAATTGGTTTCCCCGACAAGTGGAAAGACTATTCTACCTTACAAATAGCCACAAATTCCTATTGGGAAAATGTTGTTAAAGCAACCAACTTTGCTATAAAAGAAAATTTGACTGAACTTAAAAAACCGGTTGACCGTTATAAATGGTTAATGACGCCTGTGATGGTGAACGCTTATTACAACCCAACAACAAACGAGATCACTTTTCCTGCTGCCATTTTGCAACCGCCATTTTACGATGTAAATGCAGAAGATGCTGCTAATTACGGAACCATGGGTGCAATTATTGGTCACGAATTAACGCACGGTTTCGACGATCAAGGTGCGCAATTTAATGCTGATGGAAATTTGGTGAATTGGTGGTCGGAACAAGACCTAAAGAACTTTAAAGTAAAACAAGAAGCGATCGTTGCACAGTTTGACGGGTACATTGCTATTGATAGTACACACGTGAACGGCTCGCAAACACAAGGAGAAAACATTGCCGACCTTGGCGGATTAACCATGGCTTATTATGCTTATAAAAAATCATTAAAAGGACAAAAATCAAAAGTAATAGGTGGCTTTACAGGCGAGCAACGTTTATTTATTGCTTGGTGCCAGGGTTGGAAAACTGTAACCCGCGATGCAGAATTAAAACGCTTGATCACAGTTGATTTTCATAGTCCCGGAAACTTTAGAGCCTGGGCTCCTTTAACTAACATGAAAGAATTTTACGAAGCTTTTGATGTAAAACCGGGAGATAAACTTTATATAGCTCCCGAAAAACGAATTGAGATCTGGTAATGAAAAGAAAAATTTTTGGTTTATTACTTATACCACAACTGTTTGTTGCGCAATTAAACAAATTTGTTGCCGAATGGGCCGAAGATAAAGATCTTAAAAGCGCAGTACTTAGTTATTGTGTTTACGACTATAAAAATGATCTGGTATTAGCAGAAAATAATTCGCATACGTTCATGATCCCTGCAAGTACCATGAAAGCCATTACAACGGCTGCCGCTTTAAAAACCTTAGGTAATAATTATAGGTTTGCTACAAAAATTGCGCATACCGGAAAATTTACAAAAGAAACCGGCGTTATTGACGGCGATGTTTTGATCATTGGTAGTGGCGACCCCACCATTCAATCAGAAAGTTTTTATAAATCAGATTCTACCGGTTTAATGGATAAATGGGCGCAAGCCTTGAGTACTGCTGGCGTAAAAGAAATTAAAGGAAAAATTATTGGCGATGCTTCTACCTGGGAACATCAAGTGCCCGGGCACTGGATATGGGCCGATATTGGAAATTATTTTGGTGCAGTTCCTTGTGCATTATCATTTATGGATAATAAATTCAAAGTGATATTTAATAGTAAAGAAGCAGGAAGTACAGTGGAGATGGTGAAAATAAAACCGGAATCGCTTACCGCAAAAATGACCATTGTAAATAAAGTAATTGCCAAAGGAACCGAGGATGAAGCTTATGTTTATGGCGATCCGTTTGGTTACACGAAATATATTTCAGGTAGAATTCCGCCAAATAAAAAGAATTTTGAAGTAGAAGCCTCTATGCCCGACCCTGCTTTGATTTGCGCCGAAAGTTTGCTGAGCGCACTAAAAAAGAATGGCATTAAATGTAATAGTACAGCTACCAGTAATTACGAAAAAAGAGATACTAGTATAAAAAGCATAACTCTTTACACGCACTACTCTCCTTCACTCGAAAAAATTGTACAAGTAACAAACATCACCAGCAATAATTTATTTGCCGAAACACTATTAAGGGCAATGGCTTATGGTAGTCCTTCGAATGGAATTGAATTGGTAAAAAAATTCTTAGCAGCAAAAGGAATTGAAACTTCCGAATTATACATGACCGATGGGAGTGGATTATCTCGTGCAGATCTTGTAACAACAACACTGCAAGCAAAAATGCTAGGGAAAATACAAGCAGATAATATGATCGCGAAAAGTTTTTATAACTCATTGCCAGTTGCTGGTAAACAAGGCAGCATGAGTAATATTGGTAAAGGAACTTATATTGAAGGGAAAATGCGTGCAAAAACCGGTTACATAAACCGAGCGCGGGGTTATTGTGGTTATGTTACAACCAAAACCGGCAAAGAAGTTTCATTCTCGATACTTTTTAATAACTACAACTGCAGCGCCAAAGAAGCCAAAGTTAAGATCGAGAAATTTTTGGTGGCGCTTGGGGAGGAGTGATTAAATGAGTGATATGGGTAGGTTATTTATCATTTTCATTTTTTTCCTGACTTGTCCAAATTAGGTCAGCAGATTTAATTTTCGTAAAATTTCTATTATTGTCGGGCTTAGACTCGTTCTAATGCGACTTTCTTCGTTGGTTATCTTATTTTTTAATCTTGCGTCTGTTATTTTTTTGCATTCATGTATGAATTTCCTGATAGAGATTTTTGTTTTAAGTTCTATATGCTTTGACACTACAAGCGCCATAAAACAAATAAGCAGATGGAGTTTTATCGGCTCTTCTTTATAATGGAATATTGGTCTTGTTTGCAGATCACTTTTAGCTATTCTAAAAGCCTGTTCAATTTTGTAGAGCTCGTGATACCGCGCTATGATAATTGAACTACTTAGTTTACTTTCTTTTAGGTTGGTGTAATAGCCTTTTATTCCAAGTAATTTTTGGGTTTTATCGATGAGTTTATTGTTGAGTACAATTTTGTTAGCAGTTGATTTTGTAAATTTCAATTTCTTTGTTTTGGAGGGATGATGTATAATGTATTTTGCTTTTTCAATTTGCTTTTCCATTTCATACTTATCCTTGCGGTATCGCAACGAAGAATAGCTGCAAATTAGATAACCGTTATCAGTTTTAATTCTGATGCTTTTACTGGAAATTCCGTTGTAACAGCCCCCATTTGACCGCTTGAAAGAGCCCCCACTTGACCGGAGCAAACAGCCTCCTCAAGATCGGAGCAAAGAGCTGTCTGCTTGTTTCGCCTGGTCATTTTACGAATTGTCCTAGAATTTTTGTCGAGATGAAACCCGTTTCTCCAACAATTCCAGCACCATATTTTGGGATGCAATACATGCGACGCTTTCGTCGAAGGAGTTTTTGGAAACCGTGTCATAGAAATATCAAACACGCTGTTTAAAGACCATAAATACTTTATTTTCGCACTGTCGGAAGTCATCTTCATAGTCTGCCAAGAAATCTTTTGTTGATTTCCCATGGAGTGGATTTCAATTGATTTGTCCCGAATGCGTTTATTCAAACTCATCTTTAATTTTTTAATACGCTTATTTGTCAATTCCTTTGTCTCGTTACTGTCACGCCAAATAACAAGGCTATTATTATTGTCGTCAAAATGAAGCGCTATATATTTAAAGCACGAGTCCACTGTATAAGGCATTGTTGCGTAGTCTGTCGACTGGTGTTTAAAATAAATACTGGGAAAGGTCATTTTAAGTTCGCTTTCAATAAGCCTGTCGATTTCGGAATCTTGCCCTTGAAGTCCCGTCGCGATAAAAAGAAGAATTGTCAATTTGGCGAATGTCTGCATGCTTTTTGTCCTACGAATATTTTTTACTCAGGATTGTCCGCCCCATTGGTACTAACGTTTTGCGA
>Ga0163151_10009788_pt1 | contig 10308 bp, 9 predicted proteins | sample OliLakLV19MP5IB2_FD_145596 | JGI IMG/M metagenome (GOLD analysis project Ga0163151, IMG submission 145596) | Freshwater microbial mat bacterial communities from Lake Vanda, McMurdo Dry Valleys, Antarctica - Oligotrophic Lake LV.19.MP5.IB-2 | ecosystem: Environmental > Aquatic > Freshwater > Lake... | reverse complement strand
GGGCAGCGTCGCCGCCGAGGCCGTCACGCCGAGCGTGCGTCCGCCGTTCACCACGATGCGGCCGTCTTTCGTCCTTGCCGTCCCGCCATGAAAAACACGCACGTCTTCAGCGCCGTGAATCTGGCCGAAGCTGTCCAGCCCGTTGATCGTGGCGCCCATTTCAGGCTGCGCCGGATAACCCTTCGCGGCCATGACCACGCACACAGTCGGCCTGTCGCAGATGTCGAGCACGCAATCGTCGAGCTTTTCCGCGAGCACCGCTTCAATCACGTCGAGCAGGTCGCTCTGGATGCGCGGAATGATGCACTGGCATTCCGGATCGCCGAAGCGGACGTTGAACTCGAGCACTTTCGGGCCGCCTTCAGTCAGCATGATGCCGGCATAGAGAATGCCCTTGTAAGGCCGGTCTTCCCGCCGCAACGCATGCAGGGTGGGAACGAGGATCTCGCGGACGATGCGGCTTTCGACGTCGGGGGTCACCGCCGGCGCCGGCGAGTAAGCGCCCATGCCGCCGGTGTTCGGCCCGGTGTCGTTGTCGCCGATGCGCTTATGGTCCTGCGTGCTAGGCAGCACCACCAGCGTGCGCCCGTCGGTGAAGGCCAGCACCGAAGTTTCTTCGCCGTGCAACGTTTCTTCGATCAGGATCCTGCGCCCGGCTTCGCCAAACTCGCCGTTGATCATCATGCTTTGCACGGCCGCGACGGCTTCGTCGTTGTCTCTGGCCATGATCACGCCCTTGCCGGCGCACAGGCCGTCGGCCTTGATCACCATCGCCCCGCCGTGCTCTTTCGCGTATTGCAGGGCCTTTTCGGAATCGGTGAAGACGATGAAATCAGCGGTGGGGATGCCATGCTTGCGCAGCAGCGATTTGGTGAAGATCTTCGAGCCTTCCAGCTCGGCGCCGCGCTGCCGCGGGCCGAAGCAGGGAATGTTCAGCTCCAGGTCGATCTTGTCGACGATGCCATTGACCAGCGGGCCTTCAGGCCCGACCACCACGAGGTCCGGGCGTTCGCGCCGCGCCAGGCGCAGCACGCCCTCGATGTCGTCGGCCTTGACTTCGAAAGTTTCAACCGGACTGCCGTTGTGGCATTGGATCAGCGCAATGCCGGCATTGGCCGGCGTGCACATCAGGCGGGTGACGCGCTTGCTCTGCGCCAGCTTCCAACAGAGTGCGTGCTCACGCCCGCCGGAACCGAGAACGAGAATTTTCATGAGATTAAAAACCTGAAACGAGCCGAAGATATGGGAAACATGCCGCGTTTTTTTCGCGGGAAGCCGGGAAGAGTAGCAGCAATTTCGAGGCAATCCAGCGAACTCCGCGGCGAGGATTTTTATGCATGGCGGGTCCGTCGAGCGTCCCGCCGCGCTCGTTTCTTGCGCTGGCGTGCATTCTGGGGTACGAAGGTCTTGTCATGATGCCCCCCCGATTTACTTCGATGCTCGCGGCCATCGCACTCCCTGCGTTGCTGGCCTTCGCCGTGTCCGCGGGCGAAGCCGGCGCGGACGATGAGCCGATCAAAGTCATCGATGAACATAAAATTTACCGCACCATCAATGGTGAAGCGATCCTCGGCCGCGAGGTCATGGACCTCGTGCTGGAAGACCACTGGGACACGCAGTTGCAGGGCTTCATCGAGCACGTCCTGCGCACCGATGAGATCGCCGCCGCGGGCATCGTGGTCAGCAGGGAAGAGATCGACTCGGAGCTTCAGAATCTGCTGCTGGCGCAGGCCAAGCGCTACGGCGTGGATCCGAAAGACCTGAAGATCGACGACATCGTCAAGAAGGGCGGGGTGGTGGGCGGCCCTGAAGCGCTGAAGCGCAGCGTGGGCGAAAACGTCGGCGTGCTGCGGGTGCTGCAGAAGGAAGGCAAGCTCCCGGCCAAGACGACCATCGCCGACCGTTCGTTTCAGGAAGCCATGCGCGAGCGGCTGGAAAAACGCATCGCTGAAAAAGGCGTCGTCACCGATCCCAAGCGCCTCGGCGGCGGCGAAGCCTGCCGCATCGGCGCGCGCGGCTTTTCCCGCGACGAAGTGCGCGCCTTCATCGTGGAGATGCTGCGCAGCATGCCGCTCTCGCAGCTCAAGTACCACCTGAGCGTGCTGAGCCTCGAGCGCGCAGTCGTCGCTGAACTCAAGAAGCACAACTTGGAGCTCAAGCAGGAAGACCGCGACTTTCACTGGTACTATCTGTGCAACCTGTACGAACGCGAGACCGGACTGCCCGGGCGCATCGTGATCAGCCAGGAGATTCAGAAGATCGGTAAGACGCCCGAGCAATTCCTTGCGGGGCGCGTGTTCAAATCAGACGCCTGTATCACGATGCTGGCCAAGCAGCCGCTCCGCGAAAAGCAGCTCCGCGAAGAATTCGCGGCACACCCTGAACGCTACAAGCGCAACGAGAACATGATCGCGCACATGATCATCCGCGTGCTCGACCCGGAAGGCCGCCCTTATACCAACAACTGGCGGGCGCCCGGCCACGATGCGGTCAACACCTACGTGGCGAAGATGCGCGAGCAGCAGTTCTCGGCCGCGAAACCGAAGATCGAAAACTTCGTCGCCGCCGCCAAGGCCGATTGGGAAGACACGGTCAAGCGCGCCTCGGAAGACACGGTCTCCGCGAAAGTCGGCGGCAAGATCGGCCGCGTCGGCGCGCAGACGATTCTGTTTCCGCCCTGCGACAAGAACATCCGCGACGCAGCGCTCAAGCTCAAGCCGGGTGAAGTTTCCGAGCCCGTGCGCAGCGATTTTGGATGGCACCTTGTCAAGTGCCTGGAAAAGCAGGACGTGACCTACGACGAAGCCGCCGTCAGCGTGTATCTGAATCTGCTCCAGGAAGCCCGCCGCGCCATCAGCGGGACGCTGGAGAAAGAGATGAAGGTCGAGGACAAGATCGACTGAGGAAGGTCATCCGCCGATTCCTGATTTCTGACCACTGATTTCCGGTCGCTCACACGATCTTCTTGTTGTCGCTCTCGTCCTTATTGTCTTTCGAATACCCCTTGTCTTGGCGTTCCTGGTTGACGCGGTGCTTCGCCGTGTAGAGGCGGTGGAATTCGTCGGCCGTCATTCCGGCGGTCAGGGCCAGGCTGGTCAGGAAGTGCATCAGGTCGACGATTTCGACGCGCACGTTCTGCAGGTCGAGCTTGTCTTTGCTCCACCATTTCCAGAGCAGATCCTGTTCGAGTTCTTTGCCTTCCTCCTGCAGCGCGCGCAGGTAATTGCGCAGCCACTGGTTGGGCAGACCGTTTGGCCCGAGTTCGTTTTTGTTTAGCGCTGCACGGATCGCGGCCATGGTGAGAACCTGGCCATCGGGCCCGCGGATGTCCTGCTTTTTAAAGATGCCGTCGTTGAGTTCGCCCTGGAGTTGGAAGATGTCGCTGAGCTTGTCGGATTCAGGCATTGGGGTCCTTTCGAGTTTTCATCGCCGTAGAAAATGAGACACACACCATAGAAGGCATGGCTCTTGCGGTAAAGCGCTCTCACTTGGAAAGAGGAGGGCTTAAAACATGAAAGTCTGGATGATCGTTCTCGCCGTGACCCTGATCCTGTGGGGAATTAATCTCCTGTTCATCCCAGGATTCCCCAACATCAATATCGTCATCGCCATCGGCGCACTGGCATCGGGAATCCTGATGCTGATGAACCGCTAGTGTAGTGGAACGGACTGCTTGAAGCTTTTGCGCCGGGTATTTTGAACGTGATCGAGGCGCTTGCGATGGAACATGTTTGTATAACCTGTGACGGAGCAAGTAACGAAGAGCACGTTCAAAAGACCCAAGCAGAAACTTCAAGATGTCCGTTCCACTACGCTAGGCTGCGCGGGCTCAGGCAGTTCGTCCCACGCGATCAGCATGGGATGAATGCGGCGTTCCACGTCCCGGCGGCTGTCGGCGGTCTTCCCGAACTGGTACCCGGCGAGGTATTGCGCCGAGCACCAGCGCGCGTGTTCCATTCGCGCGAGGACCTCGATCTCAGCCGCCGTGAACTGGAACCCAGGCTCAGCGTCGGCAGCGAGGACGTTCTCGCAGCCGACCGTGCGCAGCTTCACGTCCGTGTGGTCGGCGACCTGGCGGTTGAACTCCTTGATCTCTTCGGCCAGGTCGTCCCACGCCGGATAGGGATGGGCCCCGGCGTGCGTGCGATAGCTTTCGTGCGCGGCCTGCGCGAGCTTGTCGCGGTCGATCCCCACGATCTCCTTTTCACTGCAGTACCCTTCGGTGACGATGAAGACTTCCAGCCTCCGGGCTTGAAGTTCACCGCCGGGGTCGTCGGCCAGACGCGCAAGGCCCGCCTTGCGATTCATGCACACGCGCACCGGAATGCGTGACGACTTGAACGCATCGCTGAAGTACATCGCCGCGGCCAGGCTGCGCGCGTCCTCGGACAGGCACACCGCCACGCTGATCAGCCGGTGCGGGTCGCCGGCGTAACGTTCCAGCGCGCTAGAAATTGTTGCGCCGGTCGCGTCCGGAGCGGTCCACCACCGTGATCTGCAGCCGCTTGCCGTTGGCGAAGTGCCCGATCTTGGCGGCCTGTAGCGCGATGCATCCGCCGATGCTGCCCAAGCCCGCCACGATCAGATGCACGGTCCGTGGATCGTCCGAACGGATCGGCTGCCAATCCAGCGGATACGTGCGGAGCACTTCGCGCGCGATGTTTTCATAGACGTTGAACACGCGGCAGCGGAATCCGGCTGATTTGCGTTCGAGCAAACCGCGCTTTTTCAAGAGATCGCAGAGCTTCAGGCTGCCGATGTGGATGAACATCGCCAGCTCCGTTCCGTTTCTGCTGCCGCGGCTCTCCGCATGGAGGGTCTGCGTGTGCAGCGCGATCTCGGCATTGACGCCGTCTTCACGGCAGACGGCGAAGACGTAACGCGCGCGTTCGACGCCGGCCTTGCGCAGCGTGTTGGCTGTTGGCAGGGGAGATGCTATGATCCCGGCCAGCGATTCAATTCAATTCAATAAAGGGGAAGGTTCATGAGCGTTCTGGGCGCGCGCAAGAAAACGGTTCAGGTCAAAGTCGGCAACGTGACGGTCGGAGGCGACGCGCCGGTGCGCGTGCAGTCGATGACCAACACGGACTCGGCTGACGTAAGATCCACGACGCAGCAGATCATCGAGCTGGCCAATGCTGGATCGGAGCTGGTCCGCATCACTGTCAATGTGCCGCCGGCGGCCGCCGCCGTGGCAGAGATCGTCCAGCGCGTGCGCGATGCCGGTGTCACGGCGCCGATTATCGGCGACTTTCATTACAACGGTCACAAGCTGCTGACCGACTACCCGGCCTGCGCCATGGCGCTCGACAAATACCGCATCAATCCAGGCAACGTCGGCCGCGGCAAATCGCGCGACGTTCAGTTTTCGACCATTTGCGAGATCGCCAAAGACAACAACAAGGTCGTGCGCATCGGCGTCAACGCGGGCTCGCTGAATCAAGAGCTCGTGATGCAGAAGATGCAGGATAATACCGACAAGAACCTGGGCTTGGACGGCGATCAGATTATCAACGAGTGCATGGTGTTGTCGGCGCTTCAGTCCACGGACTTGGCGCTGGAATGCGGGCTGCGCAAAGACCAGATCATCATCTCCTGCAAGATTTCAAAGCCGATCCACCTAATCGAACTGTACCGGGATCTGTGTCAGAAGACCGATCAGCCGCTCCATCTGGGACTGACCGAAGCCGGCATGGGCCTGAAGGGTCATGTCTGGTCGTCGGTCGCGATGGGAATTCTGCTGGCCGAAGGCATCGGCGACACCATCCGCGTCTCGCTGACGCCCACGCCAGGCGGCGACCGCCGGCAGGAAGTCTACGCCGCGTGCGAGCTGCTGCAGTCCCTCGGGCTGCGTGCGTTTTCGCCGGCGGTGACCGCTTGTCCCGGCTGTGGACGCACGACCAGCACGACCTTCCAGGAACTGGCCGAGCAGGTCCAGGACTACCTGCGCGACAAGATGCCTGATTGGAAGAAGAAGTACACGGGCGTCGAAGAGATGACTCTGGCCGTGATGGGCTGCGTGGTCAACGGCCCGGGGGAATCGAAGGCGGCCAACATCGGCATCAGCCTGCCCGGCACCGGCGAAACGCCGCATTGCCCGGTCTACGTCGACGGCAAGAACTTCACCACGCTGCAAGGCACGCCGACGGAACTGGCCGACCAGTTCCGCAAGTTGGTGGATGATTATGTTGAGACGAAGTATGCGAAGAAGTGAGTTGGAACCGCCGGATGAACGCAGATAAACGAGGATAATGGAACGGACTAAACCCGGCGATAGCTGCATGGGGCGGTGCGTGGCGCCGGTGGGTGGATGTGTGGCGTTATGCTAACTGAGTCAGATTTAAACGCGGTTTCGGAGAAGATTCTTCGCGCCGCTTACAAAGTCAGTAACAAACTCGGCGTTGGATTTCTGGAAAAGGTTTACGAAAATGATATCGTTCATGAACTCTAAAGCATGAAGCTTCAAGTTCAGCAGCAGGTGCCATTTAACGTCCTCTTTCGTCATCCGCGTTCATCCGCGTTCATCCGCGGTTCCATCTCTTCCGGTTCCTCCTCGTGAAGATTCTGATTCTCCACAACCGTTACCGCCAGTCCGGCGGCGAGGACGTCGTCGTCCAAGCGCAGGCGGAGCTGCTGTGCTCGAAGGGGCATGACGTCAGGCTCTTCGCGAAAGACAACAAGGAGATCGATCGATACGGCCTGATCCGCCGCGCGCTGCTGTTCTTCGAGACGGCTGACAATCCGAAGTCGGCGCGCGAAGTCGAGAAGATCGTCGCCGAGTTCAAGCCCGACGTCGCGCACGTCCATAATACGCTGCCGCTGCTGAGTCCTTCGATCTACAAGCCGCTGAAAAAGGCCGGCGTGAAGATCATTCAATACTTGCACAACTACCGGCTGGTCTGCCCGGCGGGGACGCTGTTTCGCGATGGAAAACATTGCCAGCTTTGCGTGGATGGAACGCTCGCGCCCGCGGTGAAATACCGCTGCTGGAACAACTCGAAGTTGGCCACGCTGGCACTGACGCGGATGCTCGACCGGCACCGCCGCGCGAAGACCTGGCACGGGGACGTGGATCTGTTCGTGGCGCTAAACACTTACATGCGCGATGTCTTCGTGGATAAAGGGGTGGTGCCAAAAGATAGAATTGTCGTGCAGCCGAATTTTACAGCCGCCGAGGGTGACGGTTCGAGTGTGGCCGGAGAAGATTTCGTTTTTCTCGGACGGATGACACCGGAGAAGGGCGTGCGGACGTTCGTTCAAGCTGCCGCTCTGGCCGGAGTCACGGCGCAGGCGATCGGCGGCTTGGCGCCAAGCGACGTGCCACAGGTTGCGTCAAAAATAGAGATCGAGGCGCAGATGTCTCACGCAGAAGCAATGAAACGGGTTGGAAATTGCCGCGCGCTGGTCTTCCCTTCCGAATGGCAGGAACCCTTTGGCCTCAGCATCATCGAAGCGATGGCGCTGGCGAAGCCGGTGATCGCATCGCGTGTTGCCGGCCCGAAGGACATCGTTCAGGATGGTGTGACGGGATTGCTCTTCGAGCCCGGCAACGTCGACGAACTGGCCGCCTGCATGAAACGCTTGCAGGAGAATCCGGATTTCGCCGTCCAACTGGGGAAGGCCGGCCGCGCGCGGTGCGAACAGGAATATTCGCCAGAGGCCGGATACCGGAGAATGCAGGAGAACTGGCGGCGGCTGGGCGTTGGGTAATGGATCGCCGCCGCGGCGGAGCCGCAGGGCAACGCGTTAAAGACGACCCGTTATCTGTAAATGGAAAATCCGTTCTTGGCGTCCTTGGCGGTTCATCCGCTAAGCGCCGTTGGGAAAGTTTCTCGTTTGAAGGCACCCCTGCCAGCCTGCATAATCGAACCGGGGTGGGAGGTGTTGGATGGCCAAATGCGTACTGGCGTTCTCGGGCGGGTTGGACACGCTCGTGGCGATCTCCTGGCTGAAGGAGCGCCGCAACCTCGACGTGATTGCGCTCGCGATCAATCTCGGGCAGGGCGAAGACCTTGAAGAGCTGGGTGAAATCGCGCTGCGGGCGGGAGCGGTCTCTGCGCGCGTCGAAGACCTGCGCGAATGCTTCTACAAGGATTTCATCGCGCCTGCGTTGAAGGCGCTCGCGCATTACGAGCAGCAATATCTGCTCGCGTCCGCGTTGTCGCGGCCGCTGATCGCGCGCGAACTGGTACGCGTCGCGGCCGATGAAGGCGCCACCCACGTCGCTCACGGCTGTTCCGCCAAAGGTAACGACCAGATCCGTTTCGAGACCGGCATCTCCGCGCTCGCGCCGCACCTGAAGATCGTCGCGCCCCTGCGCGAATGGGAATACAAAAACCGCGAGCAGCGGCTGGAGTACGCCAAGACCAAGCGTCTGCCGATGCCCAAGCAGCACACTCATGGCCGCGTCGGCTACGACCTCAATTTGTGGGGCCAGTCGATCGAGTGCGGACTGCTTGAAGACGCCAACAAGCCGCCCCCGGAAGATGCCTACACGCTGACACAGTCCGCGATGACCGCACCCAACGATCCCGCCGAGATCGAGATCGAATTTCGCGAAGGCCTGCCCGTGGGCTTCAACGGCAAGCGCATGAGCGCGGTCGAGCTGATCGAAGAATTGAACAAGCTCGCCGGAGCCCACGGCATCGGACGCAACGACATCATCGAAGACCGCCTGATCGGCTTCAAATCGCGCGAAGTCTACGAAGCGCCGGCGGCCACGACCCTGTACGCAGCCAAGCGCGGCTTGGAACAGATGACGCTTTCGCGCGAGTCGCTGCAGGTGCGCGAGGGCCTTGCGGTCGCCTACGGACGCGCGGTTTATAACGGGCAATGGTTCAGCGATCTGCGCGAGTCGCTCGACAATTTCTACGAACGCATGAACAAGAACGTCAGCGGAAAGGTGCGCCTGCGCCTCTATAAGGGGCAGGCCACGGTCGTGGCGCGGCAGAGCGACTGCAGCCTTTACGTCAGCGGCAGCGCGGCCGGCCGCGAAACGCTCAACAACGAAGCGGCGGAAGGCTTCATCAAGATCTGGAGCCTGCCGCTGACGGCCGAAGCAAAGCGCAAGAGGAAGTAGCGCGGAACTGGAACGACACCGCCAAGACGCAAAGACGCTAAAAGCGCCAAGAACAGATTTGGGAGCAGCGCGGAGGCGCGCAGATGTTTTAGAAGGCGTTGAGATGTCCGTTGGGTCCGTATCCGTTGTCTGTTCTTGGCGACTTGGCGGTGTTAAGGCTGCGGTGTGAAATAATCGCAGCTTGGCGGGGAGATGTCCGTCATCCCTGCATGAACTCGAGCATGGCTATCGACCCAGGCAAACCTGTCGATCCGAACGCGCCCACCACCGGCCCCCACGCGCCGGTGCAGGTCTTCCCCGCGCCGGGCGAGGACGATCCCAGCGTCACCGCGACCAGTGTGCGCGAGCTGCGCGAAGAAGTCCTGCGCGAGCTCGAGACCGAAGTCAAAGCCGGCGATCCAGGACTGAATCTCGCCACGAAGATTGCGCTGGTGGGATTGCTGCTGGTTTCGCTTCTAGTGATCGTGCTGGTCGCCGTGCAGCATCGCACTCCGGCACCTGCCGAGATTCCCGTCGTCATCGTCACTGAGCCCGCCGCGCCCGCGCCGTCTGTACCGCCGCTCGACACGCCGGGCGGAGTTCTGCCACAGGCAGAACTCCCACCGGTGCACTCGCCAGCCATGGCCCAGATCGTCAACGCGGATGTCCGTCTTGCGGAGATTGCCTTGATCGCCGCTTTGATCAAAGACGATCCTTCGTTTGATGACAAAGCGGCGCTGCGCCGGATTTTTCCGTATCGACAATCGAGCGATGCGGAAGTGAAGGAGGCCGCGCAGGCGGCGTTGCAGCCGATCCTGCTGCGCACGGCACAGCGCATCCGCGCGCATGTCCGCGGCCTGCTCGAGGCTGCCGAAGAGCAGCTTGAAACGCAGGATTTTCCCGCGGCGTTGAAATCGAGCGATGCGGCTACCGAATTCCTGAACGCCGAGACGCTGGGCATTCCCGAATTGCTTGCGCGGGTGGCACAATTCAAGAAGAGCGTCGAACAATCGCGCGCACAAAAGCTCGAAAGTACATTCGATAAACTGGAAGCCGGACTCGAGGCCAACGATTTGAAGGCAAAAGACCTGGCTGCGGCACTATTGAATCACAAGGATCCGGCCTTCGTCGCTCGCGCAAGAGATCTTACTGCAAAGGTCGCGGAAAAGACCGCCGCGCAGCGCCTCGCGAAACAAAAACGCGACGCCGCTGGACGCAAGGGCTGGCACGAGTTCTTCGGCAAGTTCCAC
>Ga0163151_10009782_pt1 | contig 10312 bp, 15 predicted proteins | sample OliLakLV19MP5IB2_FD_145596 | JGI IMG/M metagenome (GOLD analysis project Ga0163151, IMG submission 145596) | Freshwater microbial mat bacterial communities from Lake Vanda, McMurdo Dry Valleys, Antarctica - Oligotrophic Lake LV.19.MP5.IB-2 | ecosystem: Environmental > Aquatic > Freshwater >... | reverse complement strand
CGATACCGCCCTGAGATACCCGGCCTCGACCATCCTCCAGGCGAGCCGGGCGAGCGTGTTCTCCTCGACCTCAATCGCGAACTTCGCACGCTCGATCAGCTTGCCCCCGCGCACCTCGAACTCGGTCACCTTCCCGAGCAGGCGATCCACGGAGTAGTAGTCGTGCGAATCAACGAGCGGAGCGTTTTTGCGGAATCGATCGAACCGCCAGCCCTTCGCGCTGATCACTTCCTTATAGGAGTCCAGCGTTTCGTCGCTCGCCACGAACTCCACGACGCCGCTCTTCGCATCGATGATGCGAATTTCGGGGTGGATTTCCCGGACGAGACGTGTTTCCATGCCCTCGACACTGCGCGATGCACCGGGACTTAGGTAGGGCGTCATTGTTAGGAGCGGATTTATTAGTCGGTTCTTGGGGTCACAGCCCATCGTCATCCGGCCCCGTTACCGCGATCTCGATGCAGCGGCAGTTGATCACCTGCTTCGCGGATGCACCGGCCTCGCAGGGGTGCTGCATCATCTCCCCGCCGATCTTGAATGGCGCATCGATCGGCACAATCTGCCGATGCGCCTCCACGTGGTCGGGCCGGACATTGTCGTCCTGTGAGCTCAGCCATTGCTTCCACGCGATGCCCGCACGCTGCATGGCTTCGTGCCGGTTGCGGCCGTAGGCCACGCCGGTCTCGGTCACCGCGATGCGCTGCGCTCGCTCGGCGCCGAGCGCGTTGAATCGACCCCGGATCTTCGCGGCCATCTCGTCGAAGCCGTCGCCGTCCGCGATGGATTGCTCGATGGTCTGCATGATCTCGCGATGCACGTCGTCGGAGACGCCGCCCACGAAGTTCTCGCGTTCTTGGAGGAATCGCAGCACATCCGCGGGCGCATCCGTCCAGGCATTCTCCTGCTGGCCAAGCTCTTCGAGCAACTCCAGCGCCGCGGCCTCCATTACCTGGGGCAGGATGATCTTGATCGTGCCCCACAATCCGTTCTTCAGCTTATCCAGCCGGAAGGCAATCGCACGGGCGATCTGCGCACCGGATGGGTCGCGGGTGAGCATTTCCCCGCCGATCTCGACCGCGGCGACATTGGAGGGCGCGACTCCCGGTGCGACTTTTGCCGCCAGCAACCCCGCCCCCTGCGCCTGCGCCAGATTGCTGAGTGTGTCGGCGCGCGCCGCGAACATATGCCGATTCACCGCAGCCTCGATCCGCCGCTCCCAGGGCCGACGCCGCCGCATGTGCCCCGCCCACAGCCGCGAGGCTTTCCCTTCAGGTGCCCGCCCGTCGGGGCGGCCTTCCCCGACGACTCGGCTCCCCATCTGCAGCGTCGCAGGATCTTCCAGTGCCGCCAACATCCTGCCGAGCGGATCTCCACGCTTCTCGCCTGCCGCAGCGGGCGCGGGGTCGGGCATCTTCGCGCCATCCTCATCCACCTCACCCACCTCATCCACCGGCAGCGCAGCAATGGGCAGATACCCGCGGTCCCAGCCGGGATACTCCGGGATGCCGAGCGCGAGATACTCATTGATTTCCCGCATCGGCATTCCCTTCGTCCAGAGCCGATCCACACTTTCCAGGCGCTTGGCGCGGACCTGCTGCATCACGGAATGCTCGTCCCAGTGGAACGACGCGAACACGCGCGGCCGCCCGGCAAAGAACAGCATGGTCACCGATTCGATTGCGTCGCACAGCTTTTCTCCCAGCGGCCGGCACGTGTCCTCGATCAGGATAAACCGGTCACTACTCGCGCCCTCGCTGTAGCTCGCCTTGACGTCGAACATGCTGGGCGGCACCCCGAATGCCAGGGCGATCTCGTGGCGATTGCCGATCCGTTGCGCGGCGAACTGCGCATCCACGGCGTGCACCTTCGGGTCTTCCACGGCGAGATCGCCGGTCAAGAATACCGGGCGAAACTCGCCTCTCGATGCCAGCGCCCGCTTCTCGCGCAGGGCTCGCACGATTTGCGCCTGCTGCTCATCGGTGGGCATGCCGCCCTTGGCCACCACGTAGACTCCCTGGTCATTGTTATTCGCGGCGAGGTTGCGGGCGAATCGACCCTGCAAGAAATCCGCATCGGCCGCCATCGCCCCCGCCTTGTATTCCGCGAGGCCGCGGATGTCGTCGTACGGATTCCAGAATTTCCGATGGATCACCTGCTCGGGCAGCAGCGTGTGACTCTTGCCTCGGGCATCGAGGTAATCCCAGCCGATCACCTCCGTGCCGCGCACGATGGCCCGCATCCGGTCGGGCCGAGCAATCGCGAAGCCGGCGCGGCTCGAGGCAAACCGATTGGTGAGCCATTCATCGCCGAGCAACCAAAAAAACTCACCCTCCAGCTTGAGCCATCCCACCGATGCCTCGACCGTGTCGGCCATGCCGATGGGGCCGGTCATCCCGAGCGCGGGCATCTCCCAGAACCGGGCGAGCTCGGGATTCTCCAGCCGCTGCCGACCGCCGCGTTTGTCGCCGGAGAACACCAGGGAGACCGCCTGGATCGGCTCGGCAGTCTTCTTTATCGCGCGCATCACCCAGACACTTTGCTCGAATGGCCGCGCCATCCCGCCGGCGGCTCCGCCACCCTCGATGAGATCTGTGCCGCGCCGGAACCAATGATCCGCGCTGCGACCGAGGATCATCCGTGCCAGGCGTTCGCGGAAAGAAGTGTCGTTTTTAGGCATGATCAAATGACGGTTGCGCCGCAGGCTGTGGCGGCGGGCTTGCCCGCGTGCATCGCCAGCGCGAGCGCCCAGAATCGGTCCGCGTGACCATCGGCGGTCCGCTCCCCGGCGAACCGCACATTGCCGGCGCCTGTCGTTTCCTTGCGGATGCTGCGGAGATCCGCGGCGACCGTGCGATCATCGGGGATCCGAATCGATCGATCCTCAAACGCGGCTTTCACGGGATAGGCCAGCTCTTCCTTGCTGGCATTGGTGAACGTAATCGGCTCGACCTTGTATCGCCCGAACCGACGCTGCGCGCGCTCGGCGAATTGTCGACCGATGCCGGTGTTATCGATGCAGCACCGGCGCACTTGCGGCAGTGCAAGGATCCGATACAGCTCGGCCTCCTGCGCGTCGAATGTCTGGTCGCGCATGGTGATGAGCCGACGAGTGAGCATGAGGCCCGACTCCCGCTCGATCACCCAGATCACGGTCAGATCGCGCACGCGGCCCACGTCCACGCCGACGTAGAGTTGGTTTTTGCAATCGCCCAGATCGGTCTCCCATGCCGCATCCGCTGGGTATTTGCAGCCGTCGATCAAGTCGTAGGTCAGGAATGCCGCGCCGTCGTCCCCCGGCTGGCACATGTATTCCTGCGCGAAAGATTCTTCATCCGAGCAGCCGGCTCGGATGAAATCGAAATACTCCGCCTCATCCATCTGCTGTCGGGCATCCGCCTCGGGCAGCTTCGCTTGCAGCTTGGCCAGGAATCCCTGGTCGAGCGCATCCTGCAACGTCGCGCGATGCAGGCTGAACCCTTTTGGGTTCCCCTTGTGCCGTACCTCCTGGATCAGGGCGTTGAAGAAATTCTGCGTGCCGCGGTGCGTCGAGAAGATCTCCAGCGACCCGCCCCACGTGATGCCGGGGTAGGCGATATTATAGAGCTTGCGGGGATCGGGGTGGAGCGCGAACTCGTCGAGCACACGGTCGCCGCGCTTGCCGGCCTGGGCATCGGCATTGCTGCTCATACTATGGATGCGCAGACCGTTCGCCATCGCGAGCACGTAGGCGGAGTGGCCGGCCTCATCGATTGCGCGCTCCCCGAGATCCTGCGCACCGAGCTGCAACAGCCCGGCAAAGCTCTTGCAATCCTCGAGAAACAGCCGTGCCTGGATGTCATCTCGCGAGCTGATCCACGCGTCGAGCCGAGCATCGACGAGCGCCTTGCGACTCACGAGGCCGTAGGCGGTGGCCCACGTCCAGCCGATCTGGCGGGATTTCTCTGCGAGTTTGAGTCGCGATTTGTCCTGCACCCACGCCGCCTGGAAGGGCAGCAGTAGGGCCTTGCCGGGCCGGACCTTCGCTTTGCCGGGCTGTCTCATATACTACAGCAGGCCCGCCGCCTCCTCGATCTGCTTCAGGGTGTCCGCCGTGAGGCCGCCCTTCTTTTTGATGGATTCGAGCTTGCTCTTTGCGCTCGCGGCCGCCGACTCCAGCAGGGCGATACGCCGTTCTTTTAAGCCCACCTCGCGCTCGGTCAGCCGGAGTTTTCGCTCCTCGAGATCGAGCCGCCGCATGGCAACGACCTCCGCGGCCGAGAGTTCAGAAAACGCCAGCTCAAATTCTCGCTGCGCAAACCCGCGCCGCTTGCGGGCATCCCAATCCGCCGGCAACGACGCCGCCGATTCCTCCGCCCGTTCCCGCGCGCGCTCAAGGCGCCAGGGCAGGCCGTGGCGGCTCAGCAGATTCGAGAGCGCCGCCTCGCTGGTGCGGATGCCTTGGCTGCCCATCATCTGCCGTGCCTCGGCCAGGCTGCTCCCTTTTTCCAGCAGATCGACCATGAGCTGATCGCGCTGCTCGGGCTTGAGCCTCGCCCACACGCTGTCGCTGCGCACCTTGCTCATCTCATCCTCGCTTCCCCGTGGCTGGTCACGAACCAGCGCCGGTCATCCGTGAGCGGATCTTCTTCGGCGCGCGCATACCCGCCAGCCCTGAGCCGCTGCAGCGCATCGTCGAACTCCATCTCCCCAGCCCGGATCGAGAACCGCACGCGCAGCTCGATCTTGATCGCCGCCTCGGGAATCCCCGCTGCGCCGCACAGTCCGATGATGGTCAGGATCTTGGTGGTCATCTGTAGTTGGCCCTATCGGCGCGGAGTCGTTCGACAGCGGCGGCGCAATAGGGCGCGTGCATGTCGATTCCTACTGCGCGGATACCGAGGCGTTGAGCGGCAAGGAGCGTTGAGCCGCTCCCCATGTATGGGTCGATGATGGATTGCGGGGCCTTTGCATGACCGATGCACCACTCCATCAGTGCGACGGGTTTTTGAGTCGGATGCACTCGTGTCTCCTTTTTTTTCATATCCTCCTGGAGCATTCCATTCCAGCGCCACCGAAACATCCGCACGGCTTTTTTTAGGTTCGTCCACGCCAGCTCGCAGTCCGCGAAGCTTGACTTACCATTAACCTTGTCCCACACGAGCCAGCAGCTTGCTCGGTCGAGATCCTCGTAGAAGTTGCCCCCCCACAGAATCGAGCGGCTGGCGTGAGCCAGCAGCATGTGGAGCACCCATGATGGAGGCTGGGCTTTATCCCATTCTACTGGCTCGAATTTCGTGCATGGCGCATTCCATCCCGTGCGTTTCGAATGTTTAGTTGCCGAGGTTCCCACAGTCCCCTTTTTGGCCACGTTGATCCCATACGGCGGGTCCGTGAGGAGAAGATCAAAGGTCGGTAGAAGCGGGACGATTTTACGGCAGTCCCCTTGGAAGATCGTGATGAGGCCGTCGTCGTAATACGGCACGGGTAAAGAGTCAACAAGGCGCGGGACCGAATGACTACCCGCGAGGGAGTCCCTAGTGTTTTCAAAGTCGTCTTCGCGGGTAGTCATACGGTCGGCTTTGCGTTAGAGAATGGTGCGATGCTGGCTGTGCGCTGCGGAGTCCTGCGCCCCCTTGACCTGGCTCACCACGGCGATCAGATCGTCGATGCGGGCATGGACCTTCCGCGTCTCCTCGGTCACGTGATGCCGGATCGCGTCGGCCCGCTCCTCGCCCTTCTCGGCCAGGCGGATCACCGCTTTTTCTAGCTTGGTCTCCAGTTGCCCTACCCGGCCCTCTACTTGACCGATCCGGAAATCATGCTGCCGCGCGATCATGTCGTGATGCTCGCGCGCCACAAATTCCGCGGCCTTTTTTATCTCGAATGGTTGCGGCCCAACCTCCCGCTTCTCGCTCAGCCCGAGAAACTCGCGCCGGAACGATTCGAACCGCAGCCACAATCCGATGCACGCGGACAGCAAAATGAGCCACTTGGCGACGTCGGCGGCAGATGCCCCCTCCAAAAAGTCGATAGCGAGGATGTAGCTCATGGTGCGCGTCCATTGCAGTAAAGCGGGGAGCCATTGCAGTACAACTGGAGCGCCCCGACCCGCACGATGTTGCGGGCGGATGCCTCCAAGCCCGTCACGGGGCGCGTAGCGCGTCGGCAATCGGCGCTCACTTGCCGCCCTCCGGAGTCACATCGACCAGCAGGTAGGGCAGGGTTTTCTGGCCGTGCGATCGCATCTGGGCGAGGACCAGAGCCATGAATGCGCCCCATTGGTCCGGGTGAATCGTCTGGCACCCGAGAGAGGAGGTGCTGTTGCGCGATCCTCTGTGGATATTGATGCCGTACATTCCCGTGCATCGATTCCCTCCGTCCCGGAGCACCGTGACCGGGCTCGCCTGGACCAGCGCCGTGTAGCGCTGGCTTGCGGGCCGGGAGAGGCCATGCACGCCGACGCGATAGCTCCACAGACCCGGCTCCAGCACAGCGACGCCAGGGCGCGCAATGCTGGGGTCCGTGTTCCCGTTGAACGCCGCGTAACACTGCGGCGAAGCCAAAAATAGCGCGTCGTCGTAGACACCCCGATCATTCCGGGCGCGCGCGCCCATGGTGTCGAGATAGTAGCCGCGGCAACCCAGCAGCGCGACGGCATTGCGCACACCGTGATCCAGCAGGATCTGCGCGGTCTTCGCCTCGGCCTGCTTGGGTCGATGCGGTGGGAGCATCGCAGCACTCATCGTCCCGTGCCGTCCTTCGCGTCATCGATGCGCGGCGCAGCGATGGCGCGCCGCACCGGGAGTCCCGTCTGTTCCTGGAGTGCGGCGGAGGTGATCTCCCCCATCCATCCATCATCCTCCACGTCCCAGCCCTGCGCGCGTAGCCAGCGCTGGATCGGCCTCACGTGCTCGGCCAGGGTGCCATGCACTCTCGAGAGCACGATCGACATGATCGCCGCCATGAGAAACATGGCGAGCTCGTACGTGTTCACCTGCGCGACCAGGGGCGAGAGCAACGGGATCTTCGCCGCAAGCCACGCCAGTGCATACGACACCAGTCCCGCGAGGATCGGAAATCCGACGCGGCCGATGGCCGAAATTAGGATGTTTGCCAAGAGGTTCTTCAACGCGCCCCCCCCCCGCTGACCGACGCCGCATAAATCCCATCCGCATACGAGTGCAGAATCGCGAGTGCCTCCTCGCGATTGCGCGGGTTCTGGCGAGCGAATTCGGCAGCCAGCGCCTTGGCCGTCGCCTCCCAATGCGACCGCTCGGGCGTCCAGGCGCGCACGATCTCCTCGACTGCATCGGGCGAAATCACCTCCGGCACCTGCGTCCAGAGCCCATCACTCAGGCCCTGGAGAAAATCTGCTTTTTTCGAGCGATCAAGCTGCGAGAGCGCCGCGGCCAGGACCGCTTTGCCCGCGCCGATGGCGACACGGCGCGCAGCGATGCGCGCGGTCTGCACCATCTCCGGCCGGCGCAGAAACTCCTGCACGCTCGCGCAGCCGGGCAGCGCGACCATCGCGAGGCAGAGCGTGGCGGCCATGATCCCGCCCTTGCGCATCCCTTCCAGCGTGCGACGCCGACCGCACGCCCGCTTGAGCGCACGCCGCTCGTGCCGGTCTAGTGCTGCGGCGATCCGGGCACCGTGATCGCGCGGGAGATAGGGGACGCCCTTCGCTTCGCCGGTGCGTCTACGTGCGCGCCCGAGGCCCATGATTTCCGTGGAGGTGGGCAGGTTGGAGAGCATGATTGGCATCAGGTTTTCAGTCCATGCGTTCGAGGATCGGTATCCACTCGGGGTCGATTACGGCCGCGCGAATCGCGGCTCGCTTCGCGGCCCGCTCTTGCGCGGCCGGTGATGCGCACGCAGCGAGCGCCAGGATAGCCGCCATGCAGGCCACGATGAGCAGGTCGCCGGGTTTCATTCGCGCTCCGTGCTGCGCCATGCGGATTCGGCCTGCAAAAATTTGCCGCCCAGCCAGCAAGCGCCGGCCAGCCCGCCAACGAACAGCGCGACCGCGATGGCCGCTGCCGTGTAGATCGCGCATCGGTGGAGCACGTGCCTCATCGAGAGACGGCCCTCCGGGTGGTGGGTGTGGTGGGCATCGACTTCGGCTTGCCAGCGCCCGCTGCGCGCTGGCCGGGAGCATGGAGCCCCTCTGCATCCGCGGGTCCGTCGAATGCGGCCTTGGCATCCACCTCGGCCTCGCGCAGCGGGAGCGGCTTGTGCCACTCCTCCTCCACGCGCACCAATTGCACGCGGCCGTCCGTGTGCTCGATCACGGTCACGGTCGGTGCCTTGAAATAGACTTGCCACGCCGCGTCCCGGCGCCCTCTCTCGTATGTCGAGTGCCAGGCGTCGCGAGTATCCTTGGCCCATTCCGCCTTGGCCTCGACGATGATTGCCGGCCGCGCAATCGGGCCTGCCGCCGCTTTCGCGGCGACCTCGGCCTTGGCGGGCTCCATCGACCCCGTCCCAACGTGGGGAGCAGCCTGCACGCGGCCCGCGGTCCACCACCAGATCGCGATGGCCGCGACGACGAGAGCGGCCGCGCACATCCACCAGGTGCGGTGCGCCCGCCGCCGCTCGGCGAGATAGGCCGGGGTGGGATCATAGCTCGATCTCGGTCCGTACACCGAGGGCGTCACCACGGGATCGTCCACTTGAATATCACTCCCCGTTCCCGCCCGCTCGGCACTCGGGAGTCCTTCACCGGCCGGTCGATTAGTTTCACCACCGGCACCCACTGCCGCAGGCGCTGCCACAGGGGCGGCCGCATCCGGCTGCTGGCGGGCGGTGGATCCATCGGGGTCAGGGATCATGATGCGATTGTGCTCGCAGCGCCGCAGGCGATGTGAGATAGCCGGGGGGGTCGGGGAGAGTGCATGCCGCATCTCTACCCGCACGCCCGCAAACCGGTTACCGCCCCATTCTTTCAGGCGGCTTTATTCGGCGATTTGAAAAACCGGGGCGCCGCCTTACACGTCCGGCAACGTCAAGTCGACCGAATCACCATTCTCGGCCCGCACGACGCGCGTGCGCAGTTCGCGAATCGAAGTCGCGACCCGGTCGATCTTAACCAACAGCAGCGCATGCGGCTCCGTGGCGCTTTCCACGTGATCCCGGCCCAGCGCCCGCGCCGAATACAGCCCGCCCAAGCCAGTTCCAGCAGATCGAATCCGCTGTCCCGACAATGCCCCGACGAGCTGGATCAGCAAACGAGCCCCCACGAGCAGCAGAGTCCATTCCCGCTTCGAGCGTGAGGTTTTTATCCGCGTCTCCGATTTGTCGGCAACCAACCTCGCCCGCAGCAATTGGATGTCTTCGAGTGATCGGTCGAGGGAAGGCAGCGCCGCGAAGGCGCTCCGGCCGCCTTCGATCTCTCGCTTCATACCGTCCACGATCTGGCGCAGAGCTAGTGAATAGGCATCATCATTCATTTTCGTTGTTCTTCCGCGATGAGTTCTTGGATCCGCTTGAGAAGTTCCTCGCGCGCGCTCGGCCCGGCATCGGGGAGCAGCGCGGAAAGCTCGGCGATTGTTCTGGCGCGGCTGTGCGCCTGCGGGGATCGAGTGCCGTAGATCCCCGGCTCCTCCATCGCGTTTTGCATAGGTCCTTCGCCGTGTAGCAACCACTGCTCCCGCACTCCCATCCGTTCCGCGATCTTCCGAATCGAGCTCATGTATGGCACCGAGCCACGCAACCAGGCGCTCACCGCCGGTCGGGACACTCCGATGATCCGCGCAAACGCCCCTTGACTTCCAGCCCGATTCACAAGTCCAAGCAGCCGCGTATCCAAACCGGAAGAAGAGGATGTCACAACGCGTGCATGTTTGCATGCCCGAAAGTTTGCGCAACATTTTTCTTGCGGACTTTCCGGGAGCCATGTAACAGTGACGCCGTGATGGTCACGCCTCCAATCCAAGTCCGCAGACTGAGGGCAGAGATGGTCCTGCGCTGTCTGTCACTCCGGGCTGTATCCACATCAGCGAGGGTCCGCTACGCCGCAGCATCCGCTATTTTGACCGGCCGACTCATCGACCCCGTCAGGCTGTCGCGCCTGGAGCGCGTCATCTTTTCCACCCCAACCCCGCAACCCTGACCCTATGCTGCGCTCCAAGGCCATCCAGATCCTGATAGACTTCGCGCTCCGCGCCGACCTCGCGAACGAGGACCGGCTCTCTCTCTACGACGCCATCTCCGCCCTCGGCGATGTCGACGAGCTCGGCGACCTCATCGGCGTCGCCCGCCGACTCGCCGAGCTCTCGCGAGACACTGACATTGCGGACAGATACCTCCGCGACCTCGCCGCTCAGCCATGACC
>Ga0163151_10009780_pt1 | contig 10314 bp, 9 predicted proteins | sample OliLakLV19MP5IB2_FD_145596 | JGI IMG/M metagenome (GOLD analysis project Ga0163151, IMG submission 145596) | Freshwater microbial mat bacterial communities from Lake Vanda, McMurdo Dry Valleys, Antarctica - Oligotrophic Lake LV.19.MP5.IB-2 | ecosystem: Environmental > Aquatic > Freshwater > Lake... | reverse complement strand
CCGTTGGGTGATACGCCGGCCGGGTGGACCGCATCCGTCGCCACAAGGCCAGCGTGCGATAGCGGACGGGGCGGCGCACCGGGCGGATCTTCGGCCAGGCCGAACGCAACTCGTCGATCAGCCAGCGCCGACCGGCGACATCCTTCAACCCCATGTGTTTGCGGGCCACGTAGCCGTACAGCAGAATCTTCAGGGAAATCCAACAGGCCGCAACCGGCCACGGCAGCGTATACAGCGCCGCCAGGCAATCGTTCCGCGTGTAGGCGCGATAATATTTCAGCGGATCGCGTCCGCTGGGGTCGGGCAAGTGAGCGATCAGGCACTCCGGCAAATAGGCAACGCGGTAGCCGGCATCGAGCGCCCGCAGGCAGTATTCCTTTTCCTCGCCGTAATAGTGGAACAGCTCGCGATAGCCTCCGAGTCGCAGGAAGACATCCCGCCGCAGCAGATGCGCGAAGCCGATGAACGTCGGCACATAGCAGGCGTAGTCGACCGGCGCGGGTTGCGCTCCCGGCGGCCACGGTTGACCGTCGGCATCCGCCTGCGCAAACGCCACCGCGCCGAGTGCGATATCGGCCTGAAGCGTCTCGACCGCCGTCCAGACGGCCTGCGGGTCCAGAATCACCGTGTCGTCGTCCAGCAATAGCACCAGATCGGTTTTCGCCTGCAGGACGATGCGGTTCCGGGCGACGATATAACCTTCGTTCGTCGCCTGCCGAATGATCCGAAACGAGAGATCCTCGACGAGCTGCGGCTCGAGTTCCGTCTCCACGGGCGCGTCGGAGGCATCGTCGACGACGATGACTTCGGCCAACTGCGGCGACAACTGCCGCAGCGATTCCAGACAGCGGCGCAGCGAACCGATGCGGTTCCGCGTCGTCACGCCCACGGTGATTTCGCCGCTGTGATTTCTGGAGGCAGCGATGTTGATCGTCTCCGTCACGCGACGGGCTCCACCGCCGGGGCACGATGGCGCGAGGCCCGTTCGGCCAGCGCGTCGGCATACACATCGAGCGTCCGACGCGCCGTTTCGGTCCAGGTCAGGTTCAGCACCGTCTCGCGAGCATTCTGGCTCAGGCGACGACGCAGGTCGGCGTCGACCAGCAGTCTCTCGAAGGCCGCCGTCAACGCCGCCGGGTCGCGCGGCGGCACAATCCAGCCATTCTCGCCGTGGCGAATCAGCGTGCTGACGCAGCCGACCGGCGTGGCAATCACCGGCAGTTCCTGGCTCATGGCCTCGGGCACGACCATCCCGAAGCCCTCGTAGGTCGAGGGGAAGACCAGCACGTCGTGCCGGGCGTACTCGGTCATCACCTGCTCTTCGGGAACACGTTCCACGATGCGTAACCGGGTTCGTGCAATCTCCGAGAATGAACGGCCGATCTGCTCCGCCGGCAGGCCTCCGCCGAGGATCGTCAACCGCGACGTCCCGCCGGCCGCCACATATTGAGAAAAGGCGTCTGCCAGATAGTCGACCCCTTTGACGCCGGTCCAGGTGCCGCAGAACAGAATGCCGTGGCCGCGTTCGCCGGCCGAGAGCTGCGTCTCCAGGAACCGCGTGGACACGCCGTGTCCGACCGTGACGATGCGTTCGGCGGGCAGCCAGCGGCGATCCACCACGTACTGCCGGTCGCGGTCGTTGATCGCAATCATCCGGTCCGCGGCACCGGCCGCCTGCCGGACCTGTTGCAACCGCGTCATCGGATACCACCAGCGTTTGTACCACGGCTTGTGCAGCAGTCCGTGATGGTGATCGTCGACCATTCGCTGATAATTGAGGTGCTCCAGCCCATTCGACCGGCTGACGAACGCCGTCGTGCGGGGAATGACGCCGGCCGTCCGCAACAGGGGCACAGCCAGGCCCTCGCCACTGGCGATGTCCAGCACGTCGTACGGCCCCCGGCTGCGCCAGGCCCGACGGATCGCGCGCGCGGCGAGCAACGGGCCCCACAAAAACCGCGCATGCATCCTTTGCGGCCACAATCCCAAATCCGACGCAAACAGCAGGTCGCAGTCGTGCCCCAGCGCACGGAACTCCTCCGCCAGTTTGTGCGGCACCTTGGCCGACCCCAGCCGGGGGTCGTTGGGGTAGTCGCCGACGAGGAGGATCTTCACCGGGCGATTCCCTGGCGAACGTACAAGATGTTCCCGTAGTCCTGGCTGCCGCACAGTCGCTCGGGGGCATAGCCGCATGCGACCAACGAGCGATGCGCAGCCTCACCCCAAGTCGTCTCGCAGACGATAAAGTCCGGCGGACTTTGGGCGAGGGTCATCGCCATGCCTTTGAGGACGGATTCCTCGGCGCCCTCCACGTCAATCTTGAGGAGCCTGACATGCGGCCACTCGTGCGCGCCCATCCAATTGTCCAGGGAGCACGTCGGGACAGAGACCATCTGGTCTGTACTGACCCAGCCCTGACGAATGGCGAACTCCGAGGGACACATGGACGAATACACATCGTCATCGCCCCGGCCCACGAAGAACTGGACCCGACCGTTTCCGGCTTCGTTCACGGCGGCCTCGATAATTTCCACGCGATCGGCAACCTGATTGGCCTGAACGTGACGACGCAGAACCGTTGCGGCAGCGGGATTCGCCTCGAACGCCGCAATCCGCCCCTGGGAGTGGGCCAGATGAGCTGCCAGGACGGTGAAATAGCCGTGATTCGCGCCGACGTCCAAGACGATGTCAGACGGTCGAACCACGGCCATGAAGAGCTCTGTCGTGTCGGGCTCGTAGCACTCCCCGGAGAAGTAGTGATGCCGCACGCAAAAGTCCGACACATCCATGGCAATCCGCATCGACCCAACGCGATAGGATCGCTCAGCGCCGCCCCGCTTCTTCAGCCGCACCGCCAATGCGTCGACGACTCGCCGCTGGAAATGACGAGTCCTCCGAAATCGGTACGCCACTGGTGCCGCGGCAACGAGCAAGCACCGTGCCAGCGGCAAGCAACTGGCAAGGACGATGCCCGTACCGTCGGCAACGGCATCTCGAGCCTTGATCAGCAACCCGCGCAACGTGACCGGCGGCGCGGCTTGCAATCCCTGGGCCGAGCCGATGTTTTCACTCATCTGGTTATCCGTTGGGGTCGTCGCCGACGAGGAGTATTCTCATGTCCGATCCGATCCGAGACCGTTCGCGGTCATCGAGCTGGCTGGAGCCGCATCAACTCCCTCGAGCAATGGACGACGCTGCAGGACCGTGACGGTTTCCGTCACCTCCACGACTCGGAAGCGAAGGTCGCGACGAATCACATCGCGGGTATAGGCCACGCTGCCAGCATCGTCAATTCCACGCCCTTCCGCCGGAAAACTGTCGTGCAATGCGACGATGCCCGATCCGGGGACGATCAAGTCCGACCAACTCTCCCAGTCTTCCTGCAATCCGTCGTAAGTGTGGTTGCCGTCGATGAAGAGAAAGTCGATCGGGCCCAGGTTGTGATCGGCGATATGCCGCGCCGCTGCGCCGCCGGTCAGCCGCAGCCATTCCACGCGGCCCACCGCGACCTTGCTCACTTCCGCATGCGCAATTCGCTGCTGAAAACTGATGCCGAACCGACCCACGGGATACGGATCGACGGCGTACAGCACCCCGTCGCTCGCCATGACCGAGCGAAGCCGAGAAGTGGTCACCCCATGCCAGACGCCGATCTCCGCCATCCGCCGGCAATCCCTGGCGTACTTGGCAAGACAGGCCCGCTCCTCCTCGGTTGTCTGAGTGGATGCTCGGGCCAGTCCAATCAGCCACAGGGAATAGTGTGAAAGCACGTTCATTTCAGGTTTCGCGTCTGCGAATGGATTTTAATAGCTGGGCTGCGTGAAAACCGCATGTGGCTCTACCCAACTGTCAATGGCGGCAGGCTCTTCAGCCGAGCGTAGAAATTGACCGTGCGAAACACCTCGTATGAGTAGGCGTTGCTCAGCGGGTAAATCCCGTCCTTCACCAGCCGGAACAAGTGGTATTGCGGAGATAACAGCTCGAAGAAGTCGCGAAAGAACACTCGAGAGTAGACATTGTTGTAGGCGAATTCCCATTGAATTCCATCGATTCGCCCTGCGGCCAGCAATTCGCCGGCCCCCTTGAGAATCTGGAACTCGTGGCCCTCGGCGTCCATCTTCAGGAGATGAATCCGATCGATCCCCTGCCTGGTGCAGAGATCATCGAGCGTGGCGGTCTGCACTTCTTCGATTCTCGAACTTTGTCCGTACATGCCGTCCAGGGACTCCGGGTTCAAGGTGGCTACGGGAGACCCCTCGGACTCGAAGTACAATTTCGCGATTCCCGCTGCATCGGACAGCGCCAGACGATGCAGGGCCACTTGGGGATCAGCACCGAGGTTGGCGGCATACTGGTCGGCCGTAGCGGTTGCCGGCTCGAAGGCATGGATGCGACATTGGTCTCCAAAGATCTTCAACGCCGCTTGACTGTACTTGCCAACATTGGCTCCCACGTCAAAAATCACGCACGGACGATCTCCAGTCTGTGCGGCATGAATGCGAGCCAGCAGATCGAGCTCACCGCTGATCTCGATGAGGACCCCCTCCTCATAGTTCATGCCCACCAGGGCGATCCCGTGCAATCGCTCGAAGAAGGGTTGCCAACGGAGTTTCCCGCGAACGGAATTGCGGAGAAACCTCGGGCAGATCCTGAGCAGAGCTGACAGTAAGGACTTCATCGTTTCGTGCCTCCAGAACGGCGAATTGGCGGCGTGCCGATGCGCCCACGATCACCGACGCAACCAGGACCGTGTCTTGAGCTTGGCGAGCCGCAGTGTCTGTAAAACATGATTCGCCACCGTGGGCTTCCAGTCGCGGAAAACTTCGTCCTGCAGCCGCGATTCATCCCGTTCGTCCGCCAGTCCACCAGCCGCGAGACGAAGCTTCTCCAAGCGGTCGGCATAGATCGCCCAGCGTGTGAAGTACAGCCGATCGAGGGCGGCCAGATAGCCATTGTGCTCGGCGAACGGACTCTTCCTCCAGACGGCCGGGTGAGCTTCGTGCCGGACCAGCGGCTCCCGATTCAGCAACAATCCCCCCGCCCAGCAGAGCAGTTGCGCGGTGTAGACGTTGTCCCAGCAACTTTCCCCGACAATGTACGGCCGGAACCGCCGTCGATGCGACAGCCACCACGATGCATCGACCGCGAAAACATCCGTGCCGTAGATCAGCGAGCGCGTATTCTGTTCGGTCCCCGGCTCGAAGTCGGTCCGGGCGAACACGTAGGCCGGCCGGTCTCCCTGTTGAATGCGGTCGATGGCCGCCGGCGTGAAGACAATGTCGGAGTTCGTGAATCCGAAATACCGGGCGCCGCGCTGAACGGCCGCTTCCGCCAACCTGGTGAACAGCTCGCTGACCACCGGCTTCCGCACGCCCGGTTGTCCCGTCACGGAGTTAGAATCTTGCTGCAAGACCGCCAGCGTGTCGAAGCCGTCTAATTCCTGCAGGTTGACCCGATCGGCAAACTGCAAGTTGACTGGCGTCATCGGACACAGATCCCGGAGGCCGGTCATGGCTCGGATCTGCCGGCGCGCGGCGTCCCCAGTGGCGGAATGAATGTGCGTGCCGAGGAGGACGCTGGACGTCATGTCGTCAATCACTTCAGCCGCGCCTGCCAGCCGCGGACGTTTTCGGTGAAGATGTCGGCCAGCGATTTGGTGATCGTCCAGCCGGGATAATGGGCCTGCATTTTCGACAGGTCGCTGATGTAGCAGATGTGGTCGCCGGCCCGATTCTGCTCGACGTACTCCGTCTGCAGCTTCTTGCCAGTTAGCTCCTCGACAGCGGCGAAGGCTTCCAGCAGCGAGCAACTGTTGCCGCGGCCGCCGCCGATGTTGTAGACCTCGCTCGATCGCGGCTCGGCGGCGAACCGCTCGATGAACCCCGCGACGTCGGCCGAGTGGATGTTGTCCCGGACCTGCTTCCCCTTGTAACCGAAGATGCGGTACAGCCGACCCTCCAGGTTGCACTTCACCAGATAGCTCAGAAACCCATGCAGCTCGACGCCGCTGTGCGACGGACCGGTCAGGCAGCCGCCCCGCAGGCAACAGCAGCGCAGTCCGAAGTACCGACCGTATTCCTGCACCATCACGTCGGCCGCCACTTTGCTGGCACCGAACAGGCTGTGCTTGCTCTGATCGATGCTCATCGCCTCCGAAATACCGTTGGCATAGGCCGGATCGGCGTAATCCCACCGCGTTTCCCGCTCGACGAGCGGAATGGTGTTGGGCCGGTCGCCATAGACCTTGTTCGTGCTCATATGCACGAAGACGGCTTCCGGCACACCGCGGCGGACGGCTTCCAGCAGGTTCATCGTGCCGACGGCGTTGACATCGAAGTCGTCGTACGGCCGCGAGGCCGCCAGGTCGTGACTCGGTTGGGCGGCGGTATGCACAAGCAGTTCGGGCCGAATCTCGGCGATCAACCGCAACACCCCCTCGCGATTGCGGATGTCGAGTTCGTGATGCGCGAAGCCCGTGCAGTCCCGTTGCAGTTGCTGACGGTTCCATGTGGTGTCCCCCTGCGGTCCGAAAAAGTCGGCCCGCAGGTTGTTGTCGACGCCGTGCGCCTTCCAACCCCGGGCGGCGAAATGCCGCACCACTTCGGAACCAATCAGGCCGGACGAGCCGGTGACGAGGAGAGTTTTCATAGCTCGCTTCGCAACAGGTCTTTGACGGCCGCCGCCAGCACTTCTGAGAATGGCCGCGTTTGCTTGCCGTCGAGATGCGAACCATCGCACGGCCGGTAGACCGCCTGCACTGCGGGGACGTCGTGCAGATGCAGATGCGGCAGACCGGACTCGCGGACCAGGCGATCCCAATACGCTGCGCGGGGGAAGAATCGCTCTTCGGCCGACAGAGTGGCTCCGCTGCCGGGAAAGTAAATCATCGCTACCTGTCCGCCACGTGATTGAATTTGATGGGCGGCTCGGCTGATTCTGTCCGTCAACCGGGCCAGTTCCTCAGCATTCATGGGCTGCATGGTTTCCAGAATCCTGGCCCACCGGTCCTCCTTATCGAGATCGCGATCAGTCCCGTAATCGGCCTTGATGCTCCGATCTGGCGCGGTCTGCAGATAGAACAGTCCATGCCAGGTCGCGGGTCGCAGCAATCGGGGATACAGTTTCGGCTCCCACAACGGATTGCGGAATACCAGCAGCGATTGCACGGACGTTCGCACCGCGGTTTCACACGGACGCCACACCGCCGTCTGGCGCTGCGCCAGAATGGCTGCCGGTGTCGCGTCGCCGGCCGGGCGGGCATCGAACACGATCGGCTGAATCTCCAACAGCAGAGTGCCATGAAACAATCGATCGTCCGCCAATTGCTCGATGATCAACAACGGCGATGAGCCGTTGATCGCCAACTGAATCACGGGTCGGTCGTCCAGGCCCCGTCTTAAGGTCGCCGGGTCGATGCCGAGTTGTGCCCGCGATGAACCGGCGATCACAATCGGTGGCTCGTCTGAAGCGGCGATCTGCCGATAGTTGGCCCACCACAAATCGGCGCCATCGTGCACGGACGGACCGAATCCCGCCAATCGGAACTGCCACTCCATCAGTCCCAAGACGCCGATCGTCAACGCCAGGCCGACGGCCAGCGTCTTCGACCACGCAACGTGCCGGGGCATTTGCGGCTCAAAACTGGAAGTAGAGGAACGTTGCTTCATCGCCGCCGTACAAAGCCACACTGACCCACATGACACTACAGGCCATCGCCAGGCTCCACCAGGGCGCTCGTTCGATGGCTGCCTCAAGCGTCGACTCACGCAGCCACCACTGGACGGCCAGTGTGCTCAACACCACGGTCAACACGGCTTGGACCGACCGCCGTGCCAGCAAAGGCGTCTCGGCCGCCGGCCAACCGGCCAGTGCCGTCAGCAGTGTGAACGCCGTTTCCAGATCGGCTGCCCGAAAAAAGACCCAGCCGATGCACACTCCCAGAAATGTCAGCGCACCGAGCAACACACGGCCGGCTATTCCGAACGAGACCTCGCCAAGCACCGAACGCAAGCTGCGTTCGATCACGAGCAGCATCCCATGCAACCCGCCCCAGATGACGAAGTTCCACGCGGCGCCGTGCCATAACCCGCCGAGCAGCATCGTCAGCATCAGGTTGCGGGCGGTCAACAGCTCGCCATACCGGCTGCCGCCGAGCGGTCTGTAAAGGTAGTCGCGCAGCCAGCTCGACAACGAAATATGCCACCGTCTCCAGAAGTCCGAAAACCCGATCGCCGCGTAGGGAAACCGGAAGTTCCGCTTGAGCTCGATTCCCAGGCACCACGCCGCCCCGATCGCACAGGTCGAGTAACCTGCAAAATCAAAGTAAATCTGGAAGGCGAAGGCCAGCACGCCGGTCCAGGCATCATCAGTCGTCGCCAGGTGAGGTTGACCGAAGACGTAACTCGCGGGCGGGGCGAGAATGCCGTCGGCGAGGATGACCTTCTCGAACAACCCCAATGTCAACAGAAACAAACCCCACCCCAGTTGATCCCCCGTCGCCCGCTTCGGCTCGCGCAGCTGCGGAAGGAAGTCATTGGGACGGACAATGGGCCCAGCAACCAGATGCGGGAAAAAACTGATGTAGAGTCCGAAGTCAACCAGTGAGTCATTCGGCGTGTGGTCGCCGCGATAGACGTCCACCAGATACGCGATGGCCTCGAACGTGCAGAACGAAATGGCGAGCGGCAATACTGGGCTGAGCGGCGCGACGTCGAGCGTCGGGCCTCCCCAACTCCACAAAACCGCGACATTCTGCAGGAAAAAATCGATGTACTTGAAGTAACACAACACAGCGAGATTCAACGTGACGGCGCCGACGAGAATCGATGTTCGGACAGCTTGCGGTTGCGAACCTGGAGTGCCTACGATTCGAGCCAGGCACCAATTGATCAGTGTCGAGCCGATCAACAACCAGACGTAGGCCGGGTTCCAGGCTGCATAAAACAGATACCCAGCCGCCAGCAGCACGACCTTGCGCAGCGTCCAGTTGGGCACGCACCGGTCGATGAGCAGCACCGCGGCGAAGAACACGACGAACGTCAGTGAATTGAAGATCATGCTGCACAGCTCCCCGGATGGGAGAGCAGCACATTGAACGTGCGATCCAGAGAGAATTGCTCGTGATAAAACTCGTAGCCCGTAACCGCCAGCCGGACTCGCTCCGCGGGATCATCGAGCAACCGAGCGACGGTGGTCACAATCGCCGCGACGTCGTCCGCCGGGGCCAGCGACACCGCTTGCGATTCCGCCCAGTCCGGTTCGCTGAGCCAGCCGGTCGTCGTGACCACGGGGACACCGTTGGCCAGACAGGCCATGACACTGGTCCGCCGGCTGCTGACGCCGTCGGGGTAGTATTGCAACATCACATCGCACGTGCGGATTTCTTGCGCGACGACGTCGTCCGGCAGACGGTCAAAGGCCGAGATGCGACCGGCATGTGCCGGAACCAAGGCCCCCAACTCCGCGGCGAATGCCTTGCCGCCGCCGCCGAGGAGTTTGAACTGGATGTCCGATCGTTGAGAGAGCAGGGCGGTAAACAACTTCAACAGTCCGGGACGCATTTGTTCGCCATAGGTGCCGAAGTGACCGACGACCAATGGGCCGTCAGCCTCTGTTTCGACGGGCGGCGCAGCGGGAATCGTGGTCGGAATCGGCAGCCACGTCATGCGACGCCGCAGCAGATTCCACGGTCTGAGCAGCGGCTCCCATGCCGGCACGGAAATGTAAATCGTGCGGCCGGCGATCAGCAGCAGTCCCGCCATGACGTGCGTCACGAGGGCGAGCACGTTGCGACGCAGCCGCTGCCGGCCGAAGGAATAGAACGGCTCGTGGAACATGACCCGCACGTCGTCGCCATGCCAGACGCGCCGCCACACCAGCCACGCGCAGAAGGGGACATTCATCCCGAGACATCCGTAGGCGTTATACACGTACTGCACCAGCAACATCCGCGGCGATGGGAACCTGCCCAAGTCGCGCCCCAGTGGCCACAGCCCCGACATCTGAAAACCGTGCGGCAACGGATGCACCGTCACGCCGTCCACGGACGAGGTCGCTCCGGCCAACACCGGACACCACACTTCGACCTGACAGCCCCGTTGTGCCAGACCCGCTGCCACCAGACCCGTGTAGTCGGACACGCCCCCCGGACCGGGCGGGTATTCGCCGGTGATGAGATGCCAGACCGGTGTCGCGGCGGCATTCACGATTGGCTGCGAACCAGCGCAAACAGTTGTTCCAAGCGATCCAGATGAGCCGACAACGACAACTCGCCGGCTCGCCGTCGAGCGGCCTCGCCACGTTCCCGGAGTTGCT
>Ga0163151_10009779_pt1 | contig 10314 bp, 9 predicted proteins | sample OliLakLV19MP5IB2_FD_145596 | JGI IMG/M metagenome (GOLD analysis project Ga0163151, IMG submission 145596) | Freshwater microbial mat bacterial communities from Lake Vanda, McMurdo Dry Valleys, Antarctica - Oligotrophic Lake LV.19.MP5.IB-2 | ecosystem: Environmental > Aquatic > Freshwater > Lake... | reverse complement strand
CGCAAGGTGGAACCTATCGCAGGCGCAATCGATCTATTGCCGACACTCACCGAACTCAGCGGTGTCACCACGAAAGGCAAGAAGCGGCTCGACGGAAAGAGCCTCGTGCCGTTGCTGCTGAAAAACAACGGCGCACCGGACCGCCTGATCTTCTCGCACTGGAACAACCGCGTCAGCGTGCGAACGCAACAATACCGACTCGACAACGATGGCAAGCTTTACGACATGGTTGCCGATCCGGGCCAACACCGCGATATCTCTTCGGAACAGCCGCAAACGGCAATTATGCTGCGCACAGCCGTTGCGAATTGGCGTCGCGAAGTGCTCACCGAAAAGGGTCCGGACACGCGCCCGTATCCAGTGGGACATACCAAGACAACCTATCTTCCTGCGCGCGATGGCGAGTTCTCCGGCGGCGTGAAGCGCAGCAACACCGCGCCGAACAGTTCGTACTTCACGAATTGGAAGTCCACCGAAGATCGGATCTTTTGGAACGTCGACATCGCCAAGGCCGGTGTGTACGAAGCGGAACTGCACTACACCGCCCCGCGCGCCGGATCTCGCATCGAGCTTTCGCTCAACGGCAGCAAGCTGGAAGCCGTGATCGATAAAGCCCATGATCCGCCCATGTTCGGCATGAAAGAAGACCGCTTCCCGCGCGGCACCGAATCCTACGCCAAAGACTTTAAGATCCTGAAGCTGGGCAAGATCCGGCTGACCGGCGGAGGGCCGTTAACACTGCGGGCCATCGAAATCGTCGACAGCGGTACAGTAGTAGAGGTCCGCTATCTCATCCTGCGCCGTCCGGCGTAATCTACTTCTTCGAAGCCGGTTGCGAGAAGTTCAACTTGTACTGATTCTTCGGATATTGGAACTGTTTCCAATCCACCGCGGCGCGCCCATTCAGATCCCACTGCACAACACCTTTGCGGACGGTCAGTTCCGCCACCAGTCGCTGGTCGCCATCGCGACGTGCGCCGGCGGAATCGAGGAATCCGAACTTGCCGCGCTCGAGTCCGAATACCGCGATATCGGCCTCCGCACCAACCGTGAGATGACCGAAGTCTTCGCGCTTGATCTGACGCGCCGGATTCCAAGTCGAACGCCGAATGACGTCGGCCAAAGGCATCCCCATGTTCAGAAACTTCGACATCAGGTTCGCCATATCTTTAAAGCCCGCATTCATGCTGCCTGTGTGCAGATCGGAAGAGATCGAATCCGGATAGAACTTCTGTTCCATCGCCGGAGTCGCAATATGCCAGTAAAAGCTGCCCGCACCGTGGCCAACGTCAAAGATCACGCCCCGCTTGCGACCGGTCCACATCGCGGCGTTCACCTTGCCATCCACCACTTCATCGCGATGTCCGGAAAAACAGTGCGTGTAGATATCTCCGGAACGCAGTTTGTCGCCCAGCAGCGTTGCGAGATTACGTTCAGCGGTGAGAAAACCGAAGTCCACCATCACGGGGCGGCTGGTGATTTTACCGGCTTGCAGCGCCGCATCCACTGACTTCCAGCCGTCAGCGCTATAGTGCGCGGTTTTGAATCCGACGATGACGTCCGAATGCTTCTGCGCCATTTTCGCGGTCGCTTCGCCGTCAATGTCCTCGTTCTCTTTGCCGGTCATGCCATTGCCAACCACGTTGAGAAACGCTAGCACGCGAGTCTTGGCGCGGCCGATCACGCGGTCGCGAAAATCTTCGAAATTGCGATGGCCAGAAGAGCCTGCGTCAACAACCGTAGTCACGCCTGCGCGGAACGACATGGGATCCGGATAGAGACTGCTGTCGCCCGTCAGGTTCTTGTTACCGGTGCCCGTATAGGCATGGACGTGAAGATCCACGATGCCGGGCGTCACATACAGCCCGGTGACATCGGCGACCTTGCGACCTTCCGAGGCCGGGATGCTTTCCGCGAGGCGCGCGATCTTGCCGTTCGCTACTGCGATGTCGAGTTTACGGTCGATATTGTTGCGCGGGTCGATCGCATGACCGCCCTTCAACACCAAGTCGTACGGAGGTTCCTGGGCGAGAGTTGCGGCGGCAATGCAGAGGATGGCGAGCATGCGCCGATCATATCGCAGCAGCGGATACCATAAGTATATGGCCCTCACCTCACTCGACAAGAGCCGCATTAAGGTCGTCCTGCTCGAGGGAATCCACACTGGTGCCGTCGACGCTTTTCGCGCAGATGGATACACCGACGTCGAACACTATCCCAAGTCTTTGCCGCCCGCCGAGTTGAAGAAAGTACTGAAAAAGGCATATCTTTTGGGCATTCGCTCGGCAACGCAACTCACCGCGCAGGTGCTCGGCGAAGCACTCAAGCTGAAATCGATCGGTTGCTTTTGCATCGGCACCAACAACGTCGACATCGACCACGCGCAGATGTTGGGAATCCCTGTGTTCAACGCGCCGTTCTCGAACACGCGCAGCGTCGCCGAACTGGTAATCGCCGAACTCGTTCTGTTACTGCGAGGTATCCCCTTTCGCAACGCCGCCGCCCATCGCGGTGAGTGGATCAAGACCGCCGCGGGATCGTATGAAGTGCGCGGCAAGACCCTGGGCATCGTCGGCTATGGACACATCGGAACCCAGATCGGATTGCTCGCCGAGGCGATGGGCATGCAAGTGGTCTTTTACGACGTCGAGAACAAATTGACTCTTGGCAACGCGAAACCCTTGCCGTCGTTGGGTACGTTGCTCGAATGCGCCGACGTGGTGACTTTGCATGTTCCGGACACGCCGTACACCAAAGGCATGATGGGCGCGGCGGAGTTCGCACGGATGAAGGCGGGCTCTTGTTTTCTCAACGCCGCCCGTGGCAGTCTCGTGGATATCGACGCTCTCGCAGCGGCTCTCAAATCGAAGCATCTTGCGGGGGCTGCGCTCGATGTCTTTCCCAAAGAGCCAAAAACAGAAGGTGAGGAATTTGTTTCGCCTCTGCGCGGCATGAACAATGTCATTCTTACGCCCCATGTGGGCGGCAGCACAGAAGAAGCGCAAGCGAACATTGGCATCGAAGTGGCTGAAAAGCTGATCAAATACAGCAACAATGGATCGACTTTTTCCGCCGTCAACTTTCCCGAAGTCTCGCTGCCCACGCATGCGGGACACCACCGCATCCTCCATATCCATCGCAATCAACCCGGCTTGTTGAGCGCTGTCAACGCTGTCTTCTCGCGTCACAACGTCAACATCGCCGCCGAGTATCTGCAGACCAATCCGCAGATCGGCTACGTGGTGATCGACATGGAAACCAAGGATCGAGCGGAATCGATGCTGGTGAAACAGGAACTCGATCGGGTTCCGGGGACACTCAGCACGCGCCTGCTCTATTAGCCTCCCAGCACGCGTTCCCAGATCGGCGTGTAGAAGGTGTGAATCTTCGCGATTTCCCGGCTCTTGTAACTGATCACAGAGGGCAATCCGGCGATATCGACATTGCCATCGATCGAATAGACGAGACCATTCCGCACTTTCTCGACGATGAGGTGGTGGACCCCATCCTGAATGATGCCGATGTCGCCCTTTTGAGGCGCTGTTGTCGCGCGGAACTCGGCGGCGGCACCTTCCGCCCGAAGTCCTCCTCCGACGGACCACGGCGAAACGTTGATGCCCGCCATGCGATAGCAGTAGATCGCGAAGATGCCGCACCAGGATCCGATGTCGACGGCATTACGGCTCGGTCCGCCTGGACTATACGCGCTCATTCCGGCGTTGGTCAACACCATGCAATTGCCGGAATGCGCTCCGGCGATCTGATAGATCGTCGACAGATGGACGCCCCCCTGCCGGAATTGCCCTTCGCTCCGCATCCCGGCGACAATTCGGTCTCCCAGGCTTTTCGTGTTCGCGGGAGCCTTCTCAAAGCCCCACAAATCCATCTCGGCTTTCGCCTTCTTATAAATCGCCTCGCGGGCCTCGTCAATTGTCTTTGGGGACACTGGCGAATCGCCCGCGTCCTCCGGGGGCACGATGTTCCCGGTATTCCGGAGAAATTGCTCGTAAGCCTGAATCAGCCCTTCGTCCAGGACGCCGGTGGTGGGGCGGTTGAGCTTGCCCTGCATCGCCATGACGCGCAGATACATATTGAAATCGAAAACAGGCCCCTTCGACGCGGTTCCGCCCTCTGGAAAGAATCTGTTGAGAATGGTCTTCGCTTTGAGGACTTCCGCCCCGTTGTCACCCAGTTTCCAACTGCCTTTGATGCTCATAACTCTATAAGCGCAAAAAACAGGAAAACCGTTCAGAGCGAATGCGGCGCGAGCAATTCGAAGTCGGTGACAAGCATCGCCGGCCTGCCGAGCGCATCGCGTCCGAGAAACGTCGCATATCGACCGTCGCCCCAACCGGTGGTGAACGCGACCAATCGCGGATCGAGTTGCACATACTCCTCGACGGCGATCTCTTCAAGTTCCCCCGGGTCGAAGTCCGCATCCGCGAAGCAACCTGTGCCGGTGTCCACTGCGTATCCAAACATTTCGCGCGGTGCGAGTTCTGTCGGATCTTCGCCAATTTGCAAAGCCTGCCGCCAACCGGAGACTGGTTGTTCACTGAACTGAACGGCAGCGGCGATCACACGTCGGCGAGGCTCGCCATCGATGTTCGCCATACTGACAATCACCGGATAGTGCCCTGGCGGCACCTCGAACGCGAATGCCTCAACCTGACCGACAACCAACGGATCGTAGGCGGCAACGCGGCCAGACGGCAACGCGAGCGTTCCTGCCGTTTCCACCTCAATCACCCCTTGTAACGGACCTTCGAGGAAGTCCACCGCAATCGCCGTGCCCGCATCAAAAGCGCGAGAATAGTCGAGTGGCGGGTCAAGAGCGCGTCCACCGGGGCAGCGCTTCAGCGCGATCTCGTCGTCGGCGATCTCTTCGAGAATCGAAGACGCAAGTCCTCCGAGTTGCGCAAGCGGATGTCCGGCGGCGGCCAGCGCATCGCGTGCGTCGATCCGCGCGGATTCCACGGTAGACGCAAAGCCATCGAACTCATCGCCGGATTCCAGGCGAATCCAGTAGCGCGTCCCCCCGCGCTCTTGATCCCACTCCGAACCATGCCCGTGGACTTCCATTTATTCGTACCTCAAGGTTTCCGCGGGTGCGACCCGTGTGGCATTTATCGCGGGATAGAGCGTAGCCAGCAGGCTCACGGCAAGCGCCAGCGCGGCGATCCAGAGCCCGTCGTACCAGAGAGGTTCGAACGGAACGAAGCTCAGTGCGTAGACTTCCGCATCCAGAGAAACCAGCTTGTAGGTTCCAGCGAAGTAACAGATTGTGTAGCCAAGGATGAGGCCGAAAACCGCGCCAACGGATCCAATCAGCAGGCCTTCCATCAGAAAGATATTGCGGATCTGCTCTTTGCGCGCGCCGAGACTCATCAACACCGCAATATCGCGGTTCTTTTCCATCACCATCATGGTGAGCGTGATCAGAATGTTCAGCCCCGCGATGAACTGAATGAGCCCGATCGTAATAAATGTGATGACCCGTTCCATCTTCAGCGCGTTGCGCAGATTCCGGTTCTGCTCCATCCAGGTGGTGGTGGAAAGTTCGTTGCCGATGAGGCTTGCAGCGGCGGATGCCACTTCTTCCGCCCGATCTGGATCGTCGAGCTTGATCTCAATCGTGTTCACTACATCTTCAAGCGAAAGCAGCTGCTGCGCGGTTTCGAGCGATGTGAGCGCCCACTGCGCATCGATGTCCGCGAAGCCAGTCTCGAAGATTCCGACCACGCGCAACCGCGTGAAACTCGGTCGTGGACCGAAAGGCGTGAGTTCGCCTTGAGGGCTCATCACCGTCACCACGCTGTTCAACATCATGCCTGTGCTCTGCGCAAGCCGCGACCCGAGTACGATTCCATTCAAGCCTTCACTCGTCTTCAACGCTTCGAGCGAGCCCTGCTTGAGTTTGAGCATGTTGTCTGTGAGGCCGGAATCACCGGATGGCAGCACTCCCTTGAGAATGCCACCTTGGGATTGCTGCGGGCCTGAAAGAAAGACGCCGCCATAGAGCCCCGGCGCAACGCTTTTCACGTGTGGAATCCGTTTCAGCTTGGGCTGAAGCTCCTGCCAGTTTTTGATGCCGTATCCAGGCTGCTTTTCGAGCACCGAAACGTGTGCCGTTGCAGAGAGCAAAGTATCCTGCAGTGTGCGGCGAAAACCATTGTTGATCGCGAGTGCGACCACCAGCGCCATCACTCCGGCAGCGACGCCCAATACGGAAATCACGGTGACGAGCGAAATCACAGTCTGCCGCCGCTTGGCGCGCAAATATCGATTGGCGACAAAGGTCTCGAAACCCATGTCAGGCTCCGAGGGCCGCCTGCGCGTCCGGCACCTGGTCGAAGAACTTGAACATGCGGTCGAGTCTGGTGACGCGGAAGGCTTCGCGCACCTGCCCCTTGGCTCCGGCCATGTGCATACGGGCACCGGCGACCATGCATTTGTTGAGGCTGGCGATGCAGCGTCCGATGCCAGTGGAATCGATATGGGTGACTGCCGAGAGGTCGATGATGATCTTGCGGACGCCCTGACCGACGAGAGTTCCGACAAGTGCTTCCAGATCCGCGCTTTCCGGACCAAGCATGAGACGACCGGCCAAACAGATGACGATTAGACCGGGCGCGAGTTCGCGTTGTTCGATTGCAAGTTTCACGATGGGGGGCTGCTACTACGATATGATAGCCATTTCATGGCACCTGTTCCTCCCAACCAACAAATCGCGATGGTCGATCGCCTCATGAGCGCCTGCGGTGGCGGCTATTCGCCGGATGCCCGGCGCAAGTATTTCATCACCGGACCGCAGTGGGCCGCGGCCTACGAAGGCAATGCCTTGTTCCATGCCTCAACCCGCACCAGCGTTGGTTTTGAACGCGTCATCGAAGAGTACGCCAAGATCGGCATCGGACACTGGTGCACCCACGATACGGACGTCATTCCATCCAACTCAATCTTTAAGGACGAGCAGTGGGAAATCGTCGGCAAGATCAAAGGCTCGCTCGCCAAGAACGGTTTGAAGTGTTCGATGGTCACCACCGAAACTTTCCACCACGCGGTCTTTGCCGGTGGACCGGCAGCCGAAGCTCCCGAAGTCCGCGCCTATGCGGCGGAACGATTGAAGAACACCGTCCACATCGGACACGAGCTTGCCGCGGACTATGCGGTTTATTGGCCCGGCTCGTTCGGATATTACACCGCGGGAACCGTCGATGAGCCGCAAGCGCTCAAATGGTACGCCGACGGTCTCAACGCCGCCTGCGAGGCCGACATCGCGTTCGCCAAGCAGTACAATCGCCCGACGCTGAAGCATTGCATGGAAGCGAAGCCGTTCGAGCCGCAGGCGGAAATCCTGCTGCCGACTTCCGATGCCATGATGGCGTTCATCTTCTCCGGTTTGCTGAAGCATCCGGATATGGTGGGCCTGAATCCCGAATACCTGCACGAACTCATGTGGGGCGCTTCGGTACGTGCCGCTCTGGGACGCGCGCTAATGTGCGGCAAGCTCTTCCACTTCGACATCAACGATGGCTATCGATTGAAGCACGATGTCGATATCGCGGTTGGCTTGGTGAATCCGCTCGACTGGATGAACGTGCTCGTGTTGCTGCGCAGCTATGGGTTCAACGGTCCGTTCAATTTGGATTTCAAACCACCTCGCACGACGTCGAATCACGGCGTATTCGCGGTCAGCTTTCCGACGGCGGTGGATCGTTTTATCACGCTTTGGGAGATGGCAGGGGATGTGATTGCCGATCCCATCATGAACGAAGCGATCGCGGCGCTGAAGGCCGGCGGGGGCGTGACGGATCCGCGCGATGTGGATGCGATCACCAAGGCCAACGCTGAGCTATTGACGCTGCATGAGTTGACCGCGCATCGCTTGTTCCAGATCCTGATCGGCGCGCATCGCGGTCGCACGTATTCGGTGTAAATGGGAAAGATTCTAATTTTGACAGGACTCCTGCTGGTGACAGCCGGGGTCCTTGTCATTTATGGGGATCGCTTGCCGGTAAAGCTGGGCAGGCTGCCTGGCGATTTCGTCTTTAAGGGCAAGAACTCGGTGGTCTATTTGCCATTGGCCACGTGCCTGTTGTTGAGCGTGGTGTTGTCGCTGGTGATGTGGATCGCGAATCGATTCCGCGGGTAAGTTGCGTTTTCGGCGGCCAACGGCATCGCCACCCTCGAATCGGTTATGCGAAAGATGCCATCGTCCCGCGCAAACAGACAAGGTGTCATCCGGTGACAAGATCTCTATGACGATGTAGGTTGGATCGACCCGGACCGGACCTTCGGGCTCAGGTAGGGCAACCACGGACACATCCGGAACGCAATAGCGATCCCGCGCAACCCGCAGCCGCCAGTCTGGCAGCGCGAGCAAACCTAGGCTCCTGCCCCGCACCCAAGACCAGTTGGGAATCCGGAACTGGAGTTTTGCGTGCTCCTTCCTCCCCACATTTCGCTGCCATTCATGTAGTCGCAGTCGGGCCGATAGGCCGTGGTCAAATGCTCGTCAACACTGATCATTGAAGGTGACTACCCCTGTTTGGATCGCCGCAGCAGATGGTCCTGAACACTAAACGCTTTCTTCGGATCCGCAGGCTTCAACCGTACATAAGTCCCGTCGCTCTTCATCCGCCGGGCTTTCACATTGTCGGCAAGATACGAATCCAGGATCTCTTCCTTGATACGCCGTACCAGCTTCGGATCTTCCACCGGAAACAGAATCTCCACTCGCCGACTTAAATTGCGCGGCATCAGATCGGCACTACCCAGATAGATCTCTTCGTGGCCATCGTTGCGGAAGTAGAAGCAGCGGCTATGTTCCAGAAATCGGCCGAGAATGCTCGTGACCGCGATATTGTCGGAAATTCCTGGCAGTCCAGGACGCAGACAGCACGTCCCGCGCACCAGCAAGTCACACCGCACGCCAGCCTGGGAGGCGCGATACAGCGCGCGAATGATTACGGGATCCACCAACGAGTTCGTCTTGAAGATCAGATGACCCTTCGCGCCAAGCGCGATCTCGCGCTCAATCATCGCTTCCAGGCGACTGCGCAGCGTCAATGGCGCGACAAGCAAACGCTGGTAATCGGACTTGGCCGAATAGCCAGTCAGGTAGTTGAACAGATCGGTAACGTCGTCCGCAATCTCTTCCCGCGCGGTCAGCATTCCCAGATCGGTATAGAGATGCGCGGTCGTGGCATTGTAGTTGCCGGTCGACATGTGCACGTAGCGGCGAATCGAATCACCCTCGCGCCGCACCACCATCGCCGCCTTGCAGTGGATCTTCAATCCGAGGAGGCCATACACCACATGCACGCCTTCGGCTTCCAACGCTCGCGCCCATTCGATATTGCTTTCTTCGTCGAACCGCGCGCGCAACTCAACGAGCACGGCCACTTGCTTGCCGCGCTCCATCGCTTCGAGCAGCGCTTCGACCACAGGCGAATTACGACCAACCCGATACAACGTCATCTTGATGGCGAGCACATTCGGATCGCGGGCCGCGCGGCGCAGGAAATCCACCACCGGTTGAAAAGATTCGAAGGGATGATGCAGCAGGATGTCGTGTTGCCGGATTGCCGCGAAGATATCGTCATCCTCCTGGCTCAAGATCGCTTTCGGAACAACCGGAGAGAAAGATGGTTCCTTCAATTCAGGGCGGTCTTTACGAAATAGCGAATACAAGCGCTTCAACGCCAGCGGACCGTTCACGCGATACACATCGCTCGCGTCCAATTCCAGGTTGCTCATCAGGATGTCTAGAATATGCTGCGGCATGCCGCTGTTCACTTTCAACCGGACCACACTGCCGAAACGCCGCTGGCGAACTCCCTCTTCGATGGTCTCGAGCAGGTCTTCCGCCTCAAGCTCTTTGATCGCGATATCGGCGTCACGAGTCACGTGGAAAGGATGCACCTCTATAATCTGCATTCCCGGAAACAGCGCCTTCAGATTCGCAGCGATCACCTCTTCGATCCAGACATACTCCGCGAGCTTCTTCGACGTGCGCTTCTTCCTGGAATCTTCCGCCGCTTGCGGGCTCAACGACACCAACTGCGGCAGTGTATCGGGAACCTTGATCCGGGCGAACTTCTCGTTGCCCTGCCGGTCGCGGATCAGCACCGCAAGATTCAGCGACAGGTTCGAGATATGGGGAAACGGGCGGCCCGGATCGAAGGCAAGCGGCGTCAACACCGGAAAGATCGTCGATTCAAAATACTTCGAAACCCAAGACAAGCGTGCCGGATCGACCTCGCTATAGCGCAGAATGCGTATACCCGCCTCAGCCATTGCAGGTAACAG
>Ga0163151_10009771_pt1 | contig 10324 bp, 8 predicted proteins | sample OliLakLV19MP5IB2_FD_145596 | JGI IMG/M metagenome (GOLD analysis project Ga0163151, IMG submission 145596) | Freshwater microbial mat bacterial communities from Lake Vanda, McMurdo Dry Valleys, Antarctica - Oligotrophic Lake LV.19.MP5.IB-2 | ecosystem: Environmental > Aquatic > Freshwater > Lake... | reverse complement strand
AGGTCAAATACATCGGGCGATATGAATGCATCCACGACCAGTCACCGGGCAAATCCATTTGCTGTGGAGATTGCACGTAAAACAGTGCATCCGTTTTGTCTTTAACAGACAGCTGCGTAATCTTAAGAGGATAAATACATTCGCTTGAAGCAAAGGTGAAACGGGTTGGCGTAACTTCTCCAGTGTAAGAGCCACCCTCAGCTCTCTTCATTTGCTGGGGATCAATTTTCATAACGGTAAAAAACCAATTCTTCTTTATATAGAACTTAAGAGTTGATTCATCGCCGGAATAAGTATAGCGATTTTGTTTCAGCCATTCGTACAGACCGGTGGCATCATCGGCGACGATCACTTTGTAATCGAGAGAACCGACGACGCCAGACTCCAGAACACGCACGCTGGCTCTTCCCGGGACAGCAGACATCGATTGAGGGGACATGCCCCCACCGAAACTGCGGCGCTTAGTCACACGCATTTCATCCAAAGGCGAATAAATCGGCACCGGCAGCGGCATCAGGATCGTATAGATAGCCAAATCTTTGAAGAAGTCGCGCGGCATCTCATCCAACTTAGGTCTGGATGGCGTAGGAATTACCATACCGAAATCGACAGCGTTGCCTTCGAATTTTGGTTGAACGGTAAATGACTCCGCTTCCCGCTTAGGATCCCAGGTGATGAAGGCCTTTTGACCAGGTTGATTGACGTCCTTGTCCTTAGCTGCAAAGTAGCAACATGCTGCCTGTACCTGAAGTGGAACAGCTTGCAAGACAACAGTCACCAGGCCCATTGCCACCATTGAAGATGTGCACAGAGCGATGATCGAGCGGTTCTTGGGTTGCATATCGTCCTCAATGTCTGTAACTCATTAATTGAGTATCAGTAAGAATCTTACAGCCTATGATCAGGAGCAGCAGCTCTTTACATGACGGTTTAACCTTCGGCCGACCATGGCAAATGGCATGGCAGCATCTTATGCTGCCATGCCATTTCAAATCGTCCTACCGGGACAAAATAACGATTGGACCGAATGTCAGTTGAAGTGAGTGAACCGCTTTTACGCAGCTTTTTCGGACGTTCGTTGGTTATTGCCTGATTCGATGTTGCCCAGCTGCGAGCAGATCACGGTTTGAATTTCGTCTAGCTCGTGCCCATTAATGTTTCCGCGATCGTGTAAGCGCCGAACGGCATTCCACAATTGAAAGAGCCGTTTGTGTGATCGTAGCTGTCGGACCTTCTTATGTACGCCTAGTAAATCCAATCCCTGCATCCAAGGTCTCCTGTAATTTGAGTCTTTCAATAACGGAATTATTCGCGAAACTAAGCCCAGCACACAGTGAGGAAACCATATAAATTGGTAGCCGGTAGCCGCATTTAGCTGGAAACGAGCATTTATTGCTGCGTTTCTAGGTTGTCGACTGCTAACAGATTGACGTTTGAGCCGATGCGTTCAGTGATATGGCGGCGATTGCATTGAGTCGGACTCTGCTTTTGCCAACGGTGACAATATTGTTTTTGACTTCTTGTGTGGAAGCCATTTTTCCAACACCGCAGACAATTTTTTGAATGCAACGGGTTTTGTTATGTAATCGCTCATGCCGATAGCAAGGCAATGGTCGCGCCCATCACTTGATGAATCTGCAGTCATGGCAATAATCGGGACACGTTTACCTGTTGTTTCTTCGAGTTTGCGGATTGCTTGGGTCGATTCAAAGCCATCCATTTCCGGCATCTGGCAATCCATTAAAATCAGACTGTAAGCGCGACTGGCAACAGCTTGCAGAGCCTGCCGTCCATTGGATACGCAGTCCGCATGGTAACCAAGTTTGTCTAGTTGTAAGAAAGCCAGTCTTGCATTGGTGGGATGATCGTCTACCACCAGTATACGTTCGTCTTCATACTGCACGTTTTTAGATTTTTGCGCTGCGGTCTGCAACACTTTTTTGCTGGCATCATCACCGCTATGTTTGGAATTTAGTCCTTCAGCGAGGCAATCGAAAAGCCGGGACCGTCGCAATGGCTTACTCAAAAACGCAGAGACGCCTGTGAGCCAGAATGGTTTTCTGAGATCAGCTTGGTCCGGTGCGCCAGTGAAGATCAATTTGGTGCCATCTTGTTGGCACCGTGGAGTGATGGCTTCAGCGAGCTGGCGAACGATCTCGGGTCTATCGTAATCGACAATAATCGCGTGATAAGGGTGTCCACTTTCAAGTGCATCGGAGATGATATCCGGGGCGTGTTCCGCGGAGGCTGACTCGCAATCCATACCCCAAGCTGTAGTGTAGGACCGAACGATCTGCTCAACTCCAGGTTGGGCGCAAATTAGCAGCAGGCGTTTACCGGCGATTTTTCCCAACAGGCGTGACCTTGCCCCAGACTGTTTCGGTACGCCTAGCTCGACGCTGACGCAAAACACAGACCCATGGTTTTCTTTGCTCTCGACCGTTATTGTGCCGCCCATTAACTCAACGAGTCTTCTCGAGATAGCCAGTCCTAGTCCTGTGCCACCAAATTTGCGCGATATGGTTTTGTCCCCCTGACAAAATGGGTTAAATAGCGCGTGTACAATCTCCTTGCTCATGCCGATGCCTGTATCGCTCACAGCTATATGAACCATCATGCGCTTGTCTTTCGGGGCATCAGCGGTGACCTGAACAAGGACTTCCCCTTCAGCAGTAAATTTGGTGGCGTTACTGAGCAGATTAAGTAGAATCTGGCGCAATCTTGCCTGGTCGCCGTGAACTGTCGCCGGAATGTTCGGTGCCACGAAAGACATTAGAGTTACCTTTTTCTTTCGCGCAGTATCAGCCAGCAGCTCTGTGCTGTTTTCGACCAGACTAAGTAGATCGAAATCCATTTTCTCAAGCTCCAGTTTCCCGACCTCGATTTTGGAAAAATCGAGAATGTCGCTTACGACGCAGAGCAGCGCCTCGGCAGAGCTCTGAATCGTGCTGACCAAATCGGCCTGATGCGGATCGAGATTGGTACTACTAAGTAGCTCACTCATACCAATCACGGCATTCATCGGCGTGCGTATTTCATGGCTCATATTGGCCACAAATTCACTCTTCTCCCTGGTGAGTTTTTCTGCGCGGTCCTTCGCATCTAGTGTCTCGCGTAAACGCTTGATCAACTCCAGATTTTCCAGGATTGCTCTCAAATCTGCATCTGACGGATTTTGTACAAACCTGTCGGGATTGATAGTTGACGGATTGACGAGCAAAGACTCGTTAGAAGAAATCAACGGATGCGCATACAAGAGCCTTTTGATTTCCTCCGGCAAGAACCTCCTGCGATCATATTGACAAAGAATTGATAAATCCTCCAGCGCAACCAATTGATTGAGATTGAACTCAAAAGATCCTAGAGTCTCACTGCCCGGAGCGCCCGATAGTGCCCAAGTCATCTCAACTGCGCTCCGGAGCGCAGTAAATCGCTCCTTCTTCGCGTCATCCAATGCGGCTTGCCAATATAACGCCATCTTGTCTTCGGTAAAGTAGCCACCTTGCAAATGCGCATCTTGAGTCTTAATCACCAGAAAGGCTCTTCTATTCACATAAGGCACGAGATCAAAGCCATTAGCTTCCATTGCATCTAACACAAATTCGGAAGTGTTTACATCGGCAAAATAAATGCACCGCTCTCCTAATAACAATCCAGTTTGCAAATAAGGCACGAACTGGTCTTTTAGTTGTTCGTCCGTTGCGTACAGAGCACAAATATGATCGTGTACCTTAACAGTGCGCATTTCAGAAGACTCATCGTGATCTTCACTATTCATGTGCTTGCGCCTCCGACTGGTGTCAGGCATGGGTGCATTACTCCTGCGTCTTGGTTTTTGACTCACTTAGTCCCGCATTGCGTTGCCCTGGATGCTTATGAGGTGCAAAATACTTTCTGTAAGCAAATGCTCGCCCTTGCCAAAAATTGCGGCGGCGTGGCTAATTTGCGAGGTAAATGTGACGATGCATCATCAAGTGAGTTCCACTCTAGGTGCATCGTCATATTTGATTGCACATAAGCCTGCGTTTGTTGAAGATGACTTCGTTCCTAAAGGCAAGATGACCTTGGGTAACGATGAGTCAATCAGGCGAAAGAATTCTGTTGACTTAGCTTTCTGTTCATGAATAATGGAATCATGTTTACTCATGAATACATGCAGCCAACCTACATTCTCGTCGCCCCGACGGGATGGCTGCTTTGTGCGCGCGAACATATCGGATAAAACGATTAGTCAATAAGCGTACCAGTTGCCTCCCAGAGATAGAAGGGGGGCTTTCTTGTCGTTAGTGGGTGTTGAAATGAATGATGCTATAAGGGTGTCTAGCCTAAAGAAGGTTTTCGAAAGCGTACGCCACGCTGGTTGGCTCCGCACGGTCAAGACTGAAATTGTCTCGGTCAGCGAAGTCAACTTCTCAGTCCCGGCCGGGCAATCAGTTGCGTTCATCGGACCGAATGGCGCAGGCAAATCTACAACGATCAAGATGCTCACCGGCATTCTGCGACCGACCAGTGGTAGTGCCAGCGTTTTGGGGTTGGTGCCCTGGGAGCAACGCTCGAAACTGGCCTACGACGTGGGCGCAGTATTCGGTCAACGTTCGCAACTGTGGTACCACTTGCCGCCAAACGACACATTCGAGTTACTTTCGCGCATCTATAACTTGGATCGTAAGGAATACAAGGCACGGCGAGACATGCTTGTGGAGCGATTCGGCATCGGTTCCTTTATCGATACGCCAGTGCGAAAGTTGTCTCTTGGACAACGGATGAAGGCAGAAGTAGCAGCAAGTTTATTGCATAAGCCGAAATTGCTGTTTTTAGACGAGCCAACAATTGGGCTGGACGTAAATGCCCGTCAACAACTTCGTGATCTGATCCGTCAATGGAATCGAGAAGAAGGTCTGACAGTGTTTTTGACCAGCCATGATGCCGGCGACATCGAACACGTAGCGGAACGAGTAATCGTAATCAACGAGGGAACAATCGTTCTTGACGATAGCGTTAAGAACGTGCGTACCGACTTCTTGGGCACGAAGGTCCTAACTGTCGACTTCCACGAAGCACCACATTCAGTGCCGATACGCGGCGTTGTTGAGCTGTTGCGCGATGGCTACAAATTAAAGCTGGAAGTCGACACATCCGTGGTGTCAATTGAAGCAGTGATCACCCAGGTTTTGTCATGGGGCGCAGTTGCCGATCTGACCATCGAAGATCCGCCACTGGAGAAGGTAATCGCTCACATCTACTCACAACACAAAGAGCCTGCAATACAAGGGCAGGGTTCAGAGGTTGCAGTGACATGAACAATTTGAAAAAGTATTGGGCCGTTGCGAGCATTTCGGCAAAATCTAACCTCGCTTACGTTGGTGAGGTCGGTAGCCGACTGGTCTTCCTGGCAATTATCCTCTACATCTTTATGAGGTTGTGGAAAGTTACGTACGAGCATTCCGGTGTCCAACAGCTCGGCGGGCTAACACTGCCGGAAATGCTCTGGTACCTGGTTTTGACAGAGTCGATCATCATGTCCGGCCCACGGGTCACGCAACTCGTCGATGAGGATGTGCGAACCGGTGCCTTAGCGGTGCAATTGGTGCGGCCGCTGTCGTATCCGCTCTACAGATTGTTTTCCACCATGGGTGAACGGTCTGTTCGCTTTGTCATCACATTTGGTGCGGCAGCCTCGATTGCCTTGGTTCTTGTGGGTCCGGCTCCCAATTGGCACTGGCACTCGCTGCTCTTTGCAATAACATTGCCTCTGGCGTTCATTCTGGACTTCTTAGGATACTTCCTGGTGGGTCTGGGCGCATTTTGGATCGAAGATACGTCGGGGCCCATGTTGATCTATTCAAGATTGACAATGATTCTGGGGGGCATGCTACTGCCACTGCCGCTCTTCCCGGAATGGCTGCAGGGACCGCTGCACATGCTGCCGTTTGCAAGCGTAGTGTATGGACCAGCTCGTATGTTCGTCCATCCAAATCAAGCTGAGTGCGTGCAATTGCTGCTAAATCAATTCATCTGGATTGCAGTCTTCGCAGTGGTGGTGACTGCGGTATACAACATTGCATTGCGGAGAATTTCCGCAAATGGAGGCTAGTATGTTGGCCAAAGTTTGGAACTACCTGGGGTTGGCGCTAACGTACCTGCGCTTCAACTTCAAAACGCACCTTGAGTATAGAGCCGCCTTCATCTCTCAGATACTGGCCATGATTCTCAACGACTGCGTATGGGTGCTTTTCTGGACACAGTTCTTCGAGCGCTTTCCAGTCATGCACGGCTGGGGCGCAACCGAGGTCATAACCATGTGGGCAATTGCAGCGGCGGGCATTGGGATCGCCGATACGCTGTGTGGAAATGCTGCGCAACTTGCCGCCCTCATTGCACGGGGTGACCTGGATGCCTGGCTTCTCTACCCACGCAGATTGCTTCCCCACATCGTGCTGGGAAAGATGAATGCCAGTGCGTTCGGCGATACATTGTTCGGCTATGCAATTTACATCGCATTCGTGCACCCGGATTTGCAGCATTTTTTGCTGTTCTCGGCCCTGACTGTTTCAGTTGCCTTCCTGTTCATCGGATTCAACATCCTTGTTGGCAGTCTCGGCTTCTTCCTCGGCAATGCCCAATCGCTGGCTGAGCACCTGCGATTTGCCCTGGTAACGTTCAGCACCTATCCGGCCGGACTGTTCGACGGGCCGATCAGATTCTTGCTTTATACCTTAATTCCGGCGGCGTTCGTCAGCTACCTTCCGATCGAGGCGCTCAAAGAGATGTCCCTCGGAGTTGCTGCGCTCTCGTTGGCTGGGAGCATAGCTTTGACAGCCGTAGCAGCCTTAGTCTTTAACTACGGACTGAAACACTATGAATCAGGCAATCTGCTGATAATGAAAGGATAAGGTAAGGGCGTCGCATCGCGACGCCCTTACTTTATGAACAAACCGATCGGCGCTTGAGCGCCAGTTTCCAGGCCATGCCCTCAACGGTAAAGCCAAAGAAAGGCTCCATCTGCGTGGTTCCGAATTTTTTCGGATAGTAAATGACTACGTCGTATTCCAGGTTTTGACCAAAGAATGCAATTGTCTCCAGCAACTGCACCGCGGTGCCTTTGTTGCGACGAGAAGGAATGACAACGAGGCGCACCAGTTCGAGTTGCTTGTCGCTCTCGCCCCGGCGCGCCCCGCCAAGTCCTACCACCAAACCATTATCTTCAGCAACGACGAAGATGCCATCGTGCCAGAAATAGTGTGATTCGATATTGTTTAAATCAGAGTCGCTTCCTTTCAGATCGATGTCCCCAGCACCAAGCTCAGTATTCACCTGGTTGACTATGGTACGTATGATCGGCTCGTCCTGCCTGTTGGCGACTCGGATCTGCATGTGCCTACACCAAATATGCCACCAGAAGCAACGCGACGATGTTCAATATCTTGATCATCGGGTTGATTGCTGGACCGGCAGTGTCCTTATAAGGATCACCCACGGTATCGCCGGTAACGGCAGCCTTGTGAGCTTCCGAACCCTTGCCACCAAAGTTACCTTCTTCAATATACTTCTTGGCATTATCCCAAGCACCACCACCGGACGTCATCGAAATTGCAACAAATATCCCGGTAACGATACTTCCGACCAGCACACCGCCCAGCATCTTCGCTGCAGCGAACGGCACTACTTTGTTCAACCAGAAGTAACCTAGAGCAACGATTACAACCGGCGTCAGTACCGGAATCAATGCCGGAACAATCATCTTTTGGATCGCTGCTTTAGTCACGATGTCGACGCAGGTACCGTATTCCGGCTTTTGCGTACCGTCCATGATGCCTGGGAAAGCTTTGAATTGGCGACGAACTTCTTCAACAACCAGACCACCGGCGTAACCAACCGCCTCCATCGCCAGAGCGCCGAAGAGGTAAGGAATCATCCCGCCAAGGAAGAGTCCGGAAATTACAAACGGATCGGCAAGGTCGAAGCGGATTAAAGCTGGATCAACACCAGCATGCTTGGCATGGGCAGACAGCTCTTGCGTATAAGAGCTGAAAAGCACGACAGCAGCTAAGCCTGCAGAACCGATTGCATAACCCTTCGTGACGGCCTTGGTGGTATTACCTACGGCATCAAGAGGATCTGTAATGGCGCGAACTTCGGCAGGCATTTCGGACATTTCCGCGATACCACCGGCGTTGTCAGTGATCGGTCCGTAAGAGTCGATAGCGACAATGATTCCGGCCATGCTCAACATCGCCATGGCAGCAAGCGCAACACCAAAGATTCCAGCGATCAAGAATGAACCGAGAATACCGGCGATGATAACCATCACTGGCGCGGCAGTCGATTGCATGGAGACAGCAAGTCCAGCGATGATGTTGGTCGCATGACCAGTCTGAGAGGCGCTGGCAATACTACGCACAGGAGCATAGGCAGTCGAAGTGTAGTACTCAGTAATCATTACAATGCCGGCAGTCACAAGCAAACCGACAATTGAAGCCCACCAGTATTGCATCGGAGCCAGCGGGAGATTCTGCATCATGGCCTCGGTAACGAAGTAGAAGAGAATCGCGGCAATGACGCCGGAAGCAGCAAGACCTTTGTATAGGGCGCCCATGATATTGCGGCTTTTGTCGAGCTTGACAAAGAAACTACCGATAACGCTGGCAATGATAGATACGCCGCCCAGAGCCAGCGGGAATAGTAAAACGTTCTGATTGCCACCGGAAATTTGATCTGCAAACTGAATTGAGGCCAACAGCATCGTTGCAATAGCAGTAACAGCGTAGGTCTCGAAAAGGTCAGCGGCCATTCCGGCGCAATCGCCCACGTTGTCGCCGACGTTATCAGCAATAACAGCTGGGTTGCGCGGATCGTCTTCAGGAATTCCTGCTTCTACCTTACCGACCAAGTCAGCTCCAACGTCAGCGGCTTTCGTATAGATGCCACCACCAAGACGGGCGAAAACTGAAATCAAGCTGGCACCGAATCCCAGTCCTACCAAGGCGTTTACGTCACGAGTTGCGGCATAGAATCCAGCCACTCCAAGCAATGCCAATCCAACTACTAAAAGCCCGGTTACCGAGCCGCCCAGGAATGCCACGCTAAGAGCCTTATCCAAACCACTCCTAGCAGCTTCTGCAGTGCGCACGTTCGCGCGAACCGAAACGTACATTCCGACGAATCCGGCCAGCGAGCTAAGCAAAGCTCCGACGGCGAATCCGTATGCGTACATTTGACCAAGTGAGACGAAGATGATGCCAAATAGAACAACGCCAACCATGGCAATCGTCTTATATTGGCGGCTCATATATGCGTTAGCGCCTTCTTGAATCGCGCGCGCGATTTCTTGCATGCGATCATTTCCGGCAGGGAGCTTGAGTACCCAACCGCCTGCGCCGCCCCCGTATATGAGCGCTACGACTGCACAAGCAATCGACCCATACAGGGCTTGCATTTCGACAGAACCCAAGCTTTGCATTTCCAACTCCCTCTATTTCATTGATATTTGAATTACGCGCTTGCAACATGGGGCACTTAGCTCCCACATAACCTTCGATCTCAAGCACGAAAAGATCATGCCGCGAGGTCAAACGGACCCAGGGCATAGGCAATGCTGCGCCGGTTGCGCGATATGCTTGAAGATTGCGAACTAAGGTTATCAGATCGCCACAATAATTGAATATGCGGGGATTTAAATGCGCCTCACCCATGGTGGCACTCGATTTCAAGAGATCGTCAAAAAAGTGCCGAATCGCGCACTGCGCGTGTTAGAATATCGCCGACCTAGAAAGTTAAGGTGGCCTCATGTGGCGGGAACTGAGATGGATAGGCATTTTGCTTACCCTCGCCATACCATGCCAATCTGCTAGCTATGCTGCGAATTTAGAAAGCAAGCGTATTTCGTCATCGCAGCATATACGAGTGGTATCAGTCACGCCTGATACCGCCGGTAACTTTGTGTTACTGAACACACAAAAGTTAGGGCAGTTGCCATATCCAACGATCCGCTACTTGCCTGCTCCAGATGGGCGCGTATTGATGACGGTGGACTTCGCCGGAGCATCACTACTTCCAGATCAAACAGTTCTCACATTTGATCAATCCTCAATAAAGCAAGTCCGAATCGGCCAGCTTCAATCCTTTCCGCCGATTCTTCGAATTTCAATGCTCGCCGATAAGAAGGACGCCTTCGGGAAAGTGGAAATTCGCTCTAATCCAGGGGCGTTGACCATCAAATTACCGGATGCTGTCGGCTCGGCACGCGCTTATGACCGATTGCAAGTGGCGCCGCGAACAGCTCCTCAAATAGCGCGCTCATTAGATCAGGCTCCGCCAGTTGCAC
>Ga0163151_10009770_pt1 | contig 10325 bp, 10 predicted proteins | sample OliLakLV19MP5IB2_FD_145596 | JGI IMG/M metagenome (GOLD analysis project Ga0163151, IMG submission 145596) | Freshwater microbial mat bacterial communities from Lake Vanda, McMurdo Dry Valleys, Antarctica - Oligotrophic Lake LV.19.MP5.IB-2 | ecosystem: Environmental > Aquatic > Freshwater >... | reverse complement strand
TCCAATTTTTCCATTATTTGTCGCCCATTCTCATTCATTTCAATTACAATGAATTTCGAATTGGGGGTTTCGATTTTCATTTTCTCCAACTCTGTTTGAACTTCTGTTGGATACTCAAGAGCCATCGATGAGTTTTTGCCGATTTCCTGAATGTCGGCAATCTGATCCTGACAAGCCACTACAAAAAAGAATAGGGGAAGGGTTAATGCCGCAGCAAGTACCTTCCAGTTTTTTATTTTCGTTCTTACGGTTTTCATCATACCGATGCGTTTTAAGGTTAGGGAATTAGTAAAATGATTGGCGAGTACATACCCATTGTTTTGTAAAGCAACCTTCGCCAGCAGGCTGCAATACATGTCCACATCATGACCTGCTACCGAGCGCGCATCGGCTTCAAATTCATGGACCTGAACTAAGGATTTCTTATAACTACGGATTATGGGATTAAACCAAAATACAATGCCGAGAATTTGAATCAGTAGAATGTCAAATGAGTGCAGCCTTTGAATATGTACCTCTTCGTGTCTTAATATTTCATTTTTCTCTTCAGTACTCAGTTCTTCCTTGGGACTTAAAAAGATGTATTTGAAAAAAGAAAATACACCGGTCACGTTGTGTGACTCAACAATAGTATATCGCTTCCACGTATAGTGTTGCGAGTTTGTAAAAAGTCTGACAATCGAAATTATTCTGATCGCAAAGAATATAAATGCTACAACGGCAATCACCAAATAAACAATTGAGAGCCAGCTCCAGTATTGCGTTTGGGTTGTTGCAGCAACGGGAGCTGTTCCATTGGCATAAACAACAACCTCGGGTAGCCATTGCACGGCCACAGTGTTACTTAGCGTTGGGATTATTGAAGTGCCTTGTATAGTAAACAGTGGAAACAGGAGCGAGGCAATAAGACTGGCAAGTAAGTAGGTGCGCTTGAAAGCAAACTGGGTTTCGTTTTGTAATACAAGCCAGTAAATAGCATAGAAGAAAACCAATCCCAGGTTTGCCTCAATCACATAGTTTAGGATCGTATTCATGGTTTTTTGTCTTTTATTTTTTCAAGTTCTTTTACCAACTGATCAATATCCTGAACATTTAAACTATTTTCTTTAGCAAAAAAGGAAACCAGATTTTGAAATGATCCATTGAAGTAACCGGTCACCATGTTGTTCAGGTAGAAGCGGGTATATTTTTCTTTGCCTATTAAAGGAAAGTATTCATGGGTTTTACCAAAGGCCTTGTAGCTAACAAAACCTTTCTTCTCAAGAATTCGCACGATGGTAGAAACTGTATTGTAAGCAGGTTTGGGTTCGGGTAATTGTTCAACAATGTCTTTTACAAATGCTTTTTCAAGTGTCCACAACACTTGCATTATTTGATCTTCGGCTTTAGTAAGTTCTTTCATAGTATTTTTGTCATTCTCTTTTTTTAAATGTTACAGTGCCGCATTGCGCATAAGGTTGTTTTGCCTCCATACCAAATCGATAACTATTACTAAATTGAGTTAAGTGATTTACAAACACGTTTTCTTTTGGCAACGGCATGTGTAGGTTGTAGCCTACATAATCAATAGCACCATTCTTGTCGAAATAGAATCGCAGAAAAATCCGAAGATCATCGGCCAATAGAAAATTATTCTCTTTTAAATATTCGCTAAAAGTTTGTTGCAAATCAATCCAATGTTCTTTTACCTCTTTTTCTTTTTTTGGAAAAGCACAGGCAAAGTTCTCCCGTGAGTCAAAGGCAGAAATAAATTTTTTTTCGATTGCATCAATACTATCTTTTGGCAATCCTTTAAAAGAAAAAACAGTTTGTGCTTCGCACACAGAACTTATGACAAGTAATGAGAAGATTAAGTGAGTCTTTAGCATATAACTATTGATTACGTTGTAAAACTAAGTTATTAGTTATATAAGTCAATAGTTTATCTTAAATATTTTTTAAAGCACTTTAAATCAATTGCTTGTAAAACAGTAGGCGAGAATGTTGGCGCCCATTTTTAAGGCTTGTTGTCTTTTTTCTTCAGGGTCGTTGTGGATGTGTGGGTCTTCCCAACCATTGCCCAAATCGCATTCGTAAGAATAGAAAACAAGAAGTCGGCCTTCATAAAACAGACCTAACCCTTGGGCTGGTTTCCCATCATGTTCATGAATTTTAGGGAGGCCATTAGGGAAATTAAACTTCTGGTGATAGATCGAGTGTGTAAAAGGAACTTCAATCAACTCAAGTTCTGGGAAAACTTTTTTTAACTCAATGCGAACAAACTTATCCAGTCCATAATTGTCGTCAATATGTAGAAAGCCACCACCTATTAAATAGTTTCTAAGGTTTTGTGCTTCTTCTGAACTGAATACCACGTTACCATGCCCGGTCATATATAAATAAGGGTAATCAAATAAATCCGGACTGCCCACTTCGGCAATTTCTTCTTCCGTATTCAGGCTCATTCCTAATTCTTTGTTGCAGAATGCGATAAGGTTTGGCAACGCTGTTTTGTTAGCGTACCAATCGCCACCGCCATTGTATTTCAATTTGGCAATTTTAATTGCAGGTTGGGCGCTAGCGCCCAACGAAAACAAGATGAATAAAGAGGCAATCAAACGCATGAGGTAAATTTAATCGAAAACAGTGGTTATTAACGCTCGCGGAAAAATAATTTGTTTACCAATTAAACCTTCAGTGAATTCAACACTCTAAAGCGCATTAAACTTAAATCCATAACCAATTATGAAAAACATAAGTATAAAGAGTTTATCGGCTTTGACTTTTATCTTTCTTTTATTTCTCGTTTCCTGTAACGATGATCAGATTGATTTAAGTAGCAATGATTCTGAAAATGTGCAGGATGAAGCTGCTACGGACGGTTATTTTGAAGATGCCGATGACATGGCAACACTTGCTGTTGCCGCAGATAATGCTACAGCCGGAGGTGGCCGAATTGGAAGCTCGGGCAGAATAGCCGGTGTTAAACCGGTGGACATTCGATTTAGTGATTGTGTTACCGTAACGCTTGAGCTTGCCGAAGGCAGCACCCAGCAAAATCCGCACGGATATATTACTATCGATTTCGGATCTGCTTGCACTGATATGAAGGGAAATGTTCGTTCAGGTATAATTCATGTAGAATTTATTGGTAGGCGTTTTCTTCCTCAATCAAAGATCATAACCACCTTTGAAAATTATAAAATCAATGGCGTTAAGATTGAAGGTACCCGCACAGTTACAAATGTTACCGGAAGCGTTGAAGATCGTCCAAAATTTTCAATAGTCATTATAGGTGGCAAAGCAACCTGGCCTGATGGCTCATTTGCAACTCGTGAAGCCAACCGCACTCGTGAATGGATAAGAGGCGCAAACCCACTTTTGGACGAATGGATTGTTGAAGGTACCGCAGCAGGAACAAATCGCAAGGGTGTTACTTATCAGGTGGAAATTACTAAGCCATTAGTTTACAAACGTGAATGTGCGATTGGCAGCCGAGTATTTATGGCTGTTGAAGGAACTAAAGTTTTAACAACTGATAGTAAAACAATTACCATTGACTATGGAAGTGGTGATTGTGATAAAACTGTAACCGTTACAATAAACGGAGTAACAAGAACTATTGAAGTAAAGGGAAATATTTGATCGTGAGATGGGTAAGAGTGAAGAGCCTTCCGCGAAAGCGGGGGCTTTTTTTGTTTATCCAAAGTTCATTTATTGTTTCAGATTTTTGAATCAGCAGACTTTTTTTTATTTCTCAGAACCCCGTACTTGCAACCTAAATTATTCTATGCGCCAATACCTTGATTTACTAACTGATATTATTGAAAACGGTACATCAAAAACCGATCGCACAGGTACTGGAACATTTTCTGTTTTTGGTCGGCAACTTCGCTTCGACTTATCCCAAGGATTTCCGCTGGTGACTACAAAGAAATTGCATCTTCGCTCAATTATTTATGAGTTGTTGTGGTTCTTGAATGGTGACACGAACATCAAATATCTGAATGATAATAAAGTTTCGATATGGGATGAATGGGCGGATGAAAATGGGGATTTAGGTCCGGTGTATGGAAGTCAGTGGCGCAGTTGGCCTGCACCCGATGGCCGGCATATCGATCAGATTACCAATGTTCTTAACCAGATTAAATCAAAACCAGATTCTCGCAGGCATATTGTTTCGGCCTGGAACCCGGCTGAAGTTGATAAGATGGCTTTGCCGCCCTGCCATGCGTTGTTTCAGTTTTATGTAGCTGATGGAAAACTTTCCTGCCAGCTTTATCAGCGCAGTGCCGATTATTTTTTAGGAGTTCCTTTTAACATTGCCAGCTACGCCTTGCTTACCGAAATGGTTGCACAACAATGCAATCTAAAGGTTGGTGATTTTGTATGGACAGGTGGCGATGTGCATTTATACTCCAATCATATAGAGCAGGCGCAGCTGCAATTAACCCGAACTCCCTATCCCTTGCCTAAGCTGGTAATCAAACGAAAGCCCGATAGTTTGTTTGAGTATCAGTTTGAAGACTTTGAGATTGTAGATTATCAATCACATCCGGGAATTAAAGCACCAATTGCAGTATAGGTTCCGGCTATTAAATCATTTCGCATTCTTCGATAACTACCTCGGGTCAAAGACCTCACTCTAACCCTCTCCGGAGGAGAGGGGACGGAATCGGATCAGGTATACTTTAACAAGTTATAGCTAACATGCTATTATCCATAGCAATACTTATTTAGTGAATGAATTTGACAGCAGAGGTCTCTCTTCCCAGCCTAAACAAGTCAATGGTTATTCATTAATTTATTAGATAAATAATTTGTCAATTCCTTTTTCATATCTACTTTAACATCACTTTAAAAAAATAACCACTACATAACCCAAAACAACTATGAATTTTATTGAGACGGTCGATATGGATCAAACGGAAGTTGCAGAAATTCGAATTGATCCAATCACAGGCCACCGATCGCTATTTGCTAAGAAAGATTTTAAGAAAGATGAATTGATAATAAAATTCCTTGGGAAGAATATTCAGGCTACTCCAACCTATTTAACCGTGCAGATAGGCGAGCATGAGCATATCGAATTGTTTCCCGAATGCCTCGAGTGTGCAAATCATAGCTGTGACCCAAATTGTTTCTTCGATACCACAACCATGGAGTTTGTTGCCCTCGGACCAATTAAGGCAAGCGAAGAGTTTGCTTTCTTTTATCCTTCGGCCGAGTGGGATATGGATCAAGCATTTAAATGCTTGTGCGGAAGCAATGAATGTGTTGGCATGATCAAAGGAGCAAAATACTTGTCTGAATCAGAAATTAAGAAGTATCGCTTCACAGATTTCATTCAGATGAAATTAGGTTCGGCTTCTTTATAAAGATTTATTTATTCATGTTATCTTGGTTGTGTAGAACCTTCGTTAACCGTTGAGGTAGAATCTCTACATAAGCTCAGCGGTAAATTGCTTGCAAGGCAATTTGTTGCTGTGGCATGATTGTAGTCACATGCGGGGAAAACAAACCACATATGAAACAGATATTTTTAATTGGTTCCCTTATTCTAATCACTCATTTCTCATTTGGGCAGTATGCTTTGCAGAAAGGTGAAGCACAGTTTAATGCAGGCGTTGGTTTTTCTTCCTGGGGCGTGCCTGTTTTTGCAGGATTTGATGTGGGCGTACACCGCGATATTTCGTTGGGAGGTGAGTTGTCGGTAAGAAACTACAGAGATAATTACACCAACGCAAAGTATAAACATAATATCATTGGAATTTCTGGAAACGGAAACTATCACTTTAATACATTGCTTGAGATTCCTAAAGATTGGGATTTTTATGCAGGGCTAAACTTGGGATTCTATTTTTGGAATTCTTCAAATGACTATCCAGGAAATGAGAGGTCAGGTGTTGGACTTGGTGCACAGGTTGGTGGTCGATATTATTTCAGCGAGAAATTCGGGCTTAACCTGGAGTTTGGTGGTGCTAACACATTTTCGGGCGGCAAGTTCGGAGTTACATTCAGATTATAGTATAGTAATTATTCATTCATTGCTCCTTCAATAAATATTGGAGGGCAATTTTTATTTTTTGCCTTGCCAGGGGCTTTAAGGTTACCGCTTGTAAGAAAGTAAAGCAGATAAAAGGAAAGTATGTAATAGCTGTTTTTTTTAAAAGAACTTAGCATCAAACCTTAATTTGTTGCGGCACTTATACATAATCATAGTTATGCTCTTAGTTTCTGAAATTGCTTGCAGTCAAGCACTTAGTAATAATTCTAAAATTACGTGGATTTAAGTTATAATTGATTTGATTGTATGGCTCGTATGCCAGGTCACGTCTACCTGATTGAATCAAGATTGAATTTGACATTAACTTGGTCTTTTTTTACTTCCTATTTTCAGTATATCAGCCAGTATAAGAATGTTAAGATCAAAACGCGCTTTCAATGGCGGTTCAAACCAGTACCTTATTTATTTATAGACTATACCACAATTATCTATTTCTTTTCAAAACACCGGTTTGTATTCTAATTTTTCTCCTAACAATCGTGCTTTTGTAGTGAAAATAACCTATTGGTTTAATGCTTAGTTTTCTTTTTTATTCCTACATAAATTGAGGTTTCTAACTTCTGGTTAAGCTAAATCAGCTATTTTTGCCGCTTATTGAAAAATACCCTTTTTGGGGGATAAAATACCCAGAAAGGAAATCCTTTTAGAAAAGATTCCGTTATAAACCGCGTATGGCTGAAAAGAGTAGCATTTTTGATATGATCGGTCCTGTGATGATCGGTCCATCAAGCTCTCACACAGCTGGGGTGGTGCGCATTGCACGAGCGGCTATAAAAATATTAGGTGACATTCCTGATCAAGCGGAAATTACTTTCTACAATTCTTTTGCCCGCACCTACGAGGGACATGGAAGTGACTGCGCAATTATTGCAGGCTTATTGGATTTCGAAACGGATGACAAGCGAATTCGTCAGTCGCTAGAGATTGCCAAGGATCGCGGCCTTAATTTTAGTTTTAAGTCAGTTGGAAATGCCTCGGCTTTGCATCCAAATTCAATTCGCTTGAAATTGGTAAAAGGTACCAAGTCTATTGAAGTATTGGGCGAGAGCAAGGGTGGCGGTATGATCAACATAGCAGAGGTAAATGGATTTAAAGCAGATTTTTCTACAAGCCTCCATACGTTAATTATTTTTGCCGATGACACGAAAGGGAGTATTGCTTTTATAGCAAATGTGCTTGCACACGATGATTGCAACATTGCAACCATGTCTGTTTCCCGCAAAGGAAAACATGATCAGGCCTGCCTGGTAATTGAAATGGACTCAGGAATAAAAACTGTAACATTTGATTACCTAAGGAGTCTAAGCTGGGTACGAGAAGTGATTTATATACCGGATATTGTATTATAACTTATTATGAAAAGAGTAATTCTACTAATTGTATTTCTATCAGCGGCCTTGTTCTCACGGGCACAAGAAAAAAAAGTTTGGACATTGACAGAATGCATTGATTATGCGTTGCAAAATAGTCTTACCGTTAAAAGAAGTTTGCTTACAGTTGAAACCAGTGAGGTAAACCGGAATCAGGCAAAACTTCAAATGCTTCCAACCCTTAATGGTGGAAGTAGCTTTGGTTATAACTGGGGTAGAAACATTGACCCGACCACCAACTTGTTCATTACTCAACGAATCAATTCCTTTAATCTAAACGCCAGTACTTCCTTGCTGTTATTTAATGGCTTTCGACTTTATAATTCTTATAAGCAAAGTAGCCTGGATAATGATGCAGCCAGTGAAGATTTTACGAAAGCGAAAAATGATGTTATTCTGAACGTGATTACGCTTTACACTTCTGTTATTTTTAATAAGGAATTGTTACAGAATGCTGAGTCTCAATTGTTGACAACCACACAACAATTAGACCAGACGCGGAAATTATCAAATGCAGGTTCAGTTCCAATCGGCAATGTATTGGATCTTGAAGCGCAGCAGGCAACCAATGAATTAAATCAAATTCAGCGCGAGAATACGCTAGATATTTCGATTCTTCAATTGAAGCAAGCTCTTCAATTACCAGCTTCCACAGAGATGGACATTGAAGTGCCTCAGATAGATGTGGGTACTGAATTAGTGATGACTGAAACTGCAGAACAAATTTATGATGCTGCATACGAATATTTGCCGCAAGTGAAGAGTGCCAGAATCAGACTGCAAAGTTCCCTTTTAAATGTGAAGTCTTCACGTGGATCACTTTATCCAAGACTTAGCATAAACGGAAATTTGTTTAGCAACTACTCAAGTGCAGCTGATCGTGCCAGGTTTATTGCCGATGGAGGTTCTCCAATCATTCAGGCAGTGCCAATTGGGTATGTGCAAGGTTCCAATGTTACTGTTTTTAGAGATACCTCTGTTCCTTCAGGCACAACGGTTGAGGGTTACGGAATAAATAATCAGATTGGTGATAACATTGCGCGTTCAGCATCGTTGAGTTTGCAGATACCTATCTTCAACGGCTACCAGACGCGTGCGGCAGTGCAACGCTCCATGATTTCAAATCAAAGTGCCACTATCGATTTAAAAGATGCTGAAAATCAGCTTCGGCAATTGGTTGAGACTGCTTATAATGACGCAAATGCAGCTTCTAAAACATATCAATCTGCATTAAAACAAGTAAAAGCAAGACGAGAGGCATTTCGCATGTCTAATCAACGATTCGATCTTGGTGCAGTTAATTTCGTAGAATATCAAACTGCAGAAAATGCACTATTTCAGGCAGAGTCGGATTTAGTGCGGGCAAAATATGATTTCATCTTTAAAAAGAAGGTGTTAGATTTTTATCAGGGAAAACCAATTGAATATTAATATCTAAACTCTAATGGCAAAGCAAAAGAAAAAGTCGAACAAGTTACTCTATATCGGTATTGGTGTAGTAGCGTTTCTAATATTGTTTCTAATCATTGGCAAATCGCAAGGTTGGATTGGTAAAGCCAAAACCATAGAGGTGGATGTAACCAAGGCTAAGAAGGTTTCCATTACTGAAAAAGTAAGTGCCTCTGGAACTGTGCAACCTGTTACGGAAGTAAAACTAGCTCCTGAAGTATCAGGTGAGATTATAGATTTAACTGTGGTGGATGGAGATTCAGTGAGGTTGGGAGAAGTACTAGTAAAAATTAGGCCAGATATCTTGCTAAGCCAACTTGAAAGATCAGAAGCTGCCTTGAGTCAGCAACAAGCTAATATGGAATCGGCTAAAGCTTCTTTAGCAAGGGCACAAGCTACTTACATGCGGGCCGATCAAGACTATAAGCGCCAGGAAAAGCTATGGAATGAAAAAGTAATTTCTGAAGCTGACTGGCAATTGGCGCAACAGAATTTTAAAATTGCAAAAAATGATCTTAAATCAGCCGAGCAGGCTTTAGAGGCTTCCAAATTTGTGGTCAATAGTACAGAGGCAGGTGTGCGTGAGTCGCGTGAAAATGTGCGTAGAACATCTGTGCTTGCACCAATGAAGGGCGTAGTTTCAAAACTAAATGTAAAGAAAGGCGAGCGCGTGGTGGGCACGGCTCAAATGGCTGGAACTGAAATGTTGCGTATTGCTGATCTTAACATTATGGAGGTTAGGGTGAACGTAAATGAGAATGATATTGTACGCGTTCATTATGGTGATTCTGTAATCATAGATGTAGATGCTTATGGAAATATTGGTAAGCAATTCAAAGGTTTTGTAACTAATATTGCCAATACCGCGCGTGATAAAGCATCGTCAGATGCGATCACAGAATTTGAGGTAAGAATCCTTATTCTTCAGTCTTCGTATGATGATTTAATTAAAAAAGGAAACCGCTATCCGTTCCGGCCAGGCATGACTGCAAGTGTGGATATTATCACTACGCGTAAAGAAAATGTTTTATCCGTTCCATTGTCTGCTGTAACTACTCGTAATGCTGATGAAAAGGGTTTTGGTGAAAATAAAAGCGGAGATAATGACAACAATAATGATGATGACAAACCGCAGGTAACAGATTCCAGCAAGCCAAAGGCGCCTGAGAAAAAAGACAAGGTGGTAGTGTTTTTAAATGAAAATGGGGTTGCTAAAATGGTGGAGGTGAAGACTGGTATTAGCGATTATGATAATATTGAAATAACCTCGGGATTGACGGATTCCTCTGTGGTAGTAACAGGGCCTTTCCTAGTGGTGTCTAAACGATTAAAGGATGGTGAAAACATCAGCATCAAGAAGGAAGAAGAAAAGAAGAAAGAGTAATAGTCAACTTAGACATGCCTTTAAAGTCCATCCGTTTATCGGGTGGACTTTTTTGTTGCTAAGTTTTCCTTAGATA
>Ga0163151_10009769_pt1 | contig 10326 bp, 4 predicted proteins | sample OliLakLV19MP5IB2_FD_145596 | JGI IMG/M metagenome (GOLD analysis project Ga0163151, IMG submission 145596) | Freshwater microbial mat bacterial communities from Lake Vanda, McMurdo Dry Valleys, Antarctica - Oligotrophic Lake LV.19.MP5.IB-2 | ecosystem: Environmental > Aquatic > Freshwater > Lake... | reverse complement strand
ACCATTCGGTCGCCCTCGTCTCGGAGGAGAAGGAGCGCACTAGACGCACACTCGCGCCGGTCAACTCGTATAGCTCGCCGTAGTGCTCACCTCCGTTCGTGTCCGTGCCCGTCCCACCGATGAAGAGGCGACCAGCGTACTCCGTGATGCAGCGCCCCTCGATGTTGAACGGCATGCTCACGATCGGCAGGATGTTCGAGCCGTCGAAGGCCACGATCCGCGTCGAGAAGGAGAGAGACGAGATGGACTCGTTCATCAGGATGTAGAGCATGCCGTTGTAGACTGCGGCATCCATCCATCGACCTGGGAGCCGCCCGATCTTCGTCCATGTGATGACCGAAGAAGCAACGTCGAAGTTCGCAGGGACGACTCCGCTCCAGAGGTTCTGCCCAACTTGCATCACGAGGGTTGAGTCCTTGAGCGCGAAGCCACGACAGTTCAGGTTGGGCGTGACCGGGCCAGAGAAACTTGAGTACGTAGGCTTCGCCAGCGCCGTCGTGAGCCTGATGATGTTACCGCCGTTAGCGTCTGCGGTTGAGTCATTGACGGCAACGATGATCTGACCAAGCTCGGAGTCGTAATGCGCGTTGACGATAGTCTCCGTCCCATCCGTCTGGAGGAAACCCGTAGTAACCTCAGATCCACGGAACAGCCATGTGTTCGCGTCAATCGAGTGACGAGCAATCCCATTGCCGAAGACGACGAAGATGAAGCCCGCGACCATGAACATGTTCTTGACCGTGTCGCTCACGAAGTCATCGGTGCCATCGGGATCGTAGGCAGACTTGAGGATCATCGGGGGGACGGACATCAGGGAGCGGGACTGGGGGGCCGACGTGAAGTTCGTACAGTCAGCGAACATCGCGTCATCCTTGCCCCAGTTGTACTGGAACATGCCGCCGACGAAGTCGTCCTGAGTAACCCGAGACAAGCCAGGGGTCTGGCCGATCAGATCGTTGGAGCCTCCGAAGTCAGGAGCACCGCCGCCCTCGCGCTGTAGCTCCTTGTTGTAGGAGCCAGCGATCGTGAAGCCGAAGTTCGTGGCTGCACCGGCAACCTTTAGCCCGATGTGGTGCCTTGAGACGTCATACGTATTGAGCGCCATTTACGGCCCATCGAAGAACAAGGCCGGTGCTTGCGGAACGTCATCGTCGCGAGCATCGAGGAACAGCTGGTAGTAGCGATCAGCCTCTCCGACGAGGTCGTTCGCAGTCACAGCGTTGGAGCCAACGAGGGTAGCGTACCTCTTGAAGTACATGCGGTTGGCGGCGAGCTTGTTGAAGAAGCGAGAGAGAGTGAAGTGTAGAACGGCGTAGTCGAGTCGCCTTGGAAGCTCCGAACTGACCGGCCCAACACTCGCGATGTCTACCCAGTAGGCGTTGTAGTAGACGATCACATTGCCCGCCCCAGAGAAGCCGTCCGTGTCATCCGTGTGCAAGAACGGGGGATTGCCGAACACGCGGAACTCCTGCCAGTCGCTCCCATTCTCCATCACCAGCTTGTCGAGGGAGACGAAGTCAATAGGCAGAGCCACCGAGGTCTGGGCCGCAGTGAAAGCCACTACCCCTCGCTTCTGCTTCATGCGCAAGAGACGGGTCTGTCCGTCGTTGAACCAGAGGATCTTCTCTGCCGTTGAGGCGAGCGAAGCCACGTCGCCAGCAAGGGCGTCGAACTGGGCCACGTATTCAGTAGGTGTCCAGGCCATCGCCCTATATCCTACACGAAGCGTCGGACAATACTACGGCAATGCCCATCTACTTGGTCTGAATCCAGTTGGTGCCGTCGTGCTGGAAGATAGCGACGCCCTCTGCCAGAAGAACTACGTCCGCCTGAGTGGAAGTCCACAGTTGGGAACCCACTCCCCCGGCAAGCTGGTGCTTGAGCGTGACCGATGACGCGCTCCCGTTCCGAATCGTCAGTATAGATCCGCTAGCTGTCGGAGCGGCGATAGCCCGGATCGTTCCGCCACCCGTAGAGATGGTCTGGAGCGAGATAGTTGAACCACTGGGGCCAGAAAGATCCGTGTTCGCCGCGCTAACAGTTACCCCTGACGTGACCAATGGAACTACGGATGCGATCGCATCGTCTAACTCCTCGAAGACAGCCTGGACGTCAGCGCCCACCCCGACGAGGGTTGTAGAGACAACGGAGATGGCGCTCGCGTCGTGAGCATCAACAGCATCCGTGAGGTGGCTGGGCAGTCCGGCAGAAAGCTCCCAAGCCTGAGTAGAGGGATTCCAGGTCAACCCACTGGCAGTGACATCGTCGCCAATAGGAATCTGGGAAGTAGTGGGCGTCGCACTGTTGATCGCGTTAGTGGGGTCGAAGCCAAGAGCCGTGTGGTGAACCCACCTACCCCAGATGATAAAATCGTCGATTACACCAGCGCTGAAACCCGAGCAGTTACTCGCACGGAAGAACATAGAGAACTCATCCTCGTCCGATGAAAGATACGCATCCTGAATAGCAGGCCCCTTGAACGTGCGCCAGGGGGACTCCCACGCCCCAGGCAAGCCTGACGGTGCCCAGTTGAAACCTTCATAGGCCGGGCCGGCCCACGCCTCGTAATAACCCGCGAAAGGAATACCCGCAAGAGAATAGCCACCGGCATTAGTCGTGGTATTCAAGAACTGTAAGTCCGCACCACAGATTCTTTCGCCACGAGCAAACCACTTCACTTGAAGAACATAGCCAGCCTTGTAATTCGCCTTGATGCGTCCGACCGGCAATGATGCCGATGTCATTACCTGCCAATTGTTGTTTGGAACAACCTCCCCATCACCGAAGGCGGTTCCACTGGCGAAGCGAACAGCTGCCTTCCATATCTCGGGGGGGGCTATACCGCCCGGACTCCCACCACTGGCAATAGACTCCTGCGCGGTACTGGCCGCTTTATTCGCAGCACGCGCCTTCTCTTGTACCTGATGGATGTGCATCCAAAGGCGCTCGTGATCCCGCGTGTTCTCTAGCTCATCACCGGGAGTAACGCGCCCGAGGTCGCCGTACCTCTTGACACCACGGAAAGGTCGATTGCCCTTCTCGTCATAGACAGGCCCACCGGGCAGCTGTCGCGGATCGAAGCTGAAAGGCATGAGGTGAGGAGGGAGGGGCCTAAGCCCCTCCCTCCATCATCTTTCCTACGGGGCCGTCGCGACCGAGTAGACCAGCATCGAGTTCTTCTCCAGAGCACGGCGAGGCTGGAAAGCGAAGCTGTACGCCACGCCCCACTCCTTGCCGTAGTCGAAGGTGTCCTCGGCCCAGTCCACCGTCTCGTCAACACCCTCGATGAACGCTTCCGCGCCGAAGAAGATGTTGCGGGCGACCTTGATGGAACCAGCGCCGTCGAGCGCCGTGACGACGTTGACGTGCTCGAAGATCACGACGCCGTCGATCACTGCCGTCGCACCCTTGAAGAACGGGTTGTCCGCTCCCCGGATGTGCGCCTCACGAACCCAGTCGCGGTACTCGTCCGACCGCTTGAGGTTGTAGAGGGAGTTCGGGTGAACGACCGCAGCGAACATCGGACGTCCGTCCTCGAACTTGAGCGGGAGTGCTCGGGCGTTGTAGAGATCGAGCTTCGCAGCCATGATCGTCTCGACGTCGAGAAGATCCGTGGTGCCCACGTCGCTTGCACCCGTCGTACCGCCGCCAACCACGCGGAAGTTCGACGTGTACCCCTCGCCGTTGAGCGTGGCCTGCGATGCGAACGCCGCGAAGCGCACGTCGTCCATCTTCTCCTCGCCCCACTCGGCAAGCCGCATCTTGGCTTCGCCACGAAGGTCGAGGATCGACTTCTTGTTCGCACGCCGGTTGACAAGGACACCATGCCGCCTGAGCAGCGGGATGACCTTGATCGCGGAAGTGGTCAGGTTCTCTTCCTGCCCTTCCAGCGTGGTCGTGTCACCCGTGATCCCGGCACCCGTGAGGGGGCTGGTGACCTGGATGTGGATCGTGTCGCCTGCGTTGTTGAGGAGTTCGGTCTTGCGGATGATCGGCATCCGTGCGCCCTCTTCCCCAACCATGCTCGACCAGAACCCGGCGTACAGGTGGTCGCGCAGGACGGCCCGCGCCCAAAGCTCGGGAACCGAGCTATCGACGTGGGTGGGAGTTGTTGCGGTCATGTTTCAGCCTGCTTTCTCGCTCGGAGTTATCCGGCCTTCGCGAGAATCCGCTGGACGATCCCTGGCGACTTGACTTCGAGCGCGTCCCACTCTGCGTTGGACATGCTGTTCAGCTGTGCCGGTGTCGGATCACCATCAGTCGGAGTCGCGCTTCCAGTCGGAGCGCCTGCCGGAATCCCGTACTGGGATGCCAGTTCGGCCCGCTGCTTCTCCAGTGCCGCTTCGACCTCGGACTTGACCGCATTTGCCACGCGATCGTGGCTGTCCTGCACGGCAAGGCGGAGCGCTTCCGGGGAAGCGAACTCGTATGCCTTGTCGAACAGGGCGGTGTCGGCCTTCGGGAACTCGGATCGGAGTGCTTGTGCGGTAGCAGCGAGGTTCGCGGCCCCGTAGCTCTCGCGTACCAGCGAACGACGAAACTCGTCTGGATCGAAACCCAGGCCAGGATCGACTGTCGCGGCGGGCGGTGGAGTGGCGGCGGGTACGGCCAACTGCGCAGTCAGCCGATCCTTCTCACTCTGCAACGCACGCGCCCGTGTCTCGGACTTCTCCAACTCCGAGCGAGGAACGTATCCCTCAGGAATGACAACCGGCACGGCTCCGTTGGCAGGCGTACCCGGCTCGCCGGAACCGGCGGGCGGATCACCCTGAGAAGCAGTGGGGTCTGGATTGGTTCCGGTCACGTTGATTCAGCCTCCGTGGTTGGAGTTACAAGTGTACTCGAATCATACACTAAATGTAGTGTCGATGCATTTTACGCAAAATGTATTACACGAAAATGTATATTTCGTATAGGTTCGCGCTACACAGATCGAGGTCGGAACTGCTTGTCCGCGACCTGACGTCCGTCACGGCTCGACCCGATGGTGTCCGGCTGCAATGCCTTGAGGGCCTGGTCGCGGAGCTTCTTCCTCATCAGAGCAGCGCCTCGGATCAGATCCTTGCCCTCGGCCCAGTAGGGCTTCAAGCGAGGGTCGGCCTGATCGAAGGCATTGAGGATGCGCTGCTCGTTCTCCCTCTCCATCTTGCGTTGATCGAAGTACCCCTGGATCTCGGGGTGATAGGTGAGGAAGTCCTTCTTGTCTCTACTGCTCAGGGCGAAGTACTGCTCAAGGAGGTTCCGCATTGCCCGCTCGGCAGGAGTGCTCCGCTTGTCGAAGTAGTCCTGAATCTCCTTGTTCGCCCGGAGGAACTCAGAGCGCTGCTGCGACCCCTCGGGCAGAGCGAAGTACGCCTCGACCAACTTGTCGAGCGCAGGGTTGCCGCTCACCGAGTTGGTCGTGTACTTGTTGAAGTACAGCTGGAGCAGAGGATTCGAGCGCAGAAAGACATCCTTGTCAGTGGGATCTTTGAGCAGCTTGAAGAAGTCGAGCAGAGGACGAACCATCAGGAACGCCGACTGCTTCTCATTGAGGCCAGCGCCGAGAGCACGCCTCTTGAACGCCATGTCGTCATCCGTCATCTCGGTGTCACCCATGAAGCCGGAGACGGCGAACACCCCATACTCCTCGGCGTTCTGGATCATGTACGCCTCGCGCTCGTCCGGGGGTAGCGTGTAGTACGCCTTCCAGAACACCAGCCGCCGTCGAAGCTCGGGCGTACCGCCGACAAGATCGGGATTCAGATTCTCGAAGGCACGGGCCTGCTGGTTGACCTTGCCGTACTTCTTGAAGAACGCAAGGACGAGGGCGGCATGAGGATCATCGGAAGTGAGCCAAGCCTTCTTCGCCTCCGACGACAGCGAGCCGTAGTAATCGAGGTAGGCCTTGACCGCCAGATAGTCCTTCCCATGCTGGGAGTTGCCCTTCTGATGGGCGTACTTGTCGAAGAAGTTCTGCACCAGCGCGGCCCCATCGCTGCCACCGTGCAGCCACTTGTACGCCTCGTCCTTCGGCATCTTGAAGTAGGCGTCGAGGAAGGGCTTCGCGGCAAGGTAGGCAATCGCCTTCGCGGTCTTCTTGCCGCCGTTCTTGCCGTACTTCTCGAAGAACTGCCGAACGATCTCGGCCTCCGCCGAGCGGGAGGTGCGCAACCACTCGAACGCCTTCTGCTTGCCGACGCGATGGAGCAGGTCGAAGAAGCCCTTGATCTCAGTCTTGTTCTTCCGGTAGTACGCGCCTCCGGCGGTGCGCGTCTTCCACTCTCCCGTTGACTCGTCAATCTTGTCCTCACTCTTCGTGCCCTCGAACATGAACGGGTGGGCCTTGAGAATCGGACTGGCGAGGTCGAAGCCGCCGCGATCCATCGCGTCGAAGTACAGGCTGCGGAGATCGGCATTAGCCGAGTTGCGTATAGTGTGGTAGTTGTCGGCAACAGAGTTGTTGCGGTTCCAGAAGCGCACCATCTCAGGGTGCGAGTCGATGAAGCTGTCGCGCGCCTCATGGTCTGTCTCGGGCAAGGAGTAGAACATGTCCTGCACCTTGGAGATCCTGTCGAACGCCACGCCCTGGATCATCCTCTCCCGGTGTCGGGCGGGAGTATCGTTCTTGGCCCAGAAGTCTTCAAGCTCGGGCGTCAGGTAGTAGCTCATCGCCGCCTGCTTGTCGGCGTAGGGAAGGTCAAGCGTCTCCGCGATCTCCGAGAGCTTGAAGTACGTATCCGTGTCCATGACGTTCTGCGCCGAAGACAGGAAGTTGTCCGAGAAGGGGCGACCCTTCCAGGCAGGAGAGACATACTGGAGGATCGTAGGGTGCTGCTGAATGAACAGCTGCTTGGCCTCGTAGGTCGGCTGCTTGTAGTACGCCTCGATGTAGGGGAGGGAGTCCATGTAGCGATCGAACGCAAGCCGGTCAGCGCCCTTCATGCTCCATGACTGGTACAGCTTCTTCTCAGCCTCCGTCAGGGGAGGGCCTTGTTCCTTGAGGCGAGCGACGGACTGCAAGAAGTGATGGCGCTCCGCAGGGGTCAGGGTCGGATCGACGGAGAGCTTCGTGTACTTCTCCAGGTTGTCGGCGTAGGGGCGCTCCCCCGTGAGGACGTCGTCCTGTAGCTTCGAGAGGATGATGTCGGAGCCATTGGCTCGGCGGGCATACATCCCTGAGAAGTAGCCCCAGACGTTCTTCAAGAGGAACCAGTCCGTGATGACGTCCTCCGCCTTCTTCCTGTCAGGCGTCTCGCCACGGCTCTGCTGCCCGACCATCTCCATCTGCACCCAGTTGTTGAAGTCTCGGGCAATGTGATCCGAAGGAGTGTCCTCGTGATCGAGGAAGAGCGTGAAGATCCTCTCCCAGTCAGCCACGCGCTCGGCGGCACGCTCGCCCCAGTACTTGCGGGTCAGAGCCACAGCAACAGGTGTCTGCGGGAAGACGGACTGCCAGCTGCGATGATTCGCGATACCAGCTGTCTCGAAGCCCTTGCGGACGAAGGGGTTCCAGCCAAGCCCCCAGTCGGACATTGCGTCCATGATGGGGCCGAAGATACGATTGCCCTTCTCTTCCTCGGTGAGATTCTGGTTCCCTGGCTTCTCAGTGATCGTGCGGTAGATCGGAGCGAAGGAGAAGAAGTTCATGGGGTCATACTGAGTGTCGTCCAGGCCAGTGAGGCCGAACACCTCAGAGAGTCCGGGCACACTCGCGAGCGCATCGGTGACGACCGTCGTGTATCGCTTCGACCACGACGGAAGATCGACGTTGCGATCCTGAATCTCCTGCTCCAGCTTCAAGATCCCCAGAGGGAGCCACGGCTTGTCAACGAACTGCTGCGTCCAGAAGACGGAGTTTTTCCGCCAGAACTGAATGAAGGGAAGGAAGAAGCGGAAGTTGTCTTCGATCACGGTGACTGCGCCGTAGTCGAACAGCGTCTCGTTCACGACCTTGATGGCATGGTCGTGCGCCGCCATCTGAATTGCGACGTCAGCCATGTCGTAGTAGGTGCGCGTGATCGGACGAAGACCCTCGGTAGCGTCCAGGTTGTCCGCCTTCGCGAGAGCCTCCCTGATAATGCCTTCTGCCTTCGCCATCGACCAAGCGGCGTCATGTGCTGTCGCCCGGTTCTGCATCGGCAGGGTGATGCCAGCGGCGTCACTAAGGATCGTGCGGAACTTCGCCTCGGCCACGGGATCGAGGCCACGCTTGTTGTTCTTGTCGCGCACGAACTTGCGCTTCTTGTTGTCAACGGTGTAGGAGTCCGGCCTGTACTGGACGCTCTTCGAGCGATTCTGGCGAAGGGGCTGCGAGGTTGACGTCTGCCCCAGGAACTTCTTCCACTGAATCTCAGTGATGTGACCATCGACCTTGACAATCCACCCTTCGGCCCACGGCGTCTTCCGGGCCTCGTGCAACTTCGCCGCCTTCTTCTCGGCTGCAAGCTGCTCGTCCAGCGGCTTCTTCATGCTGAGCTTGCGCACGCGCTCGATCTCCCTGTCCTTCGCCTTCTTCCAGACGGGAGCATGCTTCGCATCATCGAGGTGGGAGGAGGGCAATCCGACGATGTAGTTCGTGAGCTTGCTCCGATCAACAAGGAAGGGAAGCACCTCGTAGGTGCTTCCTCCCTCGATCGCATTGGCCTGATCCATGTAGCCCTTAGCTCGCGTAGATGCTTCGCGCAGGATCTCTTGAACCTCGGGCTGGACGTCTCGACCCTGCTGACCGATGACGTGGACGTCCCGGCGATTGCGCGTGATCGCATTATCGCGCAGGGCAGTGAAGCGCTTCGTCTCCTTTAATACCTCGGAGCGATAAATAACCCGACGGAAATAAGCCTCGGGACGATTGCCCATCATGTCGATCATCGCGTCGCGCCCCGCCTTGATGTCCTCTCGAAGCTGCGCCCGTGAACCGAAGAAGCGAGGGTCGTCTCTCTCGATGTGCTCCTTCGCGTACTTCCGAACGATCGCATCAAGCTCAGGATCTCCCAACGACTCACCGTCATCGAGACTGCGAACGTGAGGGCGTCCCGCACGCTTTAGACGGATACCATCCTCGAAGACGTAGGAGGAGAAGCGCGACTCGATGACTGACGGGGGGACGACCATGCCGTGCGCGACGAAGATACGATCGAGGATGCCGCTACCAAGTCCCCATATCTGATCCACTATCGTCTGGAAGTGGTGAGCGGCCTCGGTGCCAAACAGTCCGTCGAGGAACTTCGCCGCCGCCATGAGGTCGCGAATCCCACTGTCGAACACTGAGCGAGTAACCCCTCCAGGGTTGACGCCGCCGTTAAAGAGGAGACGAGGATCGCGAACAGACCGGACGATCGCCTTGGCCGTGTTGTCTAGCTGGTTACGAACGAGCCAGCCGGTACGAAGTGTCAGCGTGGCGAAGATCCACGTCGAGAGCGCGGCGTTGAGTCCGGTGTAGGCGACCTTGAGAGGGCCAGTCTCTACCTCGGAGATCGCCCGCCACCAGGCGTGTCGCGACATCATCTCGTGAGGCATCGCCTCGTTGTAGGCGCGGAGCAAGACGGCCTGCATGCGCTGGACGTTGCGCTGCAACATTTCGGAGTCCATCATCGACTGCGCCACTGCCTGCGGGCCTTCCTTACCGGCAAGAGTGCGGGGATCGAATCGCTGGTTGTTCCCAACCTGCGGACGATTGAGCACGGGCCAGCGAGAAGCGCCTCCCATATCCCAGGCCAGACGACCAAGGCCATCCTCGGACGCAACGCCCGACTGCCACGGGGGTGCCGCCAGCCCAGCTACCGAATCCTGAATGTCATCATCGAAGCGAGAGAAGGCGTTGACCTTCAACTCGTCCAGGTGCCGTGCATAAAGCGAGGAGACTTCCAGGGTGGAACGGATGTCATAGAACTGACCGTCCTCCTTCTGCGCCCAGGCGCCTTCGATCTTCTTGCGCTCGATCTCGATGACGTCGCGTGCCGAGTACCCCATCGTCTCACCCACGGCGTTGCGGCGAGCCATGTTGCTGTAGGTGCGGTAGGCACTGCGGCGCACTTCGGCGTTGATCGAATCTGCCATCTGAGCGGCTGAGTGCGGGATGTCGAGCATCGGGTTCTTCACGATGCGGGCCTCATCGAAGGACTGGGTGGCAATCTTCTTGATGAGCGCGTCGTGATCTTTCCCGTGCCCCGACCAGATTCCCGTTTCAGGATGATAGAGATCCCATGTCTCGGGAACCTCAAGCTCATGGAAGGTGGCTTTGGCAGGAGTGGAGCCAGTGCGGGCGTTCTCACGACCCGTCAGGCGGCGCGTGCCACTCTTCTTCTCCGGCAACTTGTTCGCCGCGATCTGAGCAGCCTTGTACGA
>Ga0163151_10009766_pt1 | contig 10328 bp, 10 predicted proteins | sample OliLakLV19MP5IB2_FD_145596 | JGI IMG/M metagenome (GOLD analysis project Ga0163151, IMG submission 145596) | Freshwater microbial mat bacterial communities from Lake Vanda, McMurdo Dry Valleys, Antarctica - Oligotrophic Lake LV.19.MP5.IB-2 | ecosystem: Environmental > Aquatic > Freshwater >... | reverse complement strand
AGCAAACAAAACAACAAAGTTGAAAAGAATTGGGTGAACCACAATCAGAAACCACGTGCACATTTCAACCAAGGACATGCAAAAATTAATGAGCAAGCCCAAACCACCACCAAAAATGAAAAAGTCCCCACAACAGATGAAATGTTATTCAACTCTATCATAAATAGGCCAGGTTAGATATGTGAGTTTTGCTAGCAACTACCAAACCCATAGAGATATGGAATTTTTGCTGCTGACTGGACAACTGTTGGCCAAAACTCCAAGTGGGCTCTGGGAACGACTGAATAGTCCATATCTCCACAACCAAAGGGCCCACAACCAAAATTCAAATTGCTATATTGATCTAAATCCATCCAGCTAAACATAAATGCAAACAAATCAACCATGTTGGAAAGAATTGGGTGAACCACAATCAGAAACCATGTGTTCACTTCCACCAAGGGCATGCAAAAATTAAGGAGCAAGCCCAAACCACCACCAAAAATGGAAAAGTCCCCACAAGAGATGAAATATTCTTCTACTCTATCATAAATAGGCCAGGTTAGACATGTGAGTTTTGCTAGCAACTACCAAACACATGGAGATGTGGAACATTCACTGATTCCATGACAACTGCTGGCCAAATCCTGACACTAACCTTTGACCCCCTTGAACTGAACCCTAGAGAAACATCTAAGCTAGGTGGCTAAAGTGAGGGCTCGGCATATCTTAACGAGGGTTCCTGGTGTGAGGGCTCCGCATCTTATCGCGGGTCATCTTGTTGATAGGGTTGGAGTGTAGCTAGATTAGACTAGCAGACTGGAGTCGCGTTTTGGATAAATAGCGATGCATGCTCGCTGTCGTGTTACTGGCATGGTGATAATTGCCCTAAACTGTAAGTTTGGTGTCTATGCAATTTTTGTTTGTCTGTGTGCATGTCTGCATGCATGTCTGCATGTCTGTCACTTAAGGGGCATGTCACATAAGGGGCATGTCACAGTGGCAGCCCATCACATTGGAAAAGTGTCACAGTGGTAACTTGTGGGACAGAAAAGCAGAAATCTGATGTCATGCAACTGCCGGGAGGGTTCTCTGCGTAGCAAAAATACGCACCCTATTCGTTGCCTAAAAAAATTACGCATGGCACAAGCTCAATCGTTTAGGGCACACACCCCCGGTGGCTTCAAGTTATTATGTTCTTGTGTTATCCAAGTGCGACATGCCGGGGAGCGTACATACCGCTACTAAACGGCTGATTGATAAATTCTAATAAGTGGAGTCCGTGTGCGGCTTCTGAATTATAAGTGGGGGCACTTGTGGAGAGAACGCCTCCAGTAAGTTGGGAGCAGGGCCCGCCTCCTCAAACCGAGCCAAGCATGCAGTGATCATATAAAAAAATGACATTGAATGGATCGGAGATCCATGCCAGTCCATGCTTCCAAAGAAAGAGAGGTTAGCTGTAACATAAATAATCACCCTACGCCAACCTATACCATGGTACTACCTTCTGTTCCTGCCGACGCAGATTCTATCTCTGTTGCACCAGGCCGTTGTCCCTTGGAAGGCTTGGATGTGAATTGCCACGCGAAAAAGAAGGCAAAGACGAGTGATCCCACTTCTATGGTTCCTGTGAACAACGATCCACTGCAGATGTACACATTTTCCATCGATAGGTCTCCTTTGCGGGTACAGGTCCTCTCCAGCAACACTCTCGGTGACCTTCTAGATCAGGCCTTCAAAATAGTATACCCAGGCTATGATTTTTCAGGCAGGCGTTGTAGGACTAAGTTTGTTTGGACTGCCGCCGTTGGTGATTTTTGGTATGAGTTCTACAAATTAAAAGAATTGTTTTCTCTGCACATCACTCAAACCATTCAAAGTCCAGCATTTTCAGAGAGAACAACGGAGCTGGTAAATATTGCCAAGACATTAAAAAACTTGAAGGAGAATCGCCTTTCTTTGTTGGGACGAAAGTCGCCCGTGCAGGAGGATTTGCGCCCCTTCTACCATCTGCTTATCCTCGAAGATCAGCAAGACGTTGCTCAGGAAAATGCAGTTTCTCAAACACTTTTGCTTAAGGATTATCCTCGCTTTCTACCAAATCAGCCTCCACCGGCTGTTACTTTCAAATTGAACGCTACACCAAATCAGGTTGCCTTGGATGAGCACTATCCAAATCTCAGCAACTGGTGTTTTAATACGAAAAAGAATGTGGAAATTAATCTATTTCAAGTAGGCCGGAAGCCTATTTATGCGTATCTTCAGCGTCGAGGATTTCCCGATCGAATAGGGAATAAAATGATTTTGATGCCGGACAATCCCGAACCGACTATCTCCAACTATTTGTTATGCTTGGATACTGCATGCGAATATGAACCCCCAACCAACCATATAAGCGTGCGTTACACGTGGTGGAGCTCAATCGTGGTGTTTCCCAGCGGCGATCACGCTAAGTGTGAAAAATTCCGTGCCCAAGGCGTCGACATGATTCGTCGTTTTGCATTTTATGGTGGATTTCTTCTTTTGGACGAATCCTTCAAATCGCAACCCTGTGAGTTGAATACCATTTTCCCCAACATAGCTGCTTTGGCGGGATTCCGAAATGACGAAAAAATTAAACGAGGTTGGATTCGCTACGGTGACGGCGTGTTGATGGTTTGTCAGGGTACAGGTAGTGTGATCAGACGCTCTAAAAAGGCAGAAATGGGAACCGCTTTTATGGGAGAGGGATCGTACGCTCCCAGCGGAAGGGACAAAATATTGTTTCAGTTCAAAGTCAAAGTGAAGACTTTGTTTGAACTATTCTGCCATGTGGAAGGCCTACTTGGAGCTTGCTAGTGCTATGGCCGCCTAACTGCCAATGGCAATTTGAAGAAGGAACGATATAAATGATGATTATTTCTATCGCCTTCGACAAGCACAGCTGCATCTTCTTGTCGTCTTTACTGAGAAGCAAGTCCGCTGCCAAATTGAAAGACCCTATCCTTGGCTGCCCATACTTGCTCTTTGATGGCTGCCATTCTTTGGTAGAGACATTGGTTGTCCCATCGCCGGGATGATTGTTAAAAATAAGACCGTTTTGAATTGTGCGTTTTTTTTCTTCGGTTTGATACATGTTGGGTGCTTCGCACTGCAGTGACTTCTAGCTCGCCGTCCATTAGAGTCGCTCTATTTGATAGTGGAGCTACCTAGTAGTAGCTCAGTAAAAAGATCTGTAGAAAGAGTTTGCTTCTGGATGGCCGGCACTACAATATGTGCAGAAGCGTCGGTCGCCAAATTTTTCTCGTTAAGGATCCCCGGGAGAGTGTGCCACCGGTGCAGAATTTCCTATAGTCGAAAATCAAAATCCTCCTCACTCATAATTGCCGATCCATACTTCTTCAGGCTTTGCTCCGCCGCCTCCTCCTTGGCCACTTCACCAGTTCCGATTGCAGCCAGATCGAGGCGATGATTCATTGGCGTCTGCCATGCATTGGCGGGAAGCGGCCAATTCTTTCGAAGTCTTGTCCTCTTCTTCTTGCATTCTGTTTTCAAGGAGTGTTTCTTCCGAGACTTTTTTTAATGCCCATTCCTTGGTCATGAGTTCAATCGTAGTGGCGGCACTGTAATTTAGAAAAGTTGGTGGTGCCAATGACAGTTGCCATGCGCACAAGACCACACTGTGGTTATCATGATGGTTTTATGAATAAATGGAATTTTTCAAGTTGTGTGACAGAAATAAACGACAGTTGTTGCAGTCCTTTTAGTTGTTCCATTCAATTCTGAGTAACATCCTCGAGCGATTGCCATCATTGTGGGCCTTATCGCTCACATCATGCATTGTAGTACTGCTGTAAAATGACATGAAGCGATTGCAGATCCTGCATGCATTGTTCCAAACAAGTATAATGGTTTGAATTAAGTTCGAAGTATTCTCTGCAGTGTTGGAGAAACTGATGTACTGCATGGTACTACTAGCTAGCTAGTAGTAGCCGATCTTTCGATGAAGTTCTCCTCTGCGAAAGTTTTTCCAAAAAATGAGGTGACCAAAAACTATCATGGTCATGTGTGACGTCATCGGTCATGATCAAAAAGAGTGTCAGACCACGCTATTCAAAGTCTGTTGCTATTGCTGGTTGTGCTGAAGGTATCACATCAACCAATAGACCATCGCTTTACAACATCCGATACACCGAACATAACACTATTAATATTCTCTGCAACTGATATTTGTTAATGTCGGTATAGCGGCGATCCCAACATATACGGTTCCATTAGTAGAAGAATATCGAGATTCGAGTTGCTCTTGTGTGTAAAATCGCGCGAGAGGCTGACGAATGATTGAGTAAATAAACCCGACAACATATAGGCCAAGCGGCTGTCACGCGACTCTCTTTTCCGGAACGAGTAATAAATTATGACAGGCCAGGCATCCTCCACCACCAGCTGCTGCATCAGCCCTTTTGGTCTGCCGACCTACGAAGAACGATGGCGACCCGACCAAATCCAAGAATGCGTGGAATGTTGGGATCTCTCCAAAGAAGACCTTGCCAAACTCATGGAACTAAAAGACCGCGTGTTGGATGTCCATGAACACCCCCTCAATGGTCCCCACGAAATGGTAAGGTTTGTTTTGGACCATGCCTCTCATGGTCATTTGGAAATCATGGAAAAACGCGTACGCAAATGTTTGGAATGGCGGGAGCAGAACCACCTGGACCATGTACTGGAGACGTATCGACTGCCCAAGCTGGCCTATCACTTTCCGGCCGCCATTATGGAAGGAGTCGACCGTGAGGGAGATGTGGTGGTGGTAATTCGACAGGGAGATCCTCTCGGATTGTTACAACGATTGGGAAAAGAAGAAGTCTTTCAAGGCGTTTTTTGGGGCATTGAATTTGCCATTCGGGGTCCGTGGCAGCACGAATGGAAACGACAACACGGGAAACGCCCCCAAATGGTCACGGCCGCCATGGACTTGAAAGGGTTAAATCGAAGACATTACCATCCATCCTTGATTGCCTTGGCACATAAACTGGCGTTTCCATTGCAGATGCATTATCCTCATTTAGCCAAAAAGGTATTATTGATCAATGCCCCAAGAATATTTTCGGTGGTATGGAAGATCTTCAAGCCCTTTATCATGCATCATTTAAGGGTGCTGATGGAAGTCGCAACCGAAGCTGAATCGGAAATTCTCCTGAACCAATATATGGACTTGCATGTCCTCCCAGAAGCTTTGCTACCGGATAAGGGATGTGGAAGACCTGTGCCTGGATTGGACCCCCATTGGGAGATGATTGCAGCGCTGCCACCACCCAGTGATGATGACTGGGAGCGCTTACCTTTGGTCTATGGCCCGGATTACTCGTTTCCCAAGAATAAGAAGCATTGTTCTTCGTCTCGAACAGCTTCCACCGTGGATTCGTCTTTTGATTCTGGAAGCTACAGCACCCTTGAACGCAACAGCAGTACCTTGGAGACGCCACGCGTTACGGCAACGAGGCTGTTCCAAGGAACTTGGACAATCACTGAGAGTGATCAGACTTTGGTGCGTATCACGGGTCAACTGAAGGTTGGTTTTAAGCTGCCACCACATCATGTGTGACTGTTGTCGATCAGGCACTGGCCGACCAAGTACTATCGATCATCGCTACCAAACTAGGACTTTGTTTATACATTACACAAATGAGTAAATAACAGCCTTTCATAAAATTATTATTATTATTAGCTAGCTCCCTACGATGCATTCCAAAAAGTTCACAAAATGTTTGCCGGACAAAGGACCGCTTCACATAACCCGCTTGGCCAGGCTCGGTATGGCACGGCTTGCATGCAGCAGTTATCGCCGGCCGAAAAGGACGGTAATAGTATTAGGGCTGCTTTTCCGCCAATGGTCGCCGGATTCGTTTCAAGCAATGTTTGGAAGAGGAGAAGGCAGATAGACCTCGTCTTGTGGTCGGTCTTGGCTTTAACAACCGAGTAAGACTTGGGAGAGGAGGAAACGAGCAGTCATCATCCTCGAGGTAGTCTGGCATTAACGGCAAGCACAACTTGGTGGGTATCACCATCAATGGGGTCACGGCGGCTCCCAGGACAAATCTGTGATTGCAATGGGGCAGTTTGGGCGGCGGTGGCAATGCGAGTCGAACGAGCCGAGGTGACGGCTGTAATGGTGGAGACAATGGAGTTGCTGTTGCCGGTGGTGGTGGTGGCGTTGTGGCATGGACGATGGTCCTATCATGCAATGCATCACGCTGCTTGTTTGTACAGTGCGATGATGATGATGGTGATGGCGGGGTATAGCATGTCATTGTTTCGTGTTAAGTGGTAGGTTTCAGACTTGGATATGCTGTATGTGTTATTCAATAGAATGCTTTCGAACTTATGAGGGTGATAATAAAACTGACTACGATTTTGCATTTTATGGACTGAAGTTTGGAGCTTCCGCTCTTTTGGTTGGATGACTCTCGGGATCCCGTGATTGTTCCTTGACATGTTTGTTGACATTCACATGTTCTTTGACTGCTTCTCATGTCTTTCTTTCAGAGACATTACGCCGAGATATCTGTAGTTGCAGGTAGCTGGCATTGGCAGTGTCCCGGATAAAGTACTACGCTAGTCTACTGCGTGCTGCACTGGTTGATGGATCCATAATAGGTCATGGATGATTGATTGGATCAATGGAACATCAACCTGAATCAGATCTCGTGAAGCGGAGGGTCCTTTGATGCCCTTAGCCACCAATCATTTCGGGGGTATCCTTGACTTGTCGTACGTCAACCACCCAAGGCGTTCTTTGACTTCCTTGACGTCAACCATCTTTTGATTTCCTTTTTCGCGGACATAAGAGGGTGATCACTTGTCGCTTCTCATGACTCTTGTGGTTCAGTGGTTGTCCTAGATTCGGACGAGAGGTCTATGTACGAACTCCTACTAGTAGTGATTTTATTTACTCATGGATACACTCTCAAGTTGTCATTGGTTTTTTAGGCTTCATGCACGTGTTCGTATTGTTGACTTGTTGTCCAACGTGAATATCACAGGGACGAAGAAAAGAAGCCTGTTCGGATCTCGTGACCATCAAGTGGCATCTATTCCTACCCTAAGTACCACTGAGTTGCTTTCTACAGACAAAACGCGAAACGTAATTTCACTTTTTTCAATCTTATTTCACAGTGCATGCTCTGGTGCGTAAGAACGCCTGGTGGGCATCATTGTCATTGGTTTATCTCACTTTATCTGTAGGCTTGGTACTTTTGGTACGTCTCCATGGCGCATTGTTTTGACTCAACATGTTATCAACTACTGGGAAAGCAGGGAACCGAAACCTACGTACTACATAGTAACTGTAAACCAGTCAACAAGTGACAGTAAACTGCTGTCTCTACAGTACGTAGTCTACTTGGACTTCTACTGGTACGAAGAGTCATGGCAGAATAGTCGTGCCAGAATAGTTGCCATCGGCACGCTGCCGAATCTTGAGAGCCCAAGGAACGAGTGTCATGTTGTGTCACTTCCTTGAACTAGCTAGTCTACTTCCTCTTACTTTTTTTACGAGGAAGCTGCATAACAATTGAAACGACTACTACGGGAGTCGAAATACGTATAAATCAGCTAGAGAAGCTCGAAGAGCCACACGGAGTTTCCTTTGCCGTAGAGAATAAGGCTAGTAGCCTTTGCCAGGCTTCCATTGAATTCCCATTCATGCTAGTACCAGCCGGTATCAGTCCCACTTACGGATACCATCCGTAAGTGGTATGCGGGATACTAACCTGCATTGGCGCTCTCATATTAGCATTCTGATTAGTTGCTATTCGCAAATCATTTTGATAATTCTCATACTTTGGGTTCTTGTCCACAAAGGATTGCTTCATTCCTCGACTCTACTCTAGAAACTCTCATTATTTTTTCTCGAAAACAAAAGAAATCCATCCACTTCCTTCATACACATTAACAAACAAAACAAAGAACACCATGTCCACTTCTAATAATACTCCCATCAACTCGATGAAACGCCGCCACAGTCAGAGTGGTCCTTCCATGACACTAACGCCACGTCCATCGCCCTTTGTTTGGGCCGTCACTCCTCCGCCCAATAATGGAGTCAAGCGTGCTCGTTACGGGGGTTCCTTGCAGCCACGCAGCCTCACAGCGGCATCGCCTCCACCGCCACCCCCATGCCGTCCTTCCTTGGTGGTCAAGACGACGGCTCAAGACAACGTGAACTCCAAGATTGCAATGCCATGTTTCGATGACCTCAGTGATATCAGCATGATGATGCCCTCCTTGCCCGTGGCAGCAGCCTCCCGTCTTCAGCCGCGTCGTCCTCTGATGCAGCAGAGGAGAAGCCGAATGCCAGCCTTGCTGCCGTTGATGCCCAATACAAGCCACCCAGAAGAAGAAGAAGAGGCAGCAGATGCTTTCCCCTCTCTTGCCTTCCCTGACGACAAGGATGATACCGTCTTCGCCGGCATGGCCACCACCAACAAGGCATGGCCCTCCAGAAGCGCAGTCCCTGCGCCCTTCATGACCACGCTCACAGCCAGTCGGTCCTACAATGCTCTTTCGGCTTAATCCAAAGAAAATGCACGTCTGTATATGTACTGTATGGGGCCATTCATTCTCTTTCACTCTCTGCATCCATGCTGTTGTGACTATTAAAAATACGTTAACATAATGATATGTAATACTGTTCTACACACATGATTCCTCTTTTTGTATACATAGAATGTATGTACATCATGATTCTAGTATATAGCACAGAAGTGTAGGGCAGCAGTCATTATTTAAAGAGCCCTATTACTGAATTTTTCCTTTTAGTGTTTGTGGAAATCATCAGTTATAAAATCCACGTGTTCCTCATGTTACCGCCACCAATTGTGCGGATCGGAAGTGCCACACACCGACTGCACTGTATGGCTCTATGGATTCATTAGTCCAGACAACAATCATACTGTAGTCTGTGCGAGAATGCTACAGTGTAAAACGGACCCAAGCAGTCACGCTGAAGTGTCACAAAGAAAGAACTGTAGTATGCATTCTGCACTACTAGTACGAGTCTAACAGACAATCATAGCTGCTATGAGGATTTTAGTCGTAGAAGAAAATGGATCCAAGGATTTGAAAATCACAGTATAGTGCCAAAAGGAACCATTCGTTCCAAATTATAAACACTTCCAATACGCCTCTATCTATCTCTGTTTGAACTTTTTGTGTGTGGTGGGAAGTGTGCTCATGTGTGCATGCGTCGTGGAAAGTTTGTTTATATCTGTGTTTGTGCTCTTCCCTTTCCTTGGGTAGAATCTGTATTTTTTTTTTAAACAAGTCTACCATCCGGAATAAGAATGTATTGTCCGCCAAACCTTTTCATCCACGTGATGAGTACCTCTAATATGTGGAGTGTATTGCAATGAAATTGCCCGTCGTTTCCAGAAATCAAAAAATCCGTGGGAGCAGATGCAAGGCACTATCATTATCGGGGAATCCCATGAGACCGACATAGAATCCATATCCCGTCACATACAGACTTCCCATGAGCACCACAGCGGCAGTAAACCGAGGAATGGGAATGACATTCAAGGCTTCATAGTCATCGTCATTTGCAGCGGCGTTTGGATTGCCAGTAATGTCAAACATCATCATTTCCAGTTGCTGTTGCAATAATTCTTCTTCGCTAAACACAAACTCTTTGTCTTCTTTTTCTTCTGTTTTGTCTTGCAGCACATTTGTGTTTAGCACTTCTTGCTGCTCATTGTTGTCGTTGTTATTACCAGCAGCATTGTTGTAGTGTCGAGTCAAAGGAGCAACAGATCGACTACTCCGCGGCGAAGACGATCGAGATGATAATGACTGCGGCAGCGATGGCCTCACCCAAGCACGTGCCGATGGCAAGGCTCCCAACCAAAGGCACAAGGAGCCAATGATCAAAAGAATATCAACCCTTGTCTTCATCGTGGCTCGTTTGTAGTAACAGAAGAGGAGGAGTGAAAATAGTCAGATGGAGAGAAGAAGAAGAAAACGGCACTACTCTACTAGCTAGAGCTGAGTAGTCTAGTGTGGCTATAGTAGGGTTAAAGTAGTGCGAAGTAAAGATAGTGGAAACATCCACAATACATACACAGAGCGAGCACGAGCTAGGTGCAGAATTTAAAATTTGATAGCAGATTGCGAACGGAAAAAGATCGCGAAGAAAGATAGCTACTACTTATGGTAATAGCTACCTGGTAGTAGCTAGCTAGCTAGCTATTAGAGCCCGTGTCAACTACTGCACGAAACTCCAAGTTTCCAAGTATCGATGGGTCTGGCCGCCGTTTTCTCCTCCAAAAACTTTAAAAATCTGCGAACAACGCACCTCGAAATCCAACCTT
>Ga0163151_10009764_pt1 | contig 10329 bp, 10 predicted proteins | sample OliLakLV19MP5IB2_FD_145596 | JGI IMG/M metagenome (GOLD analysis project Ga0163151, IMG submission 145596) | Freshwater microbial mat bacterial communities from Lake Vanda, McMurdo Dry Valleys, Antarctica - Oligotrophic Lake LV.19.MP5.IB-2 | ecosystem: Environmental > Aquatic > Freshwater >... | reverse complement strand
TTAACATGTTGTTTTTATTGATAATTTATTTGTTTTAGTGATAATAAGCGGCAAAAGTAGCCCAAAGGTTGCATGTAGGAAAAATTATTTCTTGGGGCCATTCGGCGGAGGTACTTGGCCTCCTCCTTTGGGCGTAATTTCTTCTTTAGGAGTGATGCCCATTTCTTGCAATACGTCATCGCTTTTATCAAATTTGGCATTGGAGTATAACATTACCACCTCGCCCGATTTGTCGAAAATAAAATCGTAGCCCCCCTTTTTCGCTACTTTTTGTATGGCATCAAAAACTTTATCTTGAATAGGTTTTACTAGTTCCATTCTCTTTTTAAATAATTCTCCATCGGCTGAAAATTTGGCTTTCTGAAAATCTTTTGCAGCTTTCTCTTTATCATCGATACCACGTTCTCTACGTTGACGAACTTCTTCGGTAAGAAGTACTTTTTCATCCTGATACTCACGATACATTTTCGCTATTTCTGCCATTTTTGCATCTAAATCTTTTTGCCATTGCTCCGCCAAATCATCTAATTGCTTTTGGGCAGATCGGTATTCAGGCATTTGACTTAATATATATTCCGAATCTACATAAGCAAATTTTTGTGCTGATGCCTTGCTGCCTAGTAAAGCTATAGCACACAAAGCCAAAAGTATTTTTTTCATTATCGTAAATATTAAAATTGCTGACCTAAGAAAAAGTGGGTTTGCCACTTGTTTATTGGGTTGGCCGAATTCGTATCAAAATTATAGGCATAATCTAATCCCAACAAACCGAACATGGGTAAAAACAACCTGATGCCCATACCTGCTGCACGGTATGTTGCAAACGGGTTATATGATTTAAAACTATTATATCCATTTGCTGCTTCCACAAATCCGACACCGTAAAATGTGAGCGAGGGCGATAATACTGCAGGGAAGCGAAGCTCCATGGTAAATCTATTATATATTGAAGAAGGATATCCATCGGGGTGCACACTCAGTGAACCTCCATCATTATATCCACGGGCTGATATTACTTCCCTGCCATCGAGGTTAAAACCTGTTAAACCACTGCCCCCTAGTGAGTATCTATTGAATGGTGGTGTGCCTTTATTTGCTGAATAATTACCGATGAATCCAAAATTAGCCCGCGTAGCCAATACCAATTTATCAAAAATGGTGGTATACCACTTTGCATTGAATTTCCATTTGTGATATTCCAAAAACTTGAGGCGTTCCGCTTCTGGAAGAGCCTCATAATTTTTATTGGTGAACTTTGAGTAGGGAACAGTTACTTGCACTGAGAACATGAAATCGGAACCCGAACGCGGGTATATAGGTTCGTTCACCGAAGTGCGAGAGATGACCATAGAAGTATTGATATCGTTAAAAATACCGTCAGGCAAGGGTTTACCTGTGCCAAATGAGAATTTATTATTATTAAATCTTTGATAATTTACCGAATTCATGATTGTAAAATAATCATCGGGTTTTTTCAATCTTCGGCCAAGCGATACTGTAAAACCTGTTGTTTTAAGTTTGGGTGCATCGGGTTGTGCTGTAATGGAATAACTTTGAACGGAACGATAGGCACTAATGGTAAATGAATTGGGCCTTTTGCCTCCCAACCAAGGTTCCGTAAATGAGAAATTGGTAGACCTCCAAGTGCTGCCATTGGATTGAGCTCTAATTTGTAGCCTTTGCCCATCGCCCCCTGGCAATGGTGTCCATTCCTTTTTCTTCAGCATTTTCTTAGCGGAGAAATTATTTAAAGTCAGTCCTAAAACACCAACCAAACCTCCAAAACCTCCATAACCTCCAGAAAGTTCTATTTGGTCGCTCGATTTTTCTTCTACTGTAAACTCAATATCAACAGTTCCCGTAGTAGCATTTGGCATAGGGTTTACACCTATCTTCTCGGGATCGAAATACGTGAGTTGTGCTAGTTCCCTGATAGATCTTGACACATCGCTACGGCTAAACTTATAACCGGGCCTCACATATAGTTCGCGTAAAATAACATGGTCACTGGTTTTGGTATTGCCTTTAATAGTTACATTGTTTACAATAGCTTGGGGTCCTTCGGTCATTCTTACTTCTATGTCGATACTGTCATTTTCAACCAGCACTTCCACAGGGGTGGCATTATAGAACAAATAGCCATCATCCATATATAACGATGCAACATCTAACCCCGATGGGTTCATGCTCATGCGTGATTCGAGCAATGATTGATTATATACATCACCACGTTTTATTCCCAACACCGTATCAAGTTTGTTGTTTGAGTATTTTGTATTTCCAGTCCAGTATATATACCTAAAAAAGTATTGATGCCCTTCCTCTATATTTATTTGCAAATTGATTTTATTGCTGCTGTATATATAGGTGGTGTCGCTAACAATTTGAGCATCTCTATAACCCATAGCTAAATACTTTTCTACAATTGCTTTTTTGTCTTTTTCAAAATCACTTTCTATATATTTTGATTTTTTAAATACGTTCCAATTTACCTTTTTTGTTTCTTTAAGCATCTGTCGCAATTTATAGTTAGAAACATGTTGGTTTCCTGTAAATATAATATCATTTATTTTAATGCGTTTACCTTTAGTTACAGATATTTTTAGCGTTACATAATTTTTACGGTGGTCTTTCTCTTCTTTAATATCAACCGTAGTATTCATATACCCTTTTTTATAAAAATATGATATAGTTTCATTTCTGGTTTTGTTAATCAGATTCTCGTTTACTATATGACCTGTTTTTAAAAAACCACCCAATTCCTCCCGTAATTTTTTGTTGTCTTTTTTACTTAAGTTGGTGGCATAGGCCGACAACCTGGGCTTCTCCACAAAATGTATTTCTAACCATGCTTTACCGTTATCCACTTTAGCCAAATAAATTTTTATATCTTCAAATAAATTTTGTTTCCAGAGTATTTCAATTGCTTTGCTAATTTCCTCGCCTGGAATTTTAATTGTTTTACCAATATTTAGGCCAGAGAGTATCTGTAGTGAGTTTTTATCTAAAAAATTAACACCTACTATGTCTACATTGGCAATTTCATATAATTGAGGTTGTGAATATTCGAGCACATTTTTGTTGGTGTCCATTTCATCAGCCTGTGCAAATACAGAACTAATACCCATAGTAAATGAGAATAATAGCCCGAATATATAAAAAGTAAGGGTTTTAGTTTTTTTCATGCTCATTGGCTACTAATTGTTCGCTTGTTTTTCCAAATCTTCTTTCGCGGCTTTGATAATCTAGTAATGCTTCGTATAAATGTTCACGAGTGAAATCGGGCCATAATGTTTCGGTAAAATAAAACTCGCTATAAGCAATCTCCCACAATAAAAAATTGCTTACCCTATGTTCTCCGCTCGTACGAATCAAAAGCTCGGGGTGAGGCCATTGTGCAGTGCTCAAATGATTGTTTATTGCCATCTCGTCCACTTCAAACGGTTTGATTTCACCTAGGGTTACACGTTCGCAAATTTTCCTAACTGCATTTACAATATCCCATTTAGAACTATAGCTAAGGGCCAATACCAAATCCATGTGGTCATTGTCCTTTGTGGCTTCGCATGCTTCCATCAATGCATTGCTACATTTAATAGGCAAACGTTCTAATTGCCCCATGGTGTGCAGCTTAATTTTATTTTTTTGCAAAGTGGGCATTTCGTGCTTTATGGTTTTCACCAATAGCTCCATCAAAGCATTTACTTCAATAGCAGGCCTGCTCCAGTTTTCGGTTGAAAACGCATACAGTGTAAGGCACTTAACTCCTAGTTCTGCAGAAGATTCACATACTTCTCGCACAGAGTTCACCCCATTTTGATGTCCGAATATTCTAAATTTGCCCTTGCCTTTAGCCCATCGTCCATTACCATCCATTATGATGGCGATATGTGTAGGTATTTTTGTTAAATCTATCTGCGATTTTAAGGACATTGGTAATAAGAAACTGAATGACGATTAACAGCAAAGGTATTAAAAACCGCCTTTCTTGCAGGAATATTTTACTACCCTATATGATAATGAGACTCCTATAGTGTAATACCAATCTTTATTATTGGGGTTTCCCCGTTGTTTTCCTTCAAAACTTAAGTTTACATCGTTGTTAATCTCACCTGATCGGTCATATAAATTTACGGTCATCATACGCTCGGCCATGGTTTGTTGATCATTGAATTTTATCAAATCTGTCTGCTTTGGATAAAACTTGCTTACGTCATCTAAATAATCAGTACCTGTTTTACGCCAAAAACATTCAAGGCCAAGAACCAAGTTTTTGTTTAAAAAATATTTAAATCCTCCACCAATTGGCAAAGCCCAATTAATCCTTTGGTAGTTGCTATTATGCCTCAGCAGTTGACCCTCTGTACCATAAGGTCTCAACGAGTATGCAGAGGCTCTATAATTGGCTTTGGGTTCATGATAAAACATATTAAATCCTAAACAAAAGAATGGGCTAAACCTGTGTGAGAATTTATCGAAGCCAAATTTTTGAAAATGGAACTCAGTCATACCACTTATTTCTATTATTTGAGAAAAGAATTGCAAATTACGTGTGCGGTTAAAACTCCAAATAGAATCGGCTCCTGATATATTACCATAATTAATTCCTAACCGATGGGCAAAATAACTGCTTTGGTTATAACGATAAAATATTCCACATTGGGGATGAAACTGGCTGATTTTAAGCCCTGGAGATAAATCACCCATATAATTCATCATCCCACCTTGAACTCCCCATTCGTGTCTGTCAGATTTAATCTGTGCCAAAGTGAACAGTGGGGTAAAAAGGGCTATATATATTATTATTCTTTTCAAGTATTAAAAACTAGTACATTTAATGCCTGGCAATGGAAAACGATAACAAAGACTGACGGTGGCAAATAAGAAAAAATCGGCAGGGGTGTTTTTATTTCCTCTAGAAACCTTGTCAACTGTATCGGGGTCGTCAGTAATTTTTTTATACTGGGCCGACCATGGTGTAACTTCTCCTGATCTATCTGAAAGTTGGGCTGCTGGATTATCGCTTCCTTGGTTTTGTTTCAAAAATTCTGGTTCTACATAAGCATTACTGCTCACATCATCTAAGTAGTCAGTAAATGTAGTTCTAAACCCTATTTCCATGCTTGCATTCCAATTATCATTAAATCTAAGTTTCAACCCTGCTCCTAATGGCAAACCCAATTGTGATAGTTCATAAGAGCGTCTATCTTGATACTGGGTAGAACCTTGCCCTTCGGTGCCTAAGGGTTGTAGTTCGTACCATTTCCCATTATAGTATGTTTGCGGATTGAATTTAAAAACATTAATACCTGTAAAGAGGTAAGGTGAGAATCCATAATATCGCTCGCCATCAGCAAAGCAAAATCCCGATATATTCCATTCAAGCAAAAAGGCAAAATCTAAAATATTCGTTTTAAAACTAAAATTACGAGCTTTGTGGGCAGGGTTCGAACTCAATGAATCAGCCCCACCGATAGTACCATAGGTAAAGCTACCCTTGATAGCTAAATATCTATCAGGATTAAAACGAACAAACATACCACCTGCGGGCTGTGTGAGATTAAAATTGATTTTCATATCGCTTAAATCTCCCATATAATGTGTTGAACCTCCCATTATACCAAATTCCAAACTTTGAGACTTAGAAATGTGTACTTTCGTACAAAACATGAGTGTGATTAGTATACTGCTGAAATAATATTTATGTGTCGTCACTTGGTTAAGTTAATAAACGTAAAAATATGAAAACTATTGCAAATAAACAAAATTATTATGTAAATGACAAGCTGTTACTAAAGTACATTTAAAAAAAAAGGCCGGATTAACCGGCCTTAGAACAAAAATTTTAATGTTAGAAGTTGGCACACACAAATTTCCTAATGGTCTTTGTGATAGTGAAACCTGTAAATATATAGGTGTCTTTATCTCTGTAGTCGCCTCTTTGTAATTTCTTTTCATCGTGAGAGTAAGGCTTTTGCATTATTCCGAATTGAGGGTAATTGGTTTTTGTTGCTGGATTAATTGCCTCTCCACTTCTGTCGGCTAATTGGTTAGCTGTAGGATTGGCAGGATCAATCATTGGGTAGTTATCATGCACATCATCCAAATAATCTGTAAATGTTTTACGGCCAGCAATTTCAAACCCTATTGACCAAAGATTACCAAAATTGTATTTAATACCAAATCCTGTAGGAATGGCAAATGATATTAAGCTATACTTTGGTTTGTTGAGTTCTGTTTGGTATCCTCTTAATTTATAGGTTGTACCATTTAAATCAGTTTTAGGATTGAACCGGAATACGGAGATACCTGCAAGCAAGTATGGCGTCCACCTATGAGATTTTGAACCTGGAATAAAATTCAAAATATTATATTCAACCTGGGCTGTAGCTTCAATAATGCTAGAACGAAAATTAAGGTTCCTTTTATTCCTATCGTAATAGTTAGCTTCTTTGCTTATGCCGTTGTTTTTGCCATAGTCGGTCATTTTGAAAGTCGTAGGCAATTTGCTTCCCCAAGCTTTATCATCTCCTTTAACTGTTCCGTAGTTACCAGCAAATTTAAAAGAAATATGAGGAGTGAGGTTGTAACGTGCAAGCACACCGCCTTGTATGCGTGTGTACTTCCAAGTAACTTGAGATTTCGACAAGTCGCCTTGGTATTGAGCAGGGCCAACGAATAATCCAAATTCCCATTCTTGGGCATTGGCAAAACTAACTAACAAAGTAAGAGTCAGTGTTAAGAGGGTAATTTTATTTTTCATATTTCAGAATTTTATTTATAACAGGCTACAAAAATAAGGCAATACAAACATAATCCAAATTTTTTTTTTACTTTTTTATCGCAGGTCGTTTCTTTCATCATGCCCCCACATCATTTTTTTGCGAAGGGTATCTAAATAGTCTTTTTGGTGCAAGCGAACTATATTCAATTTATAAGGGGCTTTTTTTATAGCCAACTGCACCGTAGTATCAACTGTTTCGCTACGTGAATCTAAACTCACCAAAAAATTTGTACCCCTTCCCTCTATTTCAAAACTTATTACTTGATCATCGGGAACAATAACCGGTCTCACATTCAAATTGTGAGGAGAGACGGGTGTGATAGCAAAAGCCGATGAGGAGGGGAAAATAATGGGTCCTCCGCAACTTAAAGAATAACCTGTTGACCCCGTTGGTGTTGCTACAATTAATCCATCGGCCCAATAGGAATTTAAAAATTCACCATTCAAATAAGTATGCACTGTAATCATGGACGAAGTGTCTTTTTTGTGTATCACAAAATCGTTGAGCCCAAAAGTATTTGGTTGAAATAAATTCCTGTCGGTATCAAGCTGCAGCAAATTGCGTTGCTCGATTTCATATTTGCTTTGAAAAAAACATTGAAAAGCAGCGATAAACTCTTCCTTGGCCACATTGGCCAGAAAGCCTAAACGACCAGTATTAATACCCATCACAGGTATTTGATATTGTAAAATATATAATACCGAATCGAGGAAGGTTCCATCGCCCCCAACTGTTACAAACAGCGATGCGTTTTTAACATCAGTAGGGATATCGAATGTATTAGTAGAACTCGGGAATTCGCTGGGAAATGATTTTACAATTTGTTTAAAAACCAACACCTCGCAGCCTTGTGATATTAACCACCGCTGCACCTCGGCCACATATATAGCAGTAGTTTCGGAGTATTGTTTGGTATAAATGGCTATTTGCAAAAAAGATATAATTTAAGTTGCAAATTTAACCTTTACACTCGGTATTTACATGCTTAAATATTTCATCAACGCATTGTACCGTTGTTGCATCAGTTGCCAATCTTCTTCGCTGATATGCGATGCACGAACCTGGTATTTGAAACGCTCGAAAGAAGCTAAAATATTACGGATATCGGAACGGTCGAATTGTAAAGCGACGTCTATTTTACTGCTCCCTGCATCTGGCTGTGACACGTACAAGCCTAAAATTTTACTGTCGTTCGATTCGGCTATATGGGCAATCTCTGTAAGCTTAAAATCGTTCCATTCCATTTCGAGGGTAAGTATACCGCCTTCTCCAGGCTCTTTTTGCAAGCCCGTGTACCTGTGTTGAAGCTCAAAAACCAAATCGGTTAGAATGATGATGCCTACAAAATTATCTTCCTTATCTACTACTGCAAGTGAGGTGGTTTCGCTTTGCCCAAAAAATTTGAGCAGCTCGAACATGTGCACATTTTCAAAAACACGGCTGGTTTTTTCTTTTTCTATGTAGGCACTCAGTAAACTATCTTGAGGAAACGTTACCAAATTTTCTGCCGATACCAACCCCAATACTTTGAGATCTTCCACTACTGGCAAATGAGCTAGACCCGATAAGTTAAGTTCTTCCAAGGCCTCCCCTACTTGCATATTTAAGTAAAGCGGATTAAGTTTATTATTGATAAGTTCTTTTGCTGTCATGGTGGTGTTAATACGATAGATGCTCTAAGTGTTTAAATAGTTGCATACACTCTGTAATAATATTGTATTAAATTTTATAGCTATTAACGTGCCGTTCTTTCTTTTCAGGATAAATATCTGCGATGGTCACCATCAAGCCTGTTTCCTCCACATCGCCAAAATCTGGATTGCAGGCGGTCCCAAAGGTTTTCATGGTAGGCGAAAGATTCATATATATATTAACTAAGGGTGGAATATTCACTCCTAAATTTCGTACACTTTGGTTTAATATTTTGAAACCGTCATCGAAATCGAGTCCCGAAAAAAGTTTTTCCATGGTGCTTGTATCGCCCTCTATTTGTAGTGGGTGGTGAGGCTTTAATAAATTTTCTTTATCAGGGAAATAACGACCTAAAAAATATAAAATTAAATTTCGGGCTTCCCTATTATAACTGCCATACATGGTAACTTTACCAAAAAAATATTTGATATGTGGGTTTTTGACTACCAATGCACCTAGGCCATCCCAAATATTATCGAGTGCAAATATCCCTTTTCGTGGATTTACAGCGGGCTGAAAATTTGGTTGTACCCAACTGCGGCCTAACTCTAGTGTAGCAGGTAAATATTCACTGATAAATTTGGGGCTGAAATCAAAATAATGACTAGTAGATAAGTGTAGTTCGCCAGTTTTTTTATCAATTGCTTTATTACAATCGATGAAACGGTAGCCCCCTATTATTTCTCTGTCTTCCTCACTAAAAACGATCAACTGTTCATAGCAATTTTCGGCGGTATCAAATTCATCAATATCAACTTTGTTGCCAGTGCCCCCCCCAGATGCTCTAAAGGTTACCTCACGCAATCGTCCTATTTCTTGCATCACATTTGGGCAATTGTGGTGGTTGATAATATATATAGTGTTATTCCCTTTATTGGTATCTCTTACAAAATAACCTTTCGACAATTCATCTTCTAATAAGTCTCTATCGATAGGGTCTATTACTTGTTCCATATTTATTTGATTTGAGACTTTAGACTATATAACTGTTCACGTATCCATTTTGCCGCTTCTTTATCATTGGGATGTTTGGCTAACTCTTCGGGGGTGATAGGTTTACCCACAACAAATTTTATCTTTTGTCCCTTTTGTTTATACATTTGGTCGGGCAACAATATCATTTCAATATTTGCTTTGATTCCCAACCGTTTACGCCACAATGACAGGTTATAAAAGAAAGGTCGGTTTTGGCCATATATATATACCGGTACTATGGGCGATTGGTATTTGCGTGCACGAGTCACAAAAGTTTTTTTCCATTCAAGGTCTTGAATCTTTCCATCTATTTTGCGAGAAACCAAACCTGCGGGGAAAAGGAAAACAGCTTTTTCTGATCCGAAAATTTTATCAAGCTCTTGCATTTGTGCAGTTGCCGATCTACCATGTTTATTAACACCTACAAAAATTTCCTTCAAATTAGTGAGGTTGAGCAATAAATCATTCACTATAAAACTAATGTCTTTGCGAACCTTTGCAATCTCGGGCACCAAGCTCATTCCATCAAGTCCGCCCAAGGGGTGATTAGCTATAATAACAACCCTACCAGTAGGAGGGATATTTTCCAAACCTGTTGACTCAATAGTTACGCCCATTTCAATTGGAACACCCGCTGAAAATTCGTACGCATCAGAGTTTTTGTGCCTCCGCATGAAATCATTTATCTGGTCTTCATGCAGTAGCCGCTTAACATATCTTAATATAAAGCGTGGTAGCCATTTGAGCAAAGTGGGATTCTTGCTGCGAAACAACTTTTCAATATCGATGAATTTTTTCTCTGTTTCCTCCATTTTGCCGCAAACAAAAGGATTGATGAGCAGATTACAAAATTATAATACTTTATTGAACCTTAAAC
>Ga0163151_10009763_pt1 | contig 10330 bp, 7 predicted proteins | sample OliLakLV19MP5IB2_FD_145596 | JGI IMG/M metagenome (GOLD analysis project Ga0163151, IMG submission 145596) | Freshwater microbial mat bacterial communities from Lake Vanda, McMurdo Dry Valleys, Antarctica - Oligotrophic Lake LV.19.MP5.IB-2 | ecosystem: Environmental > Aquatic > Freshwater > Lake... | reverse complement strand
CGGCAGCAAACTTGTGGCCTGGTACGCCAACGACGGCCACGGCAAATTCACTCGGCACATTGTTGGTTCTGATCAGGAAGCCTACGACATCCGAGTCACCGATCTGGACGGCGACTCCGACTTCGACATCCTGCTCGCCGGCCGCGGCAGCAACAATGTCGTGTGGTATGAAAATCCGCGGCTGGCACGGCGAAACTAATTCAACGAGCCCAGGTTCGACCCCAACGGCCTCGTGCCGTTGGGGAAGAAGATGGCGAGCTAAAAACCCCCAATGAAATACTCTCCCATTCTTTCGGCAGTGCCGGAAGAATGGGATGGATTGTGGGTCGTTGCGTGGTTAGCTCGCCATCGTCGTAATCATCCAGGCGAAATCAACAGTCCCCGAGCTGGATGGGGTCGTCAAGAAGAATCTGGGACAGTCGAACTAGCGTGTGCCGGCTGATGGGTTAAAAACCACAGTGTGGAATTCGTCACATCATGGGTTCTGAACAGGATTCTGCGCAGGCGCCTCGTTTCCGAAGATGAACCGGAACCCGCCGCCGCCCCCGCCCCCGGAACTCGGGTTCAGGATGTAGCTGGCATCCAGAGCCTTGGTAATCCGATCCTTGGCCTGGGCCAGATGTGCGGTGGTGTACGGATCATGCTTATCGGCCGATGCAGCCTGAGCTGCTTCGATCTTCTTCACGATCTGACGTAATTGTTCACCGGCCAGAGTCGAGATTGTGCGACCCGCGGCACCCTGAGAACTGCCAGGCAGTGTTAGAGTGATCAGACGCTCAAGGTGCTCTCGCTGCAGGTTGCGGCGAAGGCTGGAAATCAAAGGCTTGCGGGCGGTGTATTCGCCTTCTGCCTTGGCTTCCAGCTCTGTCCAGACTGAACCGGAGACTGTGTTCAGCAGTTCCGGCAGAGTCAGCGAATCCTGATCGGCAGGCGTTCGGACTTCATTGTCGTAGACGCGTTTCAGGATCGTTGGATTCATCAGACTGGTCAGAACGGATGCCTGAATGCCCATGATCCGGTCGTGAATCGGCCATGTGGATTCTTCCATCATGGACGACATGTTGTCCGACCACTTGTCGAGCCCCATCGCGGTGACAAGTTCAGGAGTCAGCCCGAAGGATTCGTCTTTAAACGCATTGTTCAGGACGAAATTCAGGGCCTTTCGCTGAGTATCCACTGGAACAACTTCCACTGGTTTGCGTCCGTTCGGGTCGCCCTTTTTGTCGCGGTTGATGTGAGCCCCGCCGACCCAGCCGGCCATCATCGACAGCGACTTTGTCTGCATCGCCAGAATCATTTCATAGCCGTAACGAACGCGGTCCCAGCTGTCACCGTCCTTGAGGAAGCCGGTCAGCAGCTTGGATCGATGATGAGCCGCGAGTCGATTCTGCTCTTCGGCAAACTCCAGCGGGTTCTTCGTGAAGTCGTAACGACGAGCCAGCGGATCCGGACCGCCGGTGTCTTCATCGGTCGCATAGGCCAGTTCCGGTTCGGCCACACGTGCCAAAATTGGTTTCAGGTCACCAGTCGTGTAGCCGTACTCGATCGCCCACATGTCGTAGGGACCAACGCCGGTCATGCAATAATCACCCTGAACCGCGCCCGAGTCGAGTCGCATGTTGGTGCCGATGTAGTCCATGACTGAGCCGGCCAGCTGCTTCTTGCCTTTGACTTCGTCGCTGTTGATCTGGCCCAGCGTGTAAACACTGGACGCCTTGAAGTTGTGGCGAAGTCCCATCGTATGACCGACTTCATGAGCCACGAGATGAGCGATCAGGGGTCCGACGAATGATTCCGGCATACCGTCCAGCATCTGCTCTTTCGGAGTTTCGTCCTTCTTTTCCTCTTTCTTTTCTTCGTCTTTTTTCTCGCCCTCAACAGCCGGTGGAGTTTCCTGAGCCTGCAGCAGCTCCATCGTCATCTTCATGACCGCCAGATCGAACGAGAGGCCATCCGCGGCGAGGCACATGCCGTTTATCTGCGAGGCACTGTTCAGGCCGTCGAACTCGTCGTCTCCAATCAAGCGAGAATCGGCAGATGCCATCGGATGACCGGCGTACGGCATTGCCGCTTCTCGGGCAATCTTTGCCGAGATCACATTCCGCATGGACGGCGGGGCGAGCCGGACGCGTGGATCCCAGTCCGGATGCTCGGCCAGCCATGCCAGCGTGTCTGGCCCGTAGCCTTCCATCGCAATTTTCGGCAGCGCTTCGGCAAACTGTTTCTGATAATGACGAATCCAGCCGTCGGTCAGAATGATATCCGCGTCCAGAATCTGTCCGGTCAGCGGGTGGACTCGGCTGGGACCGATCGCGGTTCCGACGTCGTTGTTCAGCCAGCGAATGAAGTTGTACTGGACGTCTTCCGGGTCTTTGTCCATGTGTGCGCCGGACGCGGCGTCCTGATAATACACCTCAATTGCGTTGGCGATGCCGACATTTTCGAAGGCCTTGTTCCAGGCGAGGATGCCGTCCCGAACCCAGCGACGATAGCGGACTGGCGTCGTGTGTTCGATGTAGAAAACGATCGGATTCTTGGGAGGGCTGACCTTCAGCTTCGGGTCGGCCTTTTCGAGGTGCCAGCGGTTGATGTAGCGAATGCGGGTCTCACGGTCGTCGTATTTGGCAAGATCACTGTAGGTCGTCGTAAAATACCCGACTCGACTGTCGGCCACGCGCGGCTGATAACCGGCGCTGTCAGGAATGTCGCTGATGGAGAAATGGAGAATCTTCAATGTCCCGTCGCCGGCTGCAGGCGCTTCAAAGGCGATTTCGACGTTGTTTTCAAATGTCTTGGCTGTGTGGATTGAGAAGATGCCCCGCATCGTCATGCCGTAATTGATCTGAGCCGGGGAAAATATCGCGGCTGGATTCATCAGCATGGCATCGACGTCAATGATCGGGCCGCCACCGGGTCCCATGGTGACGATCGGCATTTCCATCACGACGCGGTCGGTAAACAGTCGCTCGACCGAGGCTTCGGCTTCCTTATCGCCGGTCGCCCGAATCTCAATGTTCGGCGACATCAGAGCCAGACGCTTGTCATATTGTCGCCAGTAGACGTACATGTCACCTGCCTGCAGCCCGGCGTAGTCTTCGCCGCTCGCGACTGTCGTGGCGATGAAGTACTTCTTCTGAGCAAACCCGCGCGGCAGTTCCGCGTACATCTGGCCGTCCTTCTGACGAGTCCAGAGTGTATACATGGGCTTCGTGCCGGACTTCGCCGGATTGACCTTTTCGAATCCCTCCAGAATTTTTTCCGTCGGCGGATAGTCCGGCGGCGGACTGGCTTCCTGAGCGACGACGATTGGACTGCCAAACCCCAGACACACAGTCAGAGCCAGATTACGAATGCAGAACACATGCTGGAGCATTTGGGGGCCTTTCTCGAACAAACTCGCGGATCTGAACACGCCAATTGTTGCTAACGTTGCTCTCACGACGCACTAGCCAGAGGAAGTTCTCACGGAATTCTGCGAATCTGGAGAGTTCTCAGAAACTCTGCGGGCCAGAATCAATGACTTTCCATGTGGCTTCTGAGGATTTTGCGTTCATGTGCTGGTGCTGCGTCCGTCGCCGCAAATGACTCGATTGGAACGGTGGGTATTGCGGACAAGGCAGAATCACCAAGTTCGCAATTCTACCCGCTTTCAGGCGGATGGGAAGGACTTACAGCCGTCTGGCCATCATTCCAGCCGATCCGGATCGTTCCGCGGCACATGAGTCCTACCGGTCAATGACCTTGCCCAGAACTCGCATCCGGAGTGCGTGGCGGGAAAGGATCTGTCGGCGAGGTCCAAAGCGGGTTTGGGGCATCAACTGAGGAAATCAGTTGACTGCCCAGAGCCGGGTGTTCGACCGCGGCGGTCCAAATAGTTGTTAAACGAGCCATTGTCTCTCATTCGCGACGAATGCCGGGTCGTGGTTGAATTGTGTGTGCGTGCGCTCAACGTAACAATCACACCGCACGCGACCAGTCGCGTGCGGACTGCGATGTCTATGTCCTGTCGAGCGACTCCTGCACAGTATCTCTTCAACAATGTCTGCATCACCGATCCAGGTCAAGCACATCGACCACGTGACACTGGTCGTGCGCGATGTTGAGGCCAGCCGCCGGTTTTATGTGGGTCTGCTGGGGATGCAGGAGGTTCCTCGTCCGGCCTTCGCGTTTGACGGTGCCTGGTTCCGGGCCGGAGCAACTTTGATTCATCTGATTGGCGAGCATGACCGCAGTGGTCCTGCCGGGTATCCTGTAGAGGTGCTGGTCAGGTCGAGCCGCAATCATCACTTTGCATTTGAAGTCGAGGATGCTCGCTCGGCAGCTGAGAAACTCAAATCACTCGGTGTAACATTGCTGGACGATGCCAAGCTCAGGCCGGATGGAGCGGTTCAGGTGTTTCTGACTGACCCGGATCATCACGTTGTCGAATTGTGTACATCACCGAAAAACTGAACCTGAAGAACCCGTCGCACCCGTTGTGCGGGAGAGTCGGAATGCCGAAAGAATTCATTATCACCATGGCCGCTGCCAACCGCGCCGGAATCCTGGCGGCCGTCACGCGCGCCATGACCGAACTCGGCGGAGACCTGCGCGAAGCCAGTCAGACGGTGGTACGCGGTTTTTTCACGATGATTTTCTCGACGGAGTTTCCCGATGCCATGGACGCGTCAGTGGTCCGTGATCATCTGCTTGACGCCTGCCGTCCCTTCGGAATCGAACTCAGTGTCCGCGATCCGTCGGCTCACCTGCCGGTCTACACCGCGGCAACGGCAAACACTCGTCAGTACCGACTCCGTATCGGCGGACAAAACCAGCCGGGAATTCTCAGAAAACTGAGCCTGGTAATGTCACTGAAAGGAATCGATATCAGCGGGATGCATGCCGTGCGCATGGACGAAGGCCAGAAATTTGAATTGGTCATGAAACTGGCGATTCCTCAGGACTGTCCGATCGACAGCCTGCTGCATGAACTCAACGACGCCGGTCGGGAGTTTAATGTCACGGCCGAACTGCGCGAGGCGGGGGAGTAGATTTCCGCGACAACCGGGTCAGACGGTTCCCCCAGGGTACCAGAGAGTCGTCAGGATTGTTGGATCCACCTCGACGCTGATGCTGGCAGCCTCCGCCATACTCGATGGAGACCAAAACGATGACACTTTCCCGTCATTCCATAGTTCGTCGCACGTTTCTCGCTCGGATTTCGACGGCGGCCGCGGGCATGGCTGCGGCGTCCGGTTTATTCGCCGAAGATCCTCCCGCGGTCACCAAACCGCGAGCCACCGATGGAGATGACCGTTTCGAACCAGTCTGGGACGAACGATTCACGCTGACTGTCGGTGAGAAATCGGGTGACCTCGTCGGCAACACCGATCGCGTTATCCAGGCGGCACTGGATTATGTTGCCCGACTTGGCGGCGGAACTGTGAATGTCCTTCCCGGCACTTACACGTTTCGCCACGCCGTCGTCCTGCCGTCCGGAGTTCGACTGCTGGGCAGCGGGACGGACTCTGTGTTCACTCGCGGCCCGTCGGCACGCACAACGCTGACAAACGATTCCGACTGGTACGATCAGGAAGTCACTCTGCGGGACCCCGGTGATTTCAAAGTCGGTGACGGTGTCGTCTTCCAGGCGACCAACCCGGACCACGGCGGCTCGACGGTGATCAAGCGGACGCTGATTGCCAGAACCGGCAACCGGTTCAAGCTCAACGATGGGCTTCGCGAGAACCTCTGGATTTCCGGACAGCCGACCTGTGCGTCGCTGTTTCCGTTGCTGACCAGCGAGCACACGGCGGACGTCAGGATCGAAAACATTACGCTCGACGGCAACCGTGAGAATTGCGAAAACTTCAACGGCAACTACGGAGGCTGCATTTTTCTGCAGGACTGCAACCGGTATACGATCCGCGGTGTGACGACTCGCAACTACAATGGTGACGGGATCAGTTTTCAGATCTGCCACGATGTCGTCGTCGAAAACTGTCACAGTCACGACAACAGTGACCTCGGAGTTCATCCGGGCTCCGGGTCGCAGCGTCCGATCCTGCGGGGCAACCGGATGGAGCGAAACAGTCAGGGAATCTTCTGGTGCTGGGGAGTCAAGTACGGATTGGCCGAGCGAAACGTCATCGACGGCAACCGGCTGTACGGCATCTCCATCGGTCACAACGATACCGACAACGTGATGCGGGACAACGAAATTCGCAACAGCGGGAAGTTCGGGATTCTGTTCCGGGATGAAAACCGGGGTCTCGATTTCTGGGCCAACCGCAACGTCATCGAGAACAACGTGATCGAAAACAGCGGCGGAGACGACGGAGTTGCCATTGAAGTGACGGGCCGCACCAGAGATCTCCGGCTGGTCGGCAATACGGTCGCAGAGACTCGCGGTGCGGCTCGCCGAATCGGCATCCGGCTGGCCGAACAGGTTGGCAGGGTTGAGCAGTCAGGCAACACGATCACGGGCATGGCGCAGGAGATTGTGGACCTGCGGAAAGCGTGAATGAGTGGCTACAGTCGCAGCCCACTTTTTTAGCATCGAGCGGAAAATAAGTGTCGCCTTTCACTCCGCGAAAGTTGCGAATACGCTGCTTTCGCGGAGCGAAAGGCGACTCTAAAAAGCCGCACGATGCTTAGCCCCTGTCCAAAAACAAATCCGTGGAGCAGCGCCCGTCAGGAAGCGGGGGGTCAGGCCCCGCTTCCTGACGGGCGCGGCTCCGAATCACACGGTTCCGAAACGCGGACTTGTTTCTGGACAGGTACTTAGCGTTGACGAAGCACTCACGAGCGTTAACAAGATGCGATCGCGGCGGTTCGTGTGTCTCTGTGCATGTGTTCACGTTCATCGTGAAGTCAGTGAGTTTCCTCTATGCCTGTTGACAAGTCCGGGTCTCGCATTCGACAGATGTTTGGAGAGATCGCCGGTCGTTACGATTTCATGAATCACTTCCTGTCAGCGGGGACTGATGTCTATTGGCGCTGGCAGACAGTGAGACTGGCTCAGCCGTTCAACTCGTCCCCGATTCTGGATGTCTGCACCGGCACGGGTGATCTCGCTTTTGCGTTTCGGAAGAAAGTCGGGAGTGCAGCCACGGTGTTTGCCACGGATTTTACTCACGGCATGTTGCGGCTGGCTGAGAAAAAGCGACAGGAACGGGACGTTGTGTTTCTTGAAGCCGACACGCTCTCCCTGCCGTTCCTGTCGGAAACTTTTCAGGTTGTGTCGGTCGCATTCGGGCTCAGGAATGTCTCCAGCACGATCGGCGGGCTGAAAGAGATGGCTCGTGTCTGCCGACCGGGCGGCAAAGTCGTGGTGCTGGAGTTTTCGCTGCCGGACAATCGACTGCTGAGTCGCATGTATCAGTGGTACTTCCGCAATGTACTGCCACGTCTGGGCCAGCTGCTCGTTCGCAATCGACAGGCGGCATACGAGTATCTGCCGCAGTCAGTGTCTGAGTTTCCCAGCGGCAGTCAGCTGACCGGACTGATGGAAGAAGCGGGTCTTGAGAACACGTCATTCCGCAGACTGACGGGCGGAATTGCGACGGTGTATCTTGGCAACAAACCCGAACAAGCGTGAAGAAAGTCGGCACCCGCACTCGGAAAGAAAATTCCTCATCGAGAGGATTTCCCGCGTTGACACAGGGGGGACAATCCTTTCATTCTCATTTCAACGTTACCAATCAGTGTTCGCAATCCGGTTGGTGATTGAACGGCTCGAATCGACGAGCCGGCTTACCGTTGATCTGAAGGGGATGACCATGCGACTTGCACGAAAATTCACTCTGGCCGCAGCGACGACCGCGCTCGTCATTTACTCATCGGGTGTTGTCCGGTCCGATGAACCACCGACGACTGAAGGCTGGACGATGGAAATTACTCCGGCGGCCAATCGTCATGCCGGATCCGGATCTGTACCAGTGGCCGATCAGTCCGCTGCCGCGGCCCCGAATGTGGACCCTGCAGAATATGAGCGCATCTACAATTCCATTCCGTTCAGCCGCGCCGAGTTTCGGGTGAATCCCGGCTATCGACACGATTCGGCAATGGAGATTTTGACCGGCAATGCACGGCATCAGACGATTGTCCGGCACAATCATGAACACAAGCAGCCCGTCCGTCCGAATCCTGTCCCGGCCCGGCCGTCACGGATCCTCACGCCGTTTTCCAGCTGGAGTCACATCCTCGGAATACCGTACGGATTTCGCAACTGGTTCTGATGACTGCAATCGACAGTGCAAAGCCGTCACGATTCGTGCGACGGTGTCTGTTGGCATGTTGGAGAGGCCGGTCGGTAACCCCGTTTCTGTTTCGATTGGTTGTGACTCGGACTCTGCCAGCCAGTTTTGTCACGAACTGGTCTTGCATTCGTCCGGAATTCCCCGCTCGGCAATCAGACTACGGCCAGGCGCGATCCGAAGTGCGGCGTCGACGTACGGGCCGGCGGAAGGTTCTTGTCGGCACGAATTCGACACGTTCGCCGGCCAGGAGGCGGATGGTGTTTCCGGACTTCCTCGCTCGATTTTGAGCTGAATCATTCGACCTCAGCTGAGAATTTCCGCAAAATCGTTCACCAGCCACAGTTTTCCGGCCCCGGATGCATTTGGCGGTGTTTGGTCTGCACAGAGCGTTAGCATTTCCTGTCCTCTCGGGCTCTTCGCCTTTCTGAATTGGGAGTTCGGTTCATGATTACAACCCGGTTTCTTCGCCAGGCTGCATTCTGCAGTCTGATGACATTGCTGGTGACGTCTGTGTTGCAGGCACAGCCACCGGGCGGTGGCGGCCAGCCTCCGCAAGAAGGCGGCAGACAGCGAGGTGGTGGACGTGGATTTGGCGGGGGATTTGGCGGTTTCGGTGGCGGTCCCGGCGGCGGATTTCGGATCGATCGTGCGACTTTGCTGGGAAGCGATAAGGTCCGCGAAGAACTGAAGATCGAAGAAGCACAGGCAGCCACGATCGAAGCCGCACTGGAAGCCTTTCGCGAAGAGCGCAACAACTCTCCACGGCTGGACCGAGACGCGATTCAGAAAATGACTGAAGAAGAGCGAACGGCGGCAATGGAGAAGTCCCGCAAGGAACGCGAAGAACTCAGCCAGAAGACGGACGAAGTGCTCAACGCACTCTTGGAGACGCCTCAGACAAAGCGACTGGATGAAATCTCATTCCAGGTCCGGATGAACATGTCGGCTCTCGCGACTCTGAAAGCCGACGACATCAAGGAAAAGTTGTCCATCACTGAAGAACAGGTTGCCGGACTGACGAAGGCGGAAGAGACAATCGCTGCTGACGCTCAGAAGGCGAGAGAAGAAAGACAAGCCAGCGGAGCCGGTGGGCCTGGCGGCGGTGGTCAGGGCGGATTTAATCCTGCGGCATTCCAGGCCATGATCAAAGCAGCACAGGAGAAGTCGGCTGCAGCAGCGATGGCCCTGCTGACCGATGCCCAGAAAGCGTCGATTGAAGAAATGAAGGGTGCCGCGTTTGAACTGGACATGATGTCGTTGATGGGCGGTCGTGGCGGTGGTCGTCGCGGCGGTCGACCGCCAGCTGAATGAAACTGCGAATCCAATCCCAGTTGACACGAGGGCGGCCGATTTCTTGCGGTCGCCCTTTTTCGTTGAGTCTCACTGCTCTTTGACGCGCGAGCAGGATGGGCATTCCTGCCTGTCGAATTGTGGTCGGACAAGAATGTCCAACGTACATTCTGAGGTTTGAAACAGCATTATGGCAGTTCAGCGATGTCCGGGCGAAACTCGGTCAGTGGACTTTGCGTTTCGCCTTCGAAGTCGATCGGGAACAGCATCGGCTCGACCGCCAGGATGATCTGCAACGGTTCGGATCCATCCGGGGTGACGACAGATGAGTGACGATCCGGCCTGGGAATCACGACCAGCCAGCGGCGGTCTTTCATCAGGATTTGAGATCTCAGGACGCGTGAAAACTCCGGGGTGATCCCGGACTCCCGATTGCCGAAGATCGTATCTCCGATCGCACGGGCCGCGGGTTCGAAGCGAACGGATGCCAACTGCAGAGTGTCCTGAACATCGGCACTCTTCCAGTAATCAAGGAGTGATGTTCGGAGGGCCACGTTCTCGACCACAGCTTCCTGCAGGACGTCCCAGATGATGGCCTGCAACTCGGGATCGGACAGGACTTTTCGCAGATTTTCACGGACCACGGCCCGGACTTTCTCATTGCGGCTGATGCGTGCGATAATTCGCTCGGTGACGGCGACGAATTCGTCAGCCCGGGCCTCCAGGGCTGGCAGAGTTTCCTGCTCGATGAACCGGTCAAACTCTTTCTGCACCGCATTGCGTGTCGGGAGTGGCGAGGC
>Ga0163151_10009761_pt1 | contig 10332 bp, 10 predicted proteins | sample OliLakLV19MP5IB2_FD_145596 | JGI IMG/M metagenome (GOLD analysis project Ga0163151, IMG submission 145596) | Freshwater microbial mat bacterial communities from Lake Vanda, McMurdo Dry Valleys, Antarctica - Oligotrophic Lake LV.19.MP5.IB-2 | ecosystem: Environmental > Aquatic > Freshwater >... | reverse complement strand
GACTAAGTGGGCCGTGTTTGTATTTAGTTTGCTCATCGCCCTAAATCAATTAAGAGTTGCTGATGATATCATCAAGATTGTGATTACCGGTTTAATCGCCGCGACGGCATTAGCAGTAGGTCTTTCTTTCGGTCTTGGTGGTGCTCGCCATGCAGAAGAAATGCTTGGTCATCTCAAGAAACGAATTGGGGAAGATACTAAATAGTTAGGTTAGTGGGGAGTGATTAGTGAATAGTGAATAGTGAATAGTGGAGAGTGGATAGTTAAAATACAAAACTCGCCTAATTGATTAGGCGAGTTTTGTATTTACGGTCTATTGTTTAAGGAGTTCGAGTAGGCGGAGGTATGCTTTAGGAAACATCTTCTTAATTACTTCCTTGTTTTTGGGAGTGAACTTGGCTAGCACAAAGTCCATGACAAAGGCATCTCGTTTTTTATCTGATTGTTCGCGGGCTTTTTCTAGAGCTCGAACAGATGTTCCGATGCGAAGGCGGAAGAACTTATTTGTTTTCAGGGTTTTAATTATTGACTCAATTCCTTTGTGACCACCTGAATTTTTTTCAAACGAGTTTTTAAATGATCCAAATTCAATATCTAAATCGTCTTGAATAATGATAATATTCGCTGGCTTAATTTTATAGAATCGAGCTATTTTAGCCACGACTTCGCCACTTTTGTTTACATAAGACAGTGGCTTGGCTAAAATACATGGCGTTTTATCTATTTTTGTTTTAGCCACCAAGGCATTATGTTTTCTATCTTCTTCGAAACTTACCTTCCTCTCGCCAGATAAGCCAGCACTTGATTTTTTGGCCACAAAATCCAAAAACATAAACCCGATATTATGTCTGGTCTCTTGGTATTCCTCGTCCGGATTGCCGATACCGACGATAAGTTTCATGAATCATAGTATATCCCAATATTTTTAAATTGCCAAGATAGATTGATGTCTTGAATTTAATAAAAAAATAAGGTAAAATAAGCGAATGAATGATGAAAAGCTAGAATATATTGCACCAGAAGAGCCAACGGGCGGACCGTCGCTAACAAGCGAGGTCCTAGCTTTTTTTTGGGAGACGACCAAGATTGTGGCTATTTCTTTGATAATAATTTTACCCATTCGTTATTTTATTGTTCAGCCTTTTTTTGTGAAGGGAGCATCAATGGAGTCTAATTTCCACGACGGGGATTACCTATTTGTAGACGAGATTTCCTATGCGCTAAATGATCCAGCTCGTGGCGATGTTATTATTTTTCGCTACCCACTTGATACTAAGCAATTTTTTATAAAAAGAATTGTTGGATTACCAAGTGAGACGGTTGAGATAAAAGACAATAAGGTCATTATTTATAACATTAAAAACCCTCAAGGGCTTGTTCTAAAGGAGACTTATCTTGATGCCAATCAAGAAACCACGGGTTCCCTAAGAATGAAACTTGATGCCAATGAGTATTTTGTTTTGGGAGATAATCGTTTTCGAAGTTCCGATTCTCGAACATGGGGCGCCCTTAATGAATCGTTTATTACTGGTCGAGCGTTTATTAGACTATGGCCATTTTCAAAGCTAAGTAAGATTTCTCATTATAGATATCCTATCTAACCCCTTGCGTTAGTTGTAAATATAATGTTATTTAAATATTTAATATGTCAAAAGGAAAATCAAAACAAATTCAGTCAGTTAGGGGCATGCACGATATTCTTCCAGAAGATCAGAAGTACTGGCGTTATATCCAAAAGAAAATTGAACATCTTTTAGAATACTATAGTTTTGAGCGGATCAGTACGCCAGTTTTAGAATTCGCAGATTTGTTTAATCGGTCTGTTGGCGAATCGTCAGATATTGTATCTAAAGAAATTTATTCTTTTAAGACTAAGGGCGGGGATATGTTGGCCTTGCGACCTGAAGCTACGGCCGGGATTGTTCGTGCTTATCTTGAGAATGGAATGAATGTCCGTCCTCATCCAGTAAAGCTCTATTGTATTGAGCCAATGTTCCGCCATGATGAGCCCCAAGCGGGTCGCTACCGTCAGTTTTATCAATTAGACGTAGAAACTATCGGCGATGGCTCAGAGGCCGTAGATGCTGAATTAATTTTCGTAGCCTACAAACTTCTCGAATCTCTTGGCCTTAAAAATTATGACGTCCACATTAACAGTATCGGTGACCAAAACTGCCGGCCCGCCTATATTAAGGCCCTCAAAGATTATTTTAGGAGTCATTCCAAAAATCTATGCTCAAATTGCAAGATTCGTCTAAAAGAAAATGTTCTTCGTATCCTTGATTGTAAGATGGAGGATTGTAAAGAAGCTTCTAAGGGGTCTCCTCAGATGGTGGATTTCCTAGATGATGCTTGTCGGCTACATTTTAAACATGTCCTAGAATTTTTAGACGAAGCAGAAGTGCCGTATATTCTTAATCCACACATGGTTCGTGGATTGGATTATTATACTCGTACCGTTTTTGAATTAATTCCATCAGAAAATGCTGGATCTCAATCTACCCTACTTGCTGGTGGACGTTATGATCGCTTGATTGAGCAACTCGGGGGAGCTAAGACACCTGGATCTGGTTGGGCCATGGGTATTGAGCGAATAATCTTGGCCATGAAGGATCAAAATATTAATGTTCCGGAAATAGGCTCTAAGCCAAAAGTTTTCCTCGTCCAGCTAGGAGAGGCACCCAAACGTAAAGCCCTGCCTTTGTTTGAAAGCTTTCGTAAAGCTGGCATTGAGGCCAAATCTTCTCTTGGTCGTGATAGTATAAAATCACAACTTCGTATTGCTCATCGCTTAGGTGTTAGATTCGCTCTAATTTTTGGGCAGAAAGAAGCTCTTGATGGCACAATTATTATTCGCGAAATGGATACAGGAGTTCAGGAAACATTACTTCTTGAAAATATAGTTGATGAAATAAAGAAACGGCTTAAAGAGAAACCTCTTGCTGTTGTTGGATCTAGTAAGGAATATGAAGAAGATCCTGTTAAGTAATTTACTCGATGGAACAGGACATTTTTTGCAAAATTACAAAAGGAGAACTTCCATCAGATATCGTTTGGCAGGATGACGATTTTTTGGTGATTAAAAACATTCACCCTGAAGCACCAGTTCATCTTCTCGTGATACCTAAAAGACATATCGAAGATCTTAAAGATTTTGGGCCAGATGAGGATATGTTCCTTGGGAAGATGCTTCGAGTGTGCCATATTGCTGCCGAAAAAGCAGGCGTGGCTGATACAGGTTATCGTCTAATTAGGAACGAGGGTCCGGACTCTGAAGCAGGGGTAGCACACTTCCATATTCATATTCTTGGTGGGAAGAAGCTCGGTACAAAAATTGTTTCCTAATCAGGGCTTGATAGTAGTCATATTTAATGGTACTCTTCGCAAATAGAAGGAGGTATATTTATGGTAGAAGTAAAACGTAAACCAAATGAATCTGTCGGTAGCTTGATGCGCCGATTCAATCGCTTTGTTCAACAAAGCGGTGTTTTGTTGAAAGCAAAGAAGTCAAAATTTAGAATCAAAAAACAAACTGAACGTCGCGAAAAGAATGCTGCTATTATGGGCATTCACTTGGCTGGCCTACGACGCAAACTAGAAAAACTTGGTACTTATGACAAAGATGTCTTTGATGAAGCTAAGCGCAAATTAAAACAAGAAATAGATCTCTAGAATGTTAAAAGAAAAATTACAACAGGACATGAAAAATGCTTTGAAATCTGGCGATAGTGATCGTCGAACTTTGATTGGTATGGTTATGTCTTCGATTAAGAATAAGGAAATAGATAAAAAAGGTGAACTTGATGATGTTGAAGTCATTGCTGTTATCGCCACTGAAATAAAGAAAAGAAAAGACTCTATCGCCGAATTTGAAAAAGGAGGCAGACCAGAACTAGCAGAATCAGAACGTGCCGAAGCGGAAGTCCTGATGTCTTATTTACCTAAACAATTATCCGATGATGAACTTCGCATTTTAGTTGAGAAAGCTATTTCTTCGACTGGCGCCACAACAATCAAGGATATGGGCAAAGTAATGACTGCCGTCAAAGACGAAGCTAAAGGTTCTGCTGATGGGCAAAGGGTTAGTACGATGGTCAAAGAGATACTTACTAAGTAGGACAAACAAAATACTCCCCACGGAACCTTTTCCGAGCCCCGCCTCCGAACGTTCCTTAGGGGAGTATTTTGTTTTTCCAAACTTTCTTGAAGAATTGTCTATTTTGAGGCATAATCTACAGCAATGATAGATTTGGTTTTCGAAAATCAAACCAAAGATATGGCTTGGTCCGAAGATTTTTTTCGGGAAGTTTTGAGTTGCTCATTGTCACATCTTAAATTAAGGGATAATACTGTTGAGTTAGGGTTGTATCTTGTGGCACCGGAACGGAGTCAGGAATTGAATAAGAAATATCGGCAAAAAGATAAGCCAACTGATGTTCTCTCTTTTCCGCTTAATGAGCATGGGCTTAAAAAATATGGTATACTGCCGTTAGGAGATATTTTTATTTGTCTTGAGATTGCCCAGCGTCAAGCAAATGAAATGAGTATTCCAGCCGATCAAGAGCTGATTCGGTTGGTTGTTCATGGGCTTTTACATTTACTTGGTTATGATCACGAACTTTCTTCCGATGATGAGAAAAAAATGATTGACCTTCAGGAAGAAATTGTTACTGAAGTTTTGAAACTTAAGTCTTAATTCCCATTGCATGTCCAAACCCTATTTATTATCAGGAATCGATATTGGCAATTTTGAAGTTAAAGTTGTCATCGCCAAAGTCGAACAAGATGGTGTTCGTCCTGAGATTTTAGGTGTGGGCTCAGCACTATCACATGGCTTGCGTCGAGGGATGGTGGTAGATATGGAAGAGACTATTAATGATGTGGCCACTGCCGTTCAGCGGGCTGAAGCAACTGCTGGAGTAAAACTTAAACGGACTTATGTTGCTGTAAATGGCCTACACATTAAGAGCCAAATATCGAGAGGTGTTATAGCTGTTTCTAGGGCTGATAATGAAATTTCTCAGAATGATATTGATCGCGTAATACAAGCTGCCTCGGTTGTAAGTCTACCAGCTAATCGAGAAATTGTTCATGTTATTCCTCGTAATTTTATAATTGATGGGACTGAAAACGTAAAGAACCCATTAGGGATGAAAGGTGTTCGCCTTGAGGCAGAAGTTACTATCATTGATGGGCTTTCCCCGTATTTAAGGAATCTTGTAAAATGTGTTAATGAAAATGGTCTTGAAGTTGATGGGCTAGTATTTGCACCGCTCGCGGCTTCGCTTTCAGTTCTCGATAAGGGGCAACGGGAGTATGGCGTGGCCAATATAGATTTTGGCGGAGGAACATCGACTTTAACAATTTTTGAAGAGGCTGATCTAGTGCATAGTGCAGTCTTGCCGATCGGCTCTCGCCATTTAACAAATGATTTAGCTATGGCCCTTAGAACGTCAATGGATATTGCTGAACGAATTAAACTTGAACACGCCACGACAGGGGGAACAGAGGATTTAAGAAAAAGAGAAACAATAGATTTATCCAAGTTGATGAATGAGGATAATTTTATTTTGCCTAAAAAACAATTAGTTAGAGTGGTAGATGCGCGTGTTAGTGAATTTTTGGAGCTTGTTACTGCTGAAATAAAAAAAGCATCTCGTACTGGCATGCTACCAGCGGGGGTAGTTATCTCTGGGGGCGGGGCCAAACTTCCAGGCTTGTTGGCGGTAATCAAAGACACCCTTAGGACCCCAGTAAAACTAGCTCGTCCATTACACCTCGATGGTGTAATGGGGGCTGCTGCTGATCCATCGTTTGCTGTTGCGACTGGCCTCATATTGTGGGGGTTTGAGAGTGATGTTGTGAGTACAAAACATGGTCCCAATAGCCACCTTTCCTCTAAAGATGGTTTCCTGGGGAGAGTGATTGATTGGTTTAAGAATTTTTTGCCTTAGCTTCGAAAATGGTTAGTTATCCACAGTCTTACCCACAGTGGTAGGCTGATAGCTTGCACGGCTATTTTTTTTATGATAGTACAGGGTATCCTTAGGTAAAATATATAGATAAATATGGCACAAGTTAAACCCGCATTTGAGACATTTGCTCGCATCAAAGTTGTTGGTGTTGGTGGTGCTGGTGTAAATGCATTAACCAGGATGATTGAGGCCCGTATTCATGGGGTTGAGTTTATTGCTATTAATACCGACGCTCAAGCTCTCCATGCTTCAGCAGCATCAATAAAGATTCATATCGGCAAGAGTCTTACTCGTGGTTTGGGGGCCGGAATGAATCCAGAAATTGGTCGCCAGGCAGCCCATGACACTAAAGAAGAAATCACCGCCGCATTAAAAGGGGCTGATATGGTCTTTGTTACTACTGGTTTAGGCGGAGGCACAGGCACCGGCGCAGCTCCGGTTGTGGCTGAGTTGGCTCGTGAGGCTGGAGCTTTAACTTTGGGTGTCGTGACCAAGCCATTTACTTTTGAAGGTCTTGCTCGAATGAAAATTGCTGATGCGGGCTGGCACAATCTTCGAGAGAGAGTAGATTCCCTTATTACGATCCCAAACGATCGCATTCTTTCTATTATTGATCGCAAAACCCCACTTCTCGAATCCTTCGCTATTGTTGATGATGTTTTGAGACAGGGAGTTCAGGGTATTTCTGATCTCATCACTATTCCAGGTATTGTTAATTTAGACTTTGCCGACGTGAAAGCGGTAATGTCTAATTCCGGCTCTGCTTTAATGGGTATTGGTCGAGCTAGTGGGGAAGATCGTGCCGTTGAGGCTGCCAAGATGGCAATCAATTCTCCGTTACTTGAAGTTTCTATCGATGGGGCGAAGGGTGTCCTGTTTAATGTTTCTGGTGGCCCAGACATGGCCATGGCTGAAATCAATGAAGCGGCAAGAATTATTACTGAACATGTTGATCCTGAAGCTCGAGTTATCTTCGGTGCTGTTATTGATGACAAACTTAAGAAAGGTGAAATAAAAATCACGGTTGTTGCGACTGGTTTTAACAATGACAATCCAACGCCTATGCGCCCAACAGTCTCTGGTTTTGGTGCCCCTTCTGATATGGGTCAAAATTTATTTGATTCAGTGGTAAAGAATAATTTATCAACGGATGATAAATCAGAAACTTCATCAAATACAAAAACTCCAATTAAGGAATTTGTCGATGACTCCCTCAATGACTCGGAATTTGATACGATCCCAGCTTTTATTCGTAGAAAAATAAATAAGTAGAAAAAACATTAGGAAAAATCCCCGTATTGCGGGGATTTTTCTTGACTAAAATATAACCTCAGGTTGTATAGTTATCAACAGTTGGCAGTTCGTGTCAGTGTCGTACAATTGTCGATATGAATCCCTCCCAAACTCGATCTCAATCCCAACCTGAACTGCAAGGCAATTCCCACAGGGGGGCTTTTCACTGGAAACCTCTTTTTGGAGAGATGCATCCATACGATAGTATTGTTTGGGAAAAAAGAACTGCAAAAATTGAACGAGGTGATGGCACGATTGTATTTGAACAACACGATGTCGAAGTTCCAAGTTTCTGGACTCAAACAGCGACCGACATTGTGGCTTCAAAATATTTTAGAGGACGATTAGGCACTCCAGAAAGAGAGACGAGCGCTCGGCAGATGGTTGATCGTGTTGTTTCAGAAATTCGTCGTTGGGGGCTAGAGGGGAATTATTTTGCTTCATCAGTTGATGCTGATAATTTTGCTCAAGATTTAACTTGGATACTCATTAATCAATATGCGGCTTTCAACAGTCCGGTCTGGTTTAATGTTGGCACAACAGAACATCCACAATGTTCTGCTTGCTTCATTCTTTCGGTAGAGGACAGTATGGATTCAATTTTAAAGTGGTGCGTTGATGAGGGTAATATTTTTAGAAAAGGTTCTGGCTCTGGCACTAATCTTTCCAACCTTCGTGGCTCAATGGAATCTCTTTCCCTTGGCGGAAAATCATCTGGCCCAGTTTCATTCATGAAAGCAGCTGATGGGGTGGCTAATTCTATAAAATCAGGTGGCACAACTCGTCGAGCGGCCAAGATGGTTGTCCTTAATGCAGATCATCCTGATATTAAAGATTTTATTTATTCCAAAAAAATTATTGAAGATATGATTCGAACGCTGACCTTGGCCGGAGTTAAGAATTCTATTACAGGTGATATTTTTGATCCTTATACTCTTTTGCCATATCAGAACGCCAATAATTCTGTTCGCGTCACTGATGAATTTATGCAAGCTGTCGAGGCTGATGCGGATTGGGATTTGACGGCTCGAGCAGATGGTAGGGCTATCGAAACAGTAAAAGCTCGGGAGATTATGGACTGGATAGCGGATGCAGCCTGGTCTTCGGCTGATCCAGGGATGCAATACGATACAACTATTAATGATTGGAATACGGTTTCTAATACTGGGCGAATAAATGCTTCGAATCCATGTTCGGAATATATGCACCTAGATAACAGTGCTTGTAATTTGGCTTCCTTAAATTTAATGAAGTTTTTGAAAGAGGGAGCTAAGTTTGATGTTGATTTATTTAAGAAGGCGGTTGATGTTATGGTTTTGGCCCAAGAAATTCTTGTGACTCCTTCTTCTTATCCTACTTCTGAAATTACTGCTAACGCCGAGGCTTATCGTGAATTAGGACTGGGTTATGCCAATTTAGGTTCACTACTGATGGTTCTCGGTCTACCTTACGATTCTGATATGGGCCGTTATTTCGCTGCCAATATTACATCCCTTATGTCTGGTGAAGCATATCGCATGTCGGCATTAATCGCAGATTCAAAGGGTTCTTTTTCTGGCTATGAAAAAAATCGTGAACCAATGTTGAGGGTCATTCAAAAACATCTTAATGCTGCCGAACGTACTTATAACGAATCGATTTTGGGTGGCATGAATGACGAACCACTTCAAAATGCTTCTCGCCAAGTTTGGCATGAAACCTTAGAGCTTGCTGAAAAATATGGTGTTCGTAATTCTCAAATTAGTGTCCTTGCTCCAACCGGCACAATTGCTTTTTTGATGGATTGTCAGACTACTGGCGTTGAGCCAGATATTGCTCTAGTTAAATACAAAAAACTTGTCGGAGGTGGTGTTCTTAAGCTCGTAAATAATCAGGTTCCGATGGCCTTGAGAAGATTAGGTTATTCAAATGATGAAATCGATGGCATCATTGCTCATATCACGGAACACGACACAATTGAAGGAAGTCCTCATTTGAAAGATAATGATTTGCCTGTTTTCGATTGTGCTTTCAAGGCGGCTAAGGGCGAAAGAAGTATTAGTTACATGGGCCACTTGCAGATGATGGCCGCTGTTCAGCCTTTTATTTCTGGCGCAATTTCTAAGACTATTAATTTACCGAGCGACGCCACGGTTGAAGATGTTAAAGATGTGTTTATGCAAGGCTGGAAACTAGATTTGAAAGCTATTGCCTTGTATCGTGATGGGTGTAAAACCATCCAACCATTAAATACTAAAAAAGATTCTGAGCAGACTGATTCTGTTACCGCCGAAAGTGGAGCAGGAGCAGTTGACCCGTTAATCGAAAAGAGTAATGGCTATACTCGACGCAAATTACCCGATGAGCGACCAGCGGTAACTCACAAATTTAATGTCGGTGGCCACAAGGGTTATCTCAATGTTGGATTCTATCCCGACACAATGAGTCCCGGAGAGACATTTATTACTGTGGCTAAAGAGGGAAGTACATTTTCTGGCTTACTCGACACTATTGCCACTCTCATTTCCGTTTGTCTTCAATCTGGTGTGCCATTAAAAGTTTTGGTGAAGAAATTTAAGGATATGCGTTTTGATCCATCTGGCTTTACTGAAAATCCAGATATTCCAACTGCAAAATCAATCGTAGATTACGTTTTCCGATATTTAGGTATGAAATATTTATCGAGAGATGATAGGGAAGAATTGTTTGGCCCTGACGTAGTAGCCCCATCAGATTTTACCGAGCAGGTTATGGGAGTAAAAAACCAAGCAGATTCTTTGTTGGCTGGTCTTGTGGCTGATGCACCCAACCCTAAAATTGAGGCGATATCTACGCAATCAGAAAAGGCCATAGAACAGCATCAGCCGGGCATGGTTACTCGTTCTCAAGCCGATGCCCCTATCTGCCAATGTGGCACTCTCATGGTCAGGGCAGGGGCCTGCTACAGTTGTCCCAACTGTTTCGCTACCACCGGTGTCTGTAATTGAGGAGTGGGTTGGCGTAGCAAAGTTTTTCTTGCTAAAGTTCTTAGATGCATAAGTCGCAAATTCTGGGGTATCTTTTAATATCATTTTTAGTAGGTATT
>Ga0163151_10009760_pt1 | contig 10332 bp, 11 predicted proteins | sample OliLakLV19MP5IB2_FD_145596 | JGI IMG/M metagenome (GOLD analysis project Ga0163151, IMG submission 145596) | Freshwater microbial mat bacterial communities from Lake Vanda, McMurdo Dry Valleys, Antarctica - Oligotrophic Lake LV.19.MP5.IB-2 | ecosystem: Environmental > Aquatic > Freshwater >... | reverse complement strand
ATGCAATCCGATTGAACATTGTTGGGGGAAGCTCGGAGCACCATTGGAATGGGGCCCTGTTGGATGAAGTGCAGACCGTCGTGAAGTTTGCCGAGAGTATGGTGTGGAAAGGCATGCATCCCGTCGTCAAGTTGGTCACGACTGTCTATGAAACCGGTGTGCGCTTAACCCAAGCCGCGATGGCTGAATTGGAAACTCAGGTCAAGCGCTTGCCCTCCCTGGAAAAGTGGTTTGTCGAAATCTCACCAGCCACCCTGGTTTCGGATGCTTGATTCTTTCTAGTTCCCTTGCGGCGGAGGACAATCAATTGTTGCCGCCACAGGGCACGCAAGCGTCGACTAGCAGTTCCGCGCGGCTGAGCGGGAGATCGGCCAGCGTGCCCGTGACCCGGTTCGAACGGGCGGGTTCGGTCAGTCGGCGCAAGAGTTGGCGGGCGGCAGATGACAGACGCGCCCACAGGTTCTTGGCGCATCGTGTAAGTTGGCTCAACATAACCGTTCAGGCTCCGGAGGGTCGTGGATTTTGTGGTACCCGCAGAGTGTATCATGGCCAACTCGTGCCTGTAATTCGCACGGATGAAAGGTGTAGCCAGCACAGCGTTCACTTGCGTCCGGCGAGGGCGCTGTTCCGCGTCGGGCTCCGTTGTCGCGTCGCAGACGATCGCGCTGGTCAAGCGCCACACAGCGTGACTGGGCGCATAGCAAGTCTGACCCACAGTGCCCGACCGGGCTAGACGAACTCGATGTGGTTTATCATTTCTTCGGGTGACAAGACTTCGTAAATCAACATCAGGGCCGCCACGATCGTTCCAACCGCCGTGTGTTGGGGAACATACACGATGCCAGTGTGAGGCTTACCCGCCGCATGCAAGCGCAGGAAGTCAGCGTCCTGGGTGAAGATCACCCGGCCCTCGCCCCGCGCGAGATCCAGGTGGGCGCTATCCGGGGCTGGATGCATTCCGGCGTCTTGAGCGCGAAGAACATCGACGCCCCGTCGATAAAGCCCGTCGGCCACTGCCCGGTCGACATGCTCATCCAGATAGAACTTGAGGCGCTCTGGCATGGCGCTTTACTTCAGCTTCGATGGTGAGCGGCTGCGGAGCTCAGCCACGAAGGCGTCATCCGCCCGGATCATGGCATCGATCTCATCGCGGTGATCGTAGTAATACGCGAGGGCCGCGTAAACTTCCGCCAGGGTGAGGTCATAGGCCGTCGCGATCTCGTCTGCGCTGCGGCTGAGACGTTCATGCCACGTAACGATGTTCTGAACCGTGATGCGGTGTCCGGCAATCCGGGGCTTGCCGCCGGCCACATCAGGGGTTATCTCAATATGCGGTGTGAGTACGTTTTGCATGCGGGCCTCCTGCCGCTTGGGCGTCGCGTCGGTTGCTGGCTATTATAGCGCGGCGGGGCACGCTTTGCCTGACCGCCGCCTGGCCCTCAGGTGTGCTGGCTACCCCTTTCATCCGCCGGCGTTTCTGGCCGTCACCGGCCTAGTGCGGTCTCAGAGGTGCTGCTCGGAACGCCGTCGGCGCTGATCTGCCCGCCCGGCCCCGGCCCGGCGCACGAGCCGATCTGGTCGCTCCCGAGATGGTTCCCGGATTCTGCACTAGGCGGCCGCCCAACGGTAATCGTGGTGCAGCCCGTTCAACACCGGAAACGCCATTACTTTCCCAGCCCTCGCCTCTCCAGGCGGCGACACCCCTTGCGTAACTGAGCGGCTGATATCTGTTGTGCGATCCCCTGGTGCGGCCGCGCCAGATTGAAGTAGGGGACGTATCCCTTCAGGACGCGAATCAACTGGAGCTCGCCGATCACCAGCATGTGATCCAGACATTCCCGCCGTAAACTCCCCACAAACCGTTCACAGATGGCATTGGCACGGGGCGCCTCGTAGGGCGTGTGGATCACCTTAATGCCGGATGTTTTGGCCACCCGCTCAAACCTTGGGCCGAACCTTTTGTCATTGTCACAGATCCAATACTTCGGCTTCGCCTCAAACGGCGTGGCTTCGCGCATCTGTTGTGTGATCCACTCGTCCGTCGGGTAGACAGTCCCCTATGTCTCTATAATGGACTGGACACCAACTGCCTATAATTTAGTGACGGGCGGCAGGAGGACCAGATGACCGAAACGAGCTTAATCTCAAAGAATGGGGCTTCTTCGCTGGGGAGCCCCGCGGGGCTCCCCAGCGAAGAAGTGGTGGCGCGGCCAGCGCGCCGGCAGTTCAGCGCGGCCGAGAAGCAGCGCTTGTTGGAAGCGGCCGAGGCCTTGAGCCCCAGCGCGCGGGGCGCCTGGTTGCGGCGCGAAGGCTTGTATACCTCGCACCTGACCGCTTGGCGCAAGCAGCGTGTCGCTGGGGCCTTGGCCGGTCTAGCCACGCAGAAGCGCGGCCCGAAAGTGGCTGAGCCTGCCCAGGCACTGGCGCGCTTGGAGTTTGAACATGCCAAGCTGCAGGCCAAGCTCCAGCGGGCGGAGTTCATCATTGACGCCCAAAAAAAGTTGCTCGAGCTGCTCGAGCCATCAATCCCAACTGGGCCGGAGACGCCTTGAAGCCAGCGGTGGCCGCCCTGGCGGTGCAGGTGGGGGTGAAAACCGCCTGTGAGGTGCTGGGCCTGCCGCGCAGCAGTCACTACGCCGCGCGCCAACCCCACACCCCGGTGGCCCGGCCCCGGCCGGCCTCTCCGCGCGCACTCAGCGCCGAAGAGCAAGCGGCGGTGCGCACGACCCTCGACGGGGAGCGGTTTGTCGATCAGGCCCCGCGCGAAGTCTATGCCACGCTGCTGGATGAAGGCCAGTATCTGTGCTCGGTGCCGACCATGTACCGCATTCTGCGGGCCAACCAGGAAGTCCAGGAGCGGCGCAACCAGCGCCGCCATCCGGTCTACCCCAAGCCGGCGTTGGTGCTCACCGCGCCCAATCAAGGCTGGTCCTGGGATATCACCAAATTGCTGGGGCCAGTGGCGGGCGTGTATTTCTGCCTGTACGTGCTGCTGGACCTGTTCAGCCGCTTCGTGGTCGGCTGGCTGATCGCCGACCAAGAGCGGGCCAGCCTGGCTGAACAACTCATCACTCAGGCGTGTGTGCGCCAGTTGATCGCGCGCGACCAACTGACCGTGCACTCTGATCGCGGCGCGCCGACCCGCACCTGCGGTGGGGCAGGTGTGACCGCCAAATCCATGCAGCAACTCTTGGCCGACTTGGGCGTCACCCAGAGCCTGTCCCGGCCCCGGCTGCCCGATGACAACCCGTACTCGGAAGCGCAATTCAAGACGACCAAGTATCACCCCACCTTCCCAGACCGGTTTGCGAGCTTGCTGGAGGCCCGCACGTGGGGCCAAACCTTCTTTCGTTGGTACAACTACGCCCATCATCACACCGCCTTGGGCTTGATGACCCCGGCCGCCGTGCACACCGGCCAAGCCGCCCAGCTCTACCAGGCGCGTCAGACCATCCTGACGCAAGCCTATGCCGCCCACCCGGAGCGCTTCGTCCACGGCCACCCACAACCGCCCGCCGTGCCGTCCGTGGTCTATCTCAATCCACCCCAACCACCCGATCAGCGGAGGTCCGACACTGCCCAGTGACACTAATCTCTTCCATCTCGTGTCCAAAACCCATTGACACATTCCGCAACCAGCTCGACTCTGGCGCAGCCTCCTCTTCCCGCTGCCCCCTTCGTGCAATTCGTGAAATTCGTGGCTAACGCCTTTCTCCCTCGTGTACTTCGCCGCAAACGCCTTTCCTGCTTTTGGCTGAATCCCTACTTGCGACTCGCCCCGGACCCGTTATAATTCACTCACCCCAGGGTACGCGCCAGAGACCATGCCCTCGGTAAGGAGCTAACTCAGCCATGTCTGCCCTGCCCAATTACGCCTACTTCAAAGGTAAGATCGTGCCCTACGGCGAGGCCAAGGTCGGTGTCATGACCCACGCCCTTAATTACGGCACCGGCATCTTCGGCGGCGTGCGCGGCTACTGGAACGACGACGAAAACCAACTGCTGGTCTTTCGGCCGCACGACCACATGCGCCGCTTCCTCAGCTCGTCGCGCCTGCTGCTGATGGAACTGGGCCTGAACGAAGAACAGCTCGTCAACCTCATCCTCGACCTGCTGCGGGCCGAGGGCCGGCACGAAGACATGTACGTGCGCCCGCTGGCCTTCAAGGGCGATGAGATCATCGGCGTGCGCCTGAACGACCTGCACGACGAATTGACCATGTTCGCCGTGCCCTTCGGCCGCTACGTGGATAAGGAAGAGGGCGCGCACGTCACCATCTCCTCCTGGCTGCGCGTGGACGACAACAGCATCCCGGCCCGCGGCAAGATCACCGGCTCCTACGTCAACTCGGCCTTCATCAAGACCGACGCGCTGCGCTCCGGCTTTGACGAGGCGATTGCCCTCAACTCCGACGGCCACGTGGCCGAAGGCTCGGCCGAAAACATCTTCATGCTGCGCGACGGTGTGCTCATCACCCCGCCCGTCACCGACAACGTGCTCGAAGGCATCACCCGTCGCACGATCATGACCCTGGTGCGCGACGAACTGGGCATGGAAGTGGTCGAGCGCTCGATTGACCGCAGCGAGCTGTATATCTGCGACGAACTCTTCTTCTGCGGCACCGGCGTGCAGATCGCGGCCATCACCAAGATTGACCACCGCCCGGTGGGCGCCGGCCAGATGGGCCCGCTCTCCAGCGACCTGCGCGACCTGTATTTTGACGTGGTACGGGGCAAGGTGGCGAAGTACCGCCACTGGAACACGCCGGTCTTCGTCAAGGAAACGTCCGCTGCCGACTAACCCGGCCGCGAACTAAGCGCGATGGTCTTCCACCCGCCGCGCACCACTGGCCTGGCCCTCGGGCTGAGCGCCCTGCTGGTGCTGCTGGCCGTAGACGCGGCCCTGCTGGCGGTGTTGCGCGCCAACCCGCTGGCCCCCGCCGGCTTCCTCAGCCTGCTGCTGCTGGTGGGCAGCCTGCCGGTCGTGGTCTGGCTGCTCTATCGCGGCTACGGCCTGCTGCGCTCGCGCTACGTTCTCAGCCGCAACGCCATCGTGGTCGAGTGGGGCGACCGCCGCATCGTCCTCCCGATGGCCCTGCTGGATGAGGTGCGCGCCGGGGCCGAGGTCGAAGCGCCGCTGCTGCGCCCGCGCGGCCTCCCCTGGCCCGGCAGCACCGTGGGCACCGCCACTATCGCCGGCTTGGGCGAGGTCGAGTTCCTGGCCGCCACCGCCAAGCCTGGCCTGGTGCTGCTGCGCCACGCCGAAAGCTGGCTGGCGATCTCGCCCGCCAACCCCACCGCCTTCCTCGACACCCTGCAAGCCCTGCGCGCCGAAGGCCCCGAAGTCACCATCGAGCCGGAGTCGGTCATCCCGGCCGTGCAGCGCTGGGCCGTGCTGCACGACCGGCTGGCCCTGGCCCTGATCGGCGCGGGCGGGCTGAGCGTGCTGCTGCTGCTCGGCTACCTGGCGCTGGTGGCCGGCCAACTGCCGCCTGAGATCGCGCTGCACTTCGACGGCCAGGGCGTGCCCGACCGCTTTGGCCCGCCCACCGGCCTGCTGATCCTGCCCGCCATCGCCGGCCTGACGTGGCTGGTGAACACCGGCCTGGGCCTGTGGCTGCACCCGCGCGTGCCGGCCCGCGCCGCCACGTATCTGCTGCTGGGGGCTACGCTCTTCGTCCAGGCCCTCGTCTGGGTCGCCACCATCGGCCTGCTCACCGCCGGCAACACGCCCAACCTCGGCTAAGCCCGGCTCGCCCGGACCCTGCAGCGGCGCTTCACAATTGCTCCATAATCCCCCGGCATACTGCTGAAATTGCCCTGGCCGCCGACTCAAGGCGCTGGTCTAACTGGCGTTTACACCAGCGGCCCAGGCGCGTCACACCCGGCCGGCCGGTGTCCTAAGGGACATGCCCGGCCCTAGCTATTCGGCCAGGGCGCGGCCCTTGAAATTCGACGAAGCGCGTGATACAGTTAGGTAAGCTTAACTAAACAGGTTACTTAACTATGTCAAGTGTTAAACAATTCCGCGACAAGTTCCGCGAGTGGACCGATATTTTCACCTCGCGCTCCATGGCCGACACCGTGCGCTTCGTCAAGCATTCCGACATGAGCTTCGCGCAGTACGGCACGCTGATGCAGCTTTACCACGTGCATCAGTGCGGCCTGACCGACATCGCCAACCGCCTGGGCATCACCAGCGCCGCCACCAGCCAACTGGTGGATAAGCTGGTGCAGAGCCAGATGGTCGAGCGCACCGAGGACGAGCACGACCGGCGCGTGAAGCAACTGACGCTGACCGCCAAGGGCCGCCAGTGGGTCGAGCGGGGGATGCAGGCCCGCATGGCCTGGACCGTCACCCTGGCGGAAACCCTGTCGGCCGACCAGCGCGCGGCGGCCATCCGCACCATGAACGACTTGATGGCAGCCGTGCGCACGCTGCCGGCGCCCGAATCGGCCCCGCTCCAAGAATGACCGCCCCGACCTACGACCTGAGCGGCCGGGTGGCCCTCGTCACCGGCGCAACCTCCGGCATTGGCCGGGCCACCGCCCAAGGCCTGGCCGCCGATGGCGCGACGGTGCTGGTGGTCGGTCGCAACGCCGACAAGACCAGCGCCACGGTTAATGAAATCAGCGCCGCCACCGGCAGCGGCCGGGTGGTGGGCCTGCTGGCCGACCTCAGCCGCCAGAGCGACGTGCGCCGGCTGGCCGAGGAGGTGCGCACCCGCTGGCCCGCGCTGCACGTCCTGGTGAACAACGCCGGGGCCATCTTTAGCAAGCGCGCCGAAAGCGCCGACGGCCTCGAGCAGACCTGGGCGCTCAATCACCTCAGTTACTTCCTGCTGACCGAGCTGCTGCTCGACGCGCTCAGCGCCGGCGGCGCGCCCGGCCGGGCAGCCCGCATCGTCAACGTCGCCTCGAACGCGCATGTGCGCCTGAAGGGCCTGGATTTTGCCGACCTGGAGAAGCGGCAGGGGTATTTTAGTTTTGGGGCCTATGCCCAGTCGAAGCTGGCGAACATCCTGTTCACCTATGAGTTGGCCCGCCGCCTGTCACAGGCCGGGCGGCCGATCACGGCCAACGTGCTGCACCCCGGGCTGGTGCACACCGGCTTCGCCAGCAATAACCACAGTTGGGTGTGGCGGTTAGTGTATGTCTTTCTCAACCGCATCGCCCTGACGCCCGCCCAAGGGGCGGAGACCATGCTGTACCTGGCGGCCGCGCCCGAAGTCGAGGGTGTGACCGGCAAGTATTTTGTCAAACGGCGGCCGGTCGCCTCGTCGCCCGCGTCGTATGATGCGGCGGCGGCCCGGCGGCTGTGGGCTGTGAGTGAACGGGCCGTGCTGCTGCCCGGGTGAACTTCTTTGCTAGAAAGGGTTAATAATCGTGGAACGACCAAATTGGCGTGACCGGCGTGCCGGTCCCAAGAACAACGGCTTACGCCGCTCCCTGCAATACCTGACGCGCCTGAAGTTTGGCGCGCTCTGGCCCTACATTTTCATGATCGTGGCGACTCTGGCCCAGTTGGCGGTGCCGCGCATGGTGCGCAACATCATTGACGCCGTCACCAACGGCGTCATCGCCAAGCAGGTGCTGGCCGCGCTGCCGCAAATCCCGGCCGCCTTCGTGAACCAGGCCCTGCCCAACCTGCTGGAAGCCCTCAAGCTGCCCAGCACCTGGAGCCTTGATCAGCTCGTCACCGAGATGACCACCCGGCAGGATACCGCCCCCAACGCCCTGCTCACCGCCCTGGTGGCGATTGTGATCTTCGCCACCGTGCGCGGCATCTTCGCCTTCTTGCAGGTCTTCTGGGCGGAAAAGAACTCGCAGAGCGTGGCCTTCGACATGCGCAACGATCTGTTCGCTAAGATCCAGCGCCTGTCGTTCTCGTACCACGACCGCAACCAGACCGGCCAACTGATGATCCGCGCCACCGACGACGTGGAGAAGGTGCGGCTGTTCATCGGCCAGGGCGTGGTGCAACTGCTGGGCGCGGTGGTGCTGCTCACCGGCACGCTCATCATCATCTTCACCACCAACGCCCAACTGGCCTGGGTGGCGATGCCCATCCTGCCGATTGCCCTGGTGCTGTTCGTCATCTTTGGGGCCATCAGCGCGCCGCTGTTCGGCAAGGTGCAGGCGCGCCTGTCGGCCCTTAACACCATCCTGCAAGAGAACCTGGCCGGCATGCGCGTCATCAAAGCCTTCACGCGCGAGCCGGAAGAGCAGGTGAAGTTTGGCCAGGCCAACGAGGCCGTGTTCGCGCAGCAAATTGCCGTGGCCCGCATCTTCACCTTCCTGTTCCCGCTGGTGTTCCTGGTCGCCAACCTGGGCCAGGCCTCCATCCTCTTCTTCGGCGGGCAGCAGATCATCGCCGGCACGCTGACCCTGGGCGAGTGGCAAGAGTTCAGCCTATACCTGGTCTACATCTTCCTGCCGGTGGCCCAGTTCGGCTTCATCATCACCCAGCTCGGCCAGGCGTCGGCTTCGGCCGGCCGCGTCTTTGAGATCCTCGACGCCAAGAGCGATGTGACCGACAAGCCCGGCGCTTCCACCCTGCCGGCCGTCACCGGCCGCGTGAAGTTCGAGGACGTGACCTTCCGTTACTTCAGCAGCGGCGCGCCGGTGCTCAGCCACGTGACCTTCGAAGCCGAGCCCGGCCAGACCGTGGCGCTGCTGGGCGCGACCGGCTCCGGCAAGACCACCATCATCAACCTGCTGCCGCGCTTCTACGACCCTAGCGAGGGCCGCATTCTGATTGACGGCCACGACCTGCGCGACGTGACGCTCGACTCGCTTCGCAGCCAGATCGGCATCGTGCTGCAGGAAACGACCCTGTTCAGCGGCACCATCCGCGACAACATCGCCTTTGGCCGGCCCGAGGCCACGCTCGACGAGGTGGTGGCGGCGGCCAAAGCGGCGGCGGCGCACGAGTTCATCGAATCCTTCCCGCAGGGCTACGAGACGCCGGTGGGCGAGCGCGGCGCCACCCTGAGCGGCGGGCAGAAGCAGCGCCTGGCCATCGCCCGCGCCCTGCTGCTCGACCCGCGCATCCTGATCCTGGACGACTCGACCAGCAGCGTAGACCTGACGACCGAGGCCAAGATTCAGACGGCGCTCGACCGGCTGATGAAGGGGCGCACGAGCTTTGTGATTGCGCAGCGCATCAGCACCGTCATGCAGGCCGACCAGATCTTGGTGCTCGACCAGGGCACCGTGGTGGCGCGCGGCCAGCACGCCGACTTGATGGAAGACAGCCCGATCTATGCCGAAATCTACCGCTCGCAGTTGGTGAGCGACGCCGCGACCGAAGCCGCTGTGGCGGCCCAGGCGACGGCGACCCCGGCCTAAGCGCGAACCGATTACTGATGAAAGCAGGATAAACAACTATGTTTGGTGGACCTGACGGCATGCGCCGTCTCATGAGCCAGGATCAGCTCAAGCCCAAGCGGCTGGGCGATACCATGGCGCGGTTTGGCAAGTACTTTGCGCCCTTCTGGCCGGGCCTGGTGATCGTGGCGGTGCTCATCATCGTTTCGACCTGGAGCCAGGTGACCAGCCCCGATTTGATCGGGCAGGTGGTGGATTGCTACCTGGTCGTGCCCTCGGCCGCGACCAGCGGCGCGTTCCCCGGCGCGAGCGCCGACAGCGGCGGCGAGACGGCCGCCAAGTCGAACTGCTGGCTGGCGGCCGACCCGGCCACGCTGGGCTTCACCCAGCACTTGATGCAGAGCGTGGTGACGGCCGGCGACTTTCCCCAGCCGCTGAACGACGCCAGCCTGATGGACTCAGACGCCCGCTTGGCCGGCCTGACGCGAGTGATCCTGGTCATCATCGGCCTGTACGTCGCCAGCTCGGTGCTGACCGGGTTGACCTTCTTTACTATGACCTGGACCGGGCAGCAGGTGCTGCGCACCATCCGCAACGATGTGTTCAAGCACCTGCACCGGCTGTCGCTGGCCTACTACGCCGAGCACGAGAGCGGCGACCTGATGAGCCGCATCACCAGCGACGCCGACACCATCCAGCAGGCCCTGAGCTTTGCGCTGATCAGCGTGCTGAGCGGTGCGCTGCTGCTGGTGTGGATCTCCTACAACATGCTCACTAAGAGCGTGCCCTTCGCGCTGCTGAGCCTGGCCGTTGTGCCGGTCATGGCGGTCGCCACGCTGTGGTTCTCGGATCAGGCCCGCAAGGCCTTCCGCAAGACCCGCGTGGAGATGGGCAGTGTCAACGCCGAACTGCAAGAGAGCATCGCGGCCGTGCGCGAGGTGCAGGCCTTCAACCGGGCGGAGGAGAACATCACCAACTTCCGCCAGACCAACGCCTCTAACCG
>Ga0163151_10009756_pt1 | contig 10338 bp, 9 predicted proteins | sample OliLakLV19MP5IB2_FD_145596 | JGI IMG/M metagenome (GOLD analysis project Ga0163151, IMG submission 145596) | Freshwater microbial mat bacterial communities from Lake Vanda, McMurdo Dry Valleys, Antarctica - Oligotrophic Lake LV.19.MP5.IB-2 | ecosystem: Environmental > Aquatic > Freshwater > Lake... | reverse complement strand
GGAATTTGGGTGGCCGCCGGGGAGGAGCCAAATAATCTATGAGATAGGCCATTCGTAAGCGTCCGGTGAAGGCCCTCTGTTTTCAGAGGACGTAGGGGTTCAGGATCTCCGATTTGCGGAGGCCCGATAGGCGTCCGCTTATCGATAGGTGGACGCCTATGAAGTCAGTCACGGGGAGTGTTGCCAAGCGAGTCATCGTGAGGCGACGGCGCTTCACCCAGGAATTCAAGCGCCAGGCGGTCGAGCAGACGCTAGCGCCGGGGGCCTCGGCCGCGGGCATTGCCCTGAAGTACCGGCTCAACGCGAACGTCCTGTTCAAATGGCGGCGCCAGTATCTGCGGGAGTTCGCCACCGCCAAAGCCAGGCCCGCGACGCTGCTGCCGGTCACGATCGAAGGATCGAATGCTGTGCTGCCGGCGGGCACACCGGAGCGGATTGCTGCGGGCAAGTCTGCGCGATGTTCGGCGTTGCCGAGTTTCATCGAGATCGAAGTGTTCGGTGCGCTCATCCGGATCAAAGGAGCGGTCGAGCCCAGTGCATTGCGCTCGGTGCTCGAAGCACTCTCGCAGCGATGATTGCGCCACCGGCGGGAACCCGGGTGTGGGTCGCTGCGGGGGTGACCGACATGAGAAAGGGCATGGACGGTTTGGCGGCGCTGGCGCAGACGGTGCTCTTGGAGAATCCGTTCTCGGGTCACATCTTTGCCTTCCGAGGTCGGCGAGGCGATCTGGTGAAACTGTTGTGGTTCGATGGCGACGGGTTGTGCCTGTTCGCCAAACGCCTTGAACGCGGGCACTTCGTGTGGCCGCAGGCCACCAGCGGTGCGGTCGCGTTGAGCGCTGCGCAGCTGTCGATGTTGCTCGAAGGGATCGACTGGCGCAGGCCGATGCGAACCTGGTCACCGGAGCTTGCGGCATAGTGAAATTCATAGTGAAATTTCGCAAACGTTCGTGAACCTTCGTGAGGCGCGCAGGTCTAATTATTAACAATCTAGAATAGCCGATCGCACTCCATACGCGCATGACGATCGAGAATTCCGCCGAGTTACCCGATGACATCGAAGCGCTCAAGGCGCTGGTGCTCGAGCAGCGTGCACAGCTCGCGTTCAATCTCGCCGAGATCGAACACCTGAAGCTCCTGATCGCCAAGCTCAAGCGCATGCAGTTCGGGCGCTCCTCCGAGCGTCTCGACAGAGAGATCGAACAGTACGAGCTGCGCCTGGAGGAGTTGCAAAGCGCCCAGGCACAGCAAGCTGCGGTGGCCAAGCCCAAGGCCGAGGAGAAGTCCAAGCCGGTGCGCCGGCCGCTGCCCGATCACCTGCCGCGTGAGCAGGTGCTGCACCAGCCCAAGTGCGAATGTCCGGACTGCGGCGCGGCGATGCGCAAAATCGGCGAGGATGTCTCTGAGGTGCTCGAGTACGTGCCGGCGCGCTTTAAGGTGATCCGGCATGTGCGTCCGAAGCTTGCCTGCACGGCGTGCGAGCGCATCGTGCAGATCGAGGCGCCGTCGCGGCCAATCGACCGGGGGATCGCCGGACCGGGACTGCTGGCCCACGTCCTGGTGTCGAAGTACGCCGACCACCTGCCGCTGTACCGGCAGGCGCAGATCTACGCGCGTGAAGGGGTGGAGCTGGAGCGCTCGACGATGGCCGAGTGGGTGGGCGGATGTTTCAGACTGGTCGATCCGCTGATCGAAGCCCTTGGGCGCTACGTGATGGCGGCCGGCAAGCTTCACGCCGACGACACCCCGGTGCCAGTGCTCGATCCGGGACGGGGCAGGACGAAGACCGGCAGGCTCTGGGTGTATGTGCGCGATGACCGGCCGGCGGCCAGCCCCGAGCCTGCGGCGGTGCTGTTTCGTTACGCCCCGGATCGGCGCGGCGAGCGCCCACGCGAACACCTGAAGAAATTCAGCGGCATCCTGCAGGCCGATGCCTACGCGGGGTTCGGGCATCTCTACGAAGATGGCCGAATACGGGAGGCCGCCTGCTGGGCGCACGCCCGGCGTGGCTTCTACGACATCCATCAGGCCAACCAGTCCCCGATTGCGGCCGAGGCGCTCGGGCGTATCGGGGCGCTCTACGTCATCGAGTCGGAGATTCGCGGCCGTCCACCTGACGAACGATGTAGTGTCCGGCGGGCGCGTGCCGGAGCGCTCTTGGAATCGCTGCGCGAGTGGCTGCGCGAGACGCTCACACGGGTATCGAAGAAATCGGAGCTGGCCAAGGCCATCGGCTACATCCTCACGCGCTGGACGGCCCTGACGCGCTACCTTGATGACGGAGGCATCGAGATCGACAACAACGCCGCCGAGCGGGCGTTGCGGGCGGTCGCCCTTGGTCGAAAGAACTACCTGTTCTGTGGATCGGACGCCGGCGGCGAGCGCGCAGCAGGTATCTACAGCCTGATCGGCACAGCGAAGCTCAACGGGCTGGACCCGGAAGCCTACCTGCGCCACGTACTCGAACGAATCGCAGAGCATCCGATCAACCGCATCGAGGAACTGCTGCCCTGGGCCGTCGCCGATGCACTGCAATTCGAAAGTCAGCAACGGCTCGCAGCCTGAATCACCCACCTGGCGTCAAGACGGTACTCACCGGACGCTTACGCGGGGAACGTGCTCGCTGGCGAAAAGGTGGTGACTTCGATGGCGGCCGCGTTCGAAGGCAGCGCTGCCATTGAGCTCGAAGAGCGCCTGCTGCTTGCACTGGAGGCCGGACGCGATGCCGGCGGGCAGGAAGGCGGTGAGCGCTCGGCCGCCCTGTTCGTGAACGGCTCGCACCCTTATCCGCTCTTCGACCTGCGCGTGGACGTATCGATGGAGCCCACGAGCGAATTGCGCAAAGCCTACGAGTGGTACAAGCCGCTCGCGCCTTTCTACAGCGATTGCTACGAGAAGGGCATCCCGGCGCTGTACAAGGACCATCTGAAGAGCCTCGGCTGGCCACTGCTGCCATCGGAAAAAAGAAACTGACGGGGTCGTGAATGAACAGATTTTCGTAACATTCATCTGACCTACACGCTCTTCTGAAAAAGCTTTCGCATGGATGGCTACACTCTCATGCGTTTTGGAGCGAGTACCAAAATTAACTCACTGGCACTCAATCGCGAGCCCCGACCTTGCGATTCTTCATTCGCTTTAGCGTGCCCACCAAGGGTACTGAAACGGCTTGCTACCGCTGTCTCTAATACCGTGAAGTGCTCTTTCGCTAACCTGCGAACTTCATTCCCAGACAAGCCATTCGAGCACTGGTGATCTGGAAACGTTACGACAGCTTTGGCAGCCTTATCTGATACTTTCTCAAATAACTCCTCCAGCGCCAGTGTTGCCTCTGTCTTCAAGCTATATTTTGAACGAGGCCGTAAGGCTGGTTCTGGGTACCTACCCGTACCTGATACGGACCCACATTCGCCTCGGGCGATGGTCTCCAGCACATGGTAAAAACGACTATATTGAACATCTGAATAGGGTGGGTCGATAAATACGACGTCATCTTTTACAAGTCTATTCGCGACTTTTAGCGCGTCGGCGACGAGTACCCTCCCCTTTTTCATTGCATGTTGTCGGCACAATCCAAAGAATGAGCTCTTTGTGTAGGCAACAATGTTCTTATTCCACGCATCTTTCAAGAATTTCTTAGCGGTTCGAGTTGGTTGAAAGGGCTGCGCTGTATGGCCAGGCGACGCCGCGCAAATACTACTAGCTTGAATCAGTGAAGCGAGCGCTACGGTTTTGGCAGGCTCACGTCTTGGCAATGTGGTGAGTAGTGCGTCGATCCATACGGCCTGCTCTGAGCTGAAGTAGTGCCCGCCGTACGATCGCGTAATAAGTCCTTCCTCCTTTTTGGAACACCATTCTCTCCCGCGTTGCACACTATCTTGGCTTATGGGGAAGGAGTCTGGGACCAGTACCGATCCATATCGCGCCGCAGCGCGGCGATGCCAACGACCCCAGATCGCGCTTGGCTCAAGAACCACCTCCCGACCTAGTACGGCTTGCGTCAGGACGGCGCTGTAGGATTGTAGGTCGCACGCAAGCACAGGAATTCTGTAGCGTGAAGCAACATGACAGGCCACTGCGCCTGACCCTGAAAATAGATCGACGAATCGCTCCGCAGAAGATAGTTCTCTTTTCAAAATCTCCCCAAGGCCATTGGTGAGCATTGACCGCTTGGATCCCATGTATTTCATACGCCCAGCCCCCATAACGCGATGCGCTCAGATGAGCTAAGCGCTATCGCCGTTAAGGGATGAGCTTGAAGAAATGCCTGTCGGTCGCGACCCCCATTAGCTCGCCAGGCTCCCGCTTCCGCCAAAGCCTCTTCTATGTCTGCCCAGAGATCAGTGAGGTCCGGAGGTACGTTATGTTCCCGCCAAAGGCCTCGGCCCTCTCCTATTCCATGCCACCAGAAGGCAAGACAACGGATTTCTTCTGGGGTACGCCCCCGAATCAGTTGCCGGGCGGCTCCAGTGGCGACGCGGAGCATCATCGCCGCACGCGCGAGCGCCTCCATATGATGATCTGCGGATGAGTTATCAGAGTTTCCTTCGGCCGCAAGAAGAATTGGCAGCTCATCTCGCTCTGATTCGTACAATAAGAACTGTTCCCACTGCTCTGCGGAAAGGTCACTTGGGGTAACTGCGTGCAAAACAGGCTGCACAAAGCGCCGAAACGCTACGGGCGCACGCTTGGGATGGACCCCCGATACTTGCGTGGCACTAAACGCCGTAGCCATGCTACGACGTAGTAGGTACCGATCGAGTACTTTAAAAGGCTCGGCGCTAGTCGGTTCGAATGCCCGCCAATAGCTCTCCAAATATTGAAGGCTCTTTTCGATTGGAAATCGGCGGGAACTGGTGATGCTCGTTGGGCGATAGCTGGCGTCGTTTCTTGCTTCTCGATCATCCGCAAATCGCTGCAGATCTATTCCCCACTCAAGAAGCCAACCGCTAACCACTCTTCCTTGTGCCTGGGCACTAGCCGCTGCCGGAAAATGCATCAACCAATTGTCCAAGCTCACGCCGCCCGGCCGGATCACTTCTAATACAATCTTCGCAGCAGCAGGCAACGTAGCCCAGTAGTTCAATATTTCCCAGGCGATCTTGTGCGTATTCCCGTTTATGCGTTCACAACGTCCCGTTGAAGTTACCGTGAAGTGTTTGTCCTTGAATATTCCAATACCGCTAGTAGCCATTAGCGACATCGCGGCTCTCAGCTCTGCGTAATACGCAAGATGCGTCGCAGCGTCGATGTCTCCGGACACGATGGCCTCTGAAGCTCGCGAAACGTAGCTCCAACCATCAACGCAATGGATAGCTGCGGACGCCGCAATGTAGCGCTCCAACTGAAGTTGCCGGAGGCCTGTGGGATTTGCTAAGTCACTTTCAATCCTATCGGTCGTCTTGGTCGCATACCGATTTCCACGGCTCAACCAACGACTAGCTGGCCATTGACCTGCTACTTTTCCGAAGACTTTGACGACCCGCAGAGGATCGGCACGCGAACATACCGCTGCCTGGTTTGGCCCCAACGCCATGGTTCTTACGCCAGAGCCTTAAGTGCAATATCTGCTGCTTTCGCTATGTCGTCCGTGCCCGATGACACGTGCTCGAGAACGTGACGCCTTAGTTCTCGGTATCCGCCGCTACCTCTGAAGGCGGCCTTAAGCAGCGCCTGCTCTGGCGTTAGATCTGGGCTACTCGACGCGCGCCAATCGTAGCTAGCAAGCTTATTCATCATTTTCTCTACAAATTTCGCTATGTCCCCTCTCTTCTCGAGTGACCTAATGGCTTCGGATACTGCAGACTCATCAGAACCCTCAACGGTGGTCCCGCCCCACATGCCGAGCGAAAGTTGATCGGCGCACAAATACAAAACGTCATTTGCGACATATAAGAGTGCGCGAACTCCTTGATCTTGATTCAGTAGCGAATTCGTCCCAAAGAACGCTAAATCGATCGTGGGTGAAAAGCCCGCAACTCGTGGCTGCTTCCGCAAAGAGGCCGCCCATTCAGATTTGTTTTCACCCACCGCGGACTTGAAATGAGTACCGAGGAAAATCAAGAGCGCACCCTGCTCAGCTCGGCTCCATGGTGGCGTTAACAAGCTAATACCTACCGGAGCGCCGAACAAGCCACCTAGTCTCTTTCCCTTACCTTCTCGGCTCTTAATAAACGTTGCGAGTAAAGAACGGATCCAAGCCGCCTGCGAAACCATTGTGCCTTTGTGGCCTGCCTCTCCCAGCATATTTATCCTCTTATGCCAAGGACTCTTCGGATGAGACCACAGTAGATCTACTAGCTCTTGCGCTCTTGTTTCCCTGTAGATGGCATGTCCTTCGAACTTTGAAAGCCATTCTTCCGTTCGCAGAAGCGGGTACAGGTCGAAAGCAAGGCTGGCATTTATCTTTTTGGGTTTAATGTTGATCGTGTAGAACAGATATGCCTGCCAGCTTAGGTCCAACCCTTTGAAGCCCACAACTGGCAGTTCGAAGTCTTCGGGGAGGTCCGCATCTTCAAACGCCCACAAGCGATGTTGCCCATCGATTACTTCGATTGGCGGCACGTCTTTTGGAGACCAAGTTTTCCCTGTGAACTTCTCCGGAAGCGACAACCGCGTTAAACCGTTAGCGTCCTCCTTAACGTCAATGAGATCGTCGGGATGAACTTTCTTCCCTCTCCTAGTATCCGTGCCCGTAAGGATGTTGACTACTAGCGCTGTTGGTAGCCAGCCTGGTTTTCTTAGGTCGTTGTACTCTGGAAGTTGACGCTTACTCTTGCTGAGATCGGACCAAGGGTAGCCAAATTGAATGAACCTAGCTATCTCCTCTGATCTCTCTGTTTCGTGCCTTCGCTGAATGCCAAGATCGTCTGAACCTCTTAACCGTTCCTTAGTTGTTCTCGCGTAAATTCCGCTCAGGGCTTTCAAATATCCGGCGGAAATACTGAATTGGTAAAACCAGTGTTGCGGCTCTGAGCGATGCTCCTTCTTATTCCATTCAACAGCGCTCCAAGCTGGTAGCCATTGCCGTACCTTCAGGGCGAAGATTTCCTTCCGTTCTGATCCTTGCTTAGCCATTGCCCCCCCCTGAAACAACGATTCCCGTCGAGACTCACACTTATTCCATAGCTATCTCGCGAGCCTTACTCGCGCTCATGGCGGCCGCGATCAGAAAACTGGTTGCTCGTTTGTCACATTTTACAAGGGTAGCATCTGTGCGGCACCTTGCGGATCCGAACATTCAACTTTCATTTTGTACTGGTATCGATACACCAACTCCCCGGAGAGCCGCACCCCGCCTGGCTCCTTAAGACCTAATTCCGAAGAATCCGGTTCGGTCCGATGCGCCCGACAAACGGCAGCTTGAGCGCCGGATCGAACGGGTTCACGCCGAACGTGAGTCCCAGCAGGTTGAGCTCGAGGCCTTCTACTCCACTTATGGTGAGCCCAAGTAGCCCGGCGACGCTGGCCTGCGCCCCGCCGCCGCTCGGCGCGGCATCGAAAAGTGTGCGGTTGTAGTCCTTGCCGATGGCCGTCGGCGGCAGGTCCACCTGCAGCTCGGGCACCGCGCGGGTGATCCACGCCGTGAAAGTGTTCGAATTCGGCCCGGGCCAGACCGTGTACTCGCCTTTCCAGGGGTAGGCACGCGCCGCGGCGTCGATGCGCCCGATCAATCCTTCGGCCGCAGAACCACGCTTGTCCGCGAGCAGCTCAGGCTCCGCGCCGTACCAGCGGGAATCCGGCGTTCGGTCATGGATGGCGACGACCGAATCGTTCCAGCGCGCTCGCCAGCCGATGACCTCGTAGACGGTGTAGGTGCTCGCATTCGCGGGCTTGGCCGCGACCCAGGTGTGCACGCCGAACAGCCCGCGCCAGCCGAACGCACGCGCCGCGTAGACCTGCACTACCGCCTCTCGCGTGACCGCGGGATCGGGCGCGCTGCCGACCGCCTCGTGGCTGGCGGTGCGCCAGTCGCCGCTGCGCAAGCTCGCGCAGCCGGCCGCGAGCGCGAACAGGCAGAGGGCTGCCGCCAACACCTTCTTCCCGGTCTTCTCCGCTGAATCCATGCGCGTACTTTACCGCGCCGGTTATGTGTTTTACGTATCGAGTTGTGACAGCCTGCGGCCGCCCGTAACATGGCCCGCACCATGGAACCCGTCGACCGCCTGCCCCTTTCCCCCGACATTTCGCGCGAATCCGTGCCGGTGCGCTGGCCGGAGGGCCACAAGTGCGCGGTCATGCTGACCTTCGATTTCGATGCCGAAACGATGTGGCTGTCGCGCGACACCACCAACGCGCAGCGGCCGGCGCTGATCTCGCATGGCACCTACGCGGCCAAGATCGCGATTCCGGAGATCCTGCGCGTGCTGAAAGAGACCGCGCTCCCGGCCACCTTTTTCGTTCCGGGCTGGACGGCAGAGAACCACACGGCGCGCGTGGCCCAGATCATCGAGGCCGGCCACGAGATCGGCCACCACGGCTACCTTCACTTCTGGCCCGAGCCCGACAAGCCGGCCGAGGAGGAGCGCGAGATCGAGCTTGGCCTCGAAGTGCTGCAGCGCCTCTTCAAGCTGACGCCGCGCGGTTATCGCTGCCCGGCCGGCGAGACGACCGACCGATTGATCGGCTTGCTGCAGAAGTACGGCTTCGCGTACGACAGCTCTTTCATGGACGACATCCACCCGTACGTGCACAAGCGCGCGGGCAAGAGCACAGGCGTGGTGGAGCTCCCGTGGCACTGGTCGCTGGACGACGTGCCCTTCACCGTCTACAGCCTGCGCGGCCAGCGCGCGATCCAGACGAACGAGCACATCCTGACGATCTGGAAAGAAGAGTTCCACGAGTACTACCAGCGCGGCGCGCTCTTCGACCTCATCATGCATCCGCAGGCCATCGGCCGCCCCTCGCGCCTCAAGCTGCTGCGCGATTTCATCGCTTTCGTGCGCACCTATCCCGGCGTGTGGTTCGCCACCGGCAGCCAGGTCGCCGACCATTTTTTGAAGAGCACCAGATGATTACGCTGATCGAACACGGCTGGGTCGTCCCGGTCGACGGCAAGCAGGCGCACATCGAGGACGGCGCGGTCGCGTTCGAGGACGGGCGCATCGTCGGCGTCGGGCCGACTGCGGAAATCGCGGCGAAGTTTCGCGCCGACGGCAGTCAGGTCAAACGGATCGACGCGCGCGGCAAGGCGGTGCTGCCCGGGTTCATCAACACGCACATCCACCTGATCGGCGGCCTCAACAAGGGGCTCACCGAAGATGTGCCGAAAAACGCGGCGGGGGTCTCGGGCGGCCTGTTCAAGATCGCGATGCCGCTGCACTACGTCTACGCGCAGGCGCCGGAGGTGTACTGGCTGGCCTCGATGCATGCGCTCGAATGCGTGAGGACCGGAACCACCACGGTCAACGAGATGGGCAAGTTCGAGCGCGAAGTCGCCAGGGTCGTCCGGGACGTCGGCTTGCGCGCAGTCATGGCCGAGAACATCCGCGACAGCGCGGTGGTCGACGTGCGGCCCGGCGTGGTCGAGCGCACGTTCGTGCCCTCGGACGCGGAGCGCTGCATCGAGGATGCGCTCGCCTTCATCGAAGAGTGGCATGGCAAGGCCGACGGCCGCATCACCTGCCGCTTCGGGCCGAACGCGCCCGACACTTGCGCGGAATCGACGCTGGTGCGCGTGAAGGAACTCGCCGACAAGCACGGCTTCGGGCTGCACACGCATCTCGCGCAGGTGCCCGGCGAGCGCGAATACGTCGTCAAGGCCCAGGGCCGCAGCCCGGTGAAGTACCTCGCGGATCTTGGCTACCTGAATCCCTCGCTGGTGGCAGCGCATTGCGTCTTCATGTCCGAAGAGGATGCGGAGATGTTTGCCGCAAGCGGCGCGCACATGAGCCACACCGCCTACCTGGTGGGCAAGCGCGGCTATTTCCCGCCGATGAAGACGCTGTACGCGAACAAGGCCTCCGTGGCCCTCGGCTCGGACTGGTTGTCCAACGACATGTTCAAGATCATGCGCTCGGCGATCCTGCTGGCACGCCAGCAGGCCGCTTCGGTCGCGGTGGTCGACGGGCCGAGAGCGCTCGAAATGGCGACGATGGGCGGCGCGAGGGCCCTTGGCATGGAGCGCGACATCGGCTCGCTCGAAGCGGGCAAGAAGGCCGACCTCATCCTGCTCGACATGGACACGCCGTGGGTCAACCCGATCCGGCCCGCGCAGCTCGTGTCCAACATCGTCTACAACGCCAACGGCAGCGACATCACCCACGTGTGGATCGACGGCCGCGAGGTGGTGACCGATCGCAAGGTGGTGACGATCGACGGTGCCGAGGCGCGCGCTAT
>Ga0163151_10009752_pt1 | contig 10340 bp, 9 predicted proteins | sample OliLakLV19MP5IB2_FD_145596 | JGI IMG/M metagenome (GOLD analysis project Ga0163151, IMG submission 145596) | Freshwater microbial mat bacterial communities from Lake Vanda, McMurdo Dry Valleys, Antarctica - Oligotrophic Lake LV.19.MP5.IB-2 | ecosystem: Environmental > Aquatic > Freshwater > Lake... | reverse complement strand
CTCGTCGTCGCCCGACACACTCATCGCCATGACGCTGCACCATCCTGCGCCCGAAGCGTCGGCGCGACGAGACGCACGACGGCGAGCTCTTCTCCCGCCGACTCCACCGTCACCAGCAACCGCCCGATGCGCTGGCTCAGCGCATTGAACAACCAGACGGCGGGAATCGCGACGATGATGCCGAACGCCGTCGTGACGAGGGCTTCGGCGATGCCCGTCGAGACGGTCGCGATCCCGCCCCGCCCCGTGGCGCCGATCTCGTGAAACGCGTTGACGATCCCGATCACCGTTCCGAAGAGCCCGACGAACGGCGCCGTCGATCCGACCGTGGCGACGGTCGAGAGACCACGCCGAAGCTGGCTCCCCGTCGTCAACACGAAGCGCCGCACGACGCGGTCGTGGACTTCGGCGCGATGCGTGTCGTCGGCGTTCGCAGCCGACGTGACCGCTCGCACGAGCCCGGCGACCGGGCTCGCGGGGAAGCGCTCGGCAATGGCGCGCACCGACGCCGCATCGTCGGCCTGTCGCCAGGCGGACAGAAAGTCGTCCGACTCCCGCTCGGCGCGGCGAAGACGGATCCACTTCTCGGTGACGATGGCGCCTGCCACGACGGACATGCCCCCCAACAGCACGACGACCCCGCGGGCGAGCGGCCCGGTCGCACTCCATAGCTCGAGCATCGACAATTCCATCGGCTCTCCTCTCTACCGCAACACAAAACGAACTGGCACTTCCATGATCACGCGGACGGCATGACCTTCGGCGTCGCGCGCCGGACGAAACCGCCACTGCCGCACGGCGGCGACCGCGGCCGCATCGAGCATCGCAACCGAACGCAGCACGCGGATGCCAGTCTCCGGTCGGCCGTTTCGATCCACCACCACCTCGAGCAATACCTGACCCTCGATCTCGAGAGCCCGGGCGCGCGCCGGATACTCCGGCACGACGCGCTCGACCAGCTCGGGGGGCGTCGCGACCGACGACAACCGGAGCGGGGCATCACCGAGACCCCCCGCCGCTCCCGCCGCGACGGCGTTGGCGGCTCCCCCATTGGCGCCGACCGCTGGCGCCGTCGCGGCTGCGGGGTCGACGTCTCGTGGTTCGGGGGCGCGGGCGACCGACGGCGGGTCGGGCGGCTTGGTCGGCGCCGACCGGATCTCGGAACGGCGAGCCAGGCGCGGCAACGGGGCCGGCGCGGGCTTCTTCGCCACCGGCATCGGTACGGGCTCCGGTGCCGCAGCCGGAGCCGGGTCCATGCCACGAGCCGGGGGAGCCGGGGCTGTTCCCCGAGCGGGCGGAGCCGGCTCGACCCACACCAGACGTGTGGGTACGAGCGGCTCGTCGTGGCGGTGCCGGTGGCCGGCGCCGAGCGCGAGCGCGAACGCGAGGACGACCGCGGCATGCACCGCGATCGATATCCCCCACGCTTGCGTGCTCTGTCCCGGTGCCGTCATCAGAACGCCAGCGCAATGCTCCCGATCGCCGTCAACGGATACCCGGGCGTGAAGTTCAGATCGGAGACCGTCTCCGGCTCGGACGCCAGCCGCGAGTCCGTGGCGAACTGGGCCTCGCGATAGTCGTGGTCGAACAGGTTCAGGATGTCGAGCTGCAGCGTGAGCGCCTTCACGGAGCCCCCCGTCCACGCTTCCGGAAGATCGAAGCGCTTGCCGAGCTGCAGATCCCAGATCGTGTAGCCCGCGGCGCGGATCGTGTTGTCCTCATTCGCCGGCCGCGAGCTGATGGCGCGCGTCCGGATGCTGCCGAAGATGCCGTCCTCGCGGCGTACGGTGACCCCACTGTTCACCGTGAAGCGCGGCGCCAGCGGCACGTCGTCGGCCGCGTCGGGCTCGAAACGGAACTTGGCGACCGTCTGCGTGTAGTCGACGTCGAAGAAGAGCCAATCGAGGATGCGATACCGAACCTCGAGCTCGCCGCCGACGCGACGGGTCGCCCCGCTCGCTTCGGTCGTGCCCTCGTCGCCGACGAAGACGATCTCGCTGTCCAGGTCGAGCATCCAGAACGATCCGGCCAGGTCGACGCGGTCGAAGAGGCGGGTGCGGACGCCGACCTCGGCGCCGCGCGCTTTGGCGCTCGGGTCGGTGGGGTTCACATCGCGGACGACACCGCGCGCATCGTTCGAGTGAAAGCCCTCGCCGTAATTGAAGAAGATGTCGGTATTCGCGAGCGGGGAAAGGATCACGCTGGCCTTCGGGCTGACGATGGTGTCGTTCTTGGTGCCCTGCCCCTTCAGCTCGGCGTCCGTCGTCGACTCGAGATTGTTGTCGACGTCGAAATAGAGGTCATCGAAGCGGAACCCGAGGACGGTGCGCAGCCACGGGGTCCACGTCGTATCGGCGCTCACGTAGCCGAAGGAGTTGATCTGCTTGACGTTGTGATCGGTCTGACGCGTGAGGAAATCGCGCGCCTCCACGTAGTTCAGCTGCTCGCCGATGTGGTCGCCGCGCAGCCCGACCGCACCCGTCGCCGCCGTCTCGAACCCGGCCACATCGAAGCGCCGCGCGTAGCGCGCCTCACCGCCGCCGAAGAAGCGCTTGTCCTTCTGCTCGATCTCGTCGCCATTCACGGGGTCACGCGCGAAGAAGGTGAAGTTCGAGAAGAGATCGAGGTCGTAATACACGCCGTACGCGAAGATACTGGCCTCCTGCTCGTCATCCGGCTTCCAGGTCGTCCGCGAGGAGAGCTGGTGCCGTTGCGACAGACCGCCTTCGCTCGGATCTAGCGTATCGAACCGATCGAGCCGTCCGGCACGCACCTCACGGAGCGGGATCTGCCCCGAGGCGTTCCACGTGCCGCGATAGCTCGCGAACGTCAGATCGGATCGCCAGGCCCCGTCCTCGAAGCCGCCGCGCGCGAAGAGCTTGTAGCGGTTGTAATCTTCGGGGTGCACGAACGGACCGTCTTGGCCGGCACCTTCGATGGCAAAGAGCGTGTCGAAGGCCCCGACCTCATGCCCGCCCATGATGACGCCGCGGTACAGGTCGAAGCGACCGGCACTGACCTTCGCCATGTTTTCGGCCACGACGCGCCGGGTGACGAGGTTCACCGCTCCCGACGTCGCGAAGTCGCCGTGCTTCACGAAATACGGCCCCTTGTCGACCTCGATGCGCTCGACCACTTCTGGAATGACGAAATTGACGTCGGCGTACCCCTGGCCGTGGGCGTGGCTGACGTTGTTGATCGGCACGCCGTCGATCGAGAGCGCGAGATCCGTCCCGTGGTCCGAGTCGAAGCCGCGGAGATAGTACTGATTGGCCTTACCGCCTCCCGCGTGCTGGACCACGACGAGCCCGGGCGTCACCTCGAGGATGTCCGCGGGTCGCCGAACGGGACGGAGCGTGAAGTCGCGGCTCCGCACGACGAGCGACGACGCCGCCGTGATCGGGCGGTCGCCTTGCACGATCGTCTCCGGGAGCTGCAAGCGTTGCGACGTGTCGGTCGGCGTCGCATCCGGCGCGTCCGACTCATCGGGCGCATCGGCTGGGAGCGCGCGCTCTTCCTGCACCACGGTGGGGGGATCGGCGAGCGCGATCGCCGTGGGAGCGGCGAGCGCGATCGTCACTACGAGCATGGAACGCAACATGAGCTCTCCTTTCGAGCGTAACCATGCGATCGCCGACCGTGCACGCATCGTGCACGGCCGAACGATCGCGACAGAAAACTATGGTCAGGCGTCGAAAGAAGGCGGGGCCCGGGCTTGGCCCGGGTGCAGCGCCGCAGCAACCGTGGCCGGCGCTGCCGAAACGAAGAGATCGGTGACGAAGAATGTGGGATCGGGAGCCGCTACGGCCGGTCCACGGATCGCGATGACGGGATGAACGACGTGCTGGTGCAGATTGCTGGCAGGTGCGTGAGCGAGCCCTGCGCCGATCGGACCCGGCGCGCCGTCGTCGACGGTGGCGCGCGCGATCGGACCCGCATGCGAGTGGGCGACGGCTCCCGCCGCGTGCCGATGGCTGACGAGCGCCGACGGCGGCGGCAGCGTCTCGATGGCGAACGCCAGCAAGACGGCGAGCATCCAGCGGGGTTGCGCACGCAGCGCCCGACGCAGACCCCGAAAGCTCATGCGTGCCCTACGTCGTTCGAATCACCCCGGATCGCAGACGGATGCGCCTCGCGACGATTGGCCCACAGCGAGTGCCAAAAGGAGAGGCCGATGAACGCAGCTCCGATGAGGCCTGTCACCGCTTCCGGCACCTCGACGATCGTCTTCACGAACATGATGATGCCCAGTGCGACGATCGCGTAGAACGCCCCGTGCTCGAGGTAGCGATATTCCGTGAGCGTGCCCTGCTCCACCAGCATGATGGTCAGGCTTCGCACGAACATGGCTCCGATGCCTAGTCCAATCGCGATGATGAAGAGGTTGTTCGACAGGGCGAAGGCGCCAATCACCCCGTCGAAGCTGAAGCTCGCGTCGAGCACCTCGAGATAGAGAAACGCGGCCGCCCCGGAACGCTTTGCCGCACCTGCCATGACGTCTGCGGGGTCGAGGAGGGCGGAGATCCCATCCACGGCGATGAACGTGACCAAGCCAAAGATGCCCGCCACGAGGAAGTCATAGCGCTCGTGCTCGGGGAGCCAGTGACCGACGCCCCACATCATCAGCAAGACGAGCCCGAGCCCGATGGCCTCGATCCGCCCCACCCACGCGAGCGGCCGCTCCACCATCGGAATCCAGTGCACGTCCTTGTCCTGATTGAAGAAGTGCTTGAGCCCGACCATCACGAGGAACGCCCCGCCGAACGCCGCTACCGTCACGTGCGCGCTCTCGATGATGTGCGCGTACTCGTCGGGGCGCGTCGCCGCCAACACGAGCGCCGCCCACGGATTGATCCCGGCGATCACGGCGACGATCACCAACGGAAACACGATCCGCATCCCGAACACGGCGATCGCGATGCCCCAGGTGATGAAGCGGCGGCGCCACACGGGATCCATCTCCCGCAGCACCGTCGCGTTCACGACCGCGTTGTCGAACGACAGCGAGACTTCGAGGATGGCCAGGACCGCGACGATGAACGTGATCCCGAGCGTCCCCGCGAACGTGCCGGTCGTCTCGTAGCCGATCGCGGCGCCGCCGAGCAGACCGAGGATGCTGACAAGAATTGATCCGCGAAAATATTTCATGAGAGACGGCGCCGCTGCTGCGGCACCGCGGGAGGATGCGCCGTTACCCGACCAGCCGGCTGGCGACGATCGCGAGCCCACCACTGCTGAGACCCCACAGCAGATCCTTTTGCGGGTCCATCTCGGGACCCTTGGTCTTTTCAGTCGCCAACGCGCCGACCAGAAAGAAGATCGAGAGCACCCCGATCGCGATCGCGACCTGCGGCACCGTCTCGCCGCCGTTGCGCGCCGCCGTCGCCGCCTGCGAGATGCCGAAGACGACGTAGAAGCCCATGGCGATGGCGGCGATGCGAAGGACTCGGACGAAGGTCATCGTCGTGGCCATTCGCAGCGCCGCCGAGCGCGAATCACTCCTCGCTCACCTTGGCCGACCTGGCGATTTTCAGAAGCTCGATGGCTTCCTGGTCACCCGAATCCGCGCGCTGCTGCCAGCGCTTATGCCGCCACGGTTTCGCGACGTACTCGTCGAGAGCGATGACCAGAAGGCTGAACCCGAGAACGATGGCGATCGAGTTGTAGAGACCGAGTACCATGACGTCCCCCTATGCCAGCCGGGCGGCCGCGAGCGCCGCCTTCGGAGCCTTGGTGTTTGCTTCTTTGGTAATGAACTTCGGCTTGAAGACCGTGACCAGCACCGGCAGCAACGTCTGCGACCCGACGTAGCTGACGCCCATCCAGATCGCGAGTAGCAGACCCATCTCGGCGTTGAACCGGATGCTCGAGGTGATCCAGAAGGCGGTGCTGACGATCATCGTCACGGCGGTGAACGTCACGGCCTTGCCCGAGGTGACCAGCGCCTCGCGGACGGACGCTTCGAGATCGCCCCTCACCTGAATTTCCTCGATGATGCGGCTGATGATGTAGAGGCCGTAGTCGACGCCGAAACCGACGCCGACCGTCACCAGCGGCAACGTGTGGATATTCACGCCGATGTTGTTCACGGCCATGTACCCATTCACCATGATGTTGGAGGCAATGAGGGGTCCGAGGATGTACAGGCCGCAGACGAACGAACGGTAGGTGAAGAGCAAGATCACCCAGATCGTGAAGAAGCCGAGGAAATTCATCAGCAGATCGTTGCGAACGAGCTCCTCGTTGGCGGCCGCGAGCACGCCGATCAGTCCGCCGGCGAGCTTGAAGGCCGCCTTCTCCATCGGGTTCTCGGCGATGAACGCCCTACAGCGCGCGATGATGCGGCGGATGTTGTCGCCCTGGTGGTTCTTGGCGAAGAACGTCACGTGCGCGGTCGTGTAGCTGGGATCGACGTATTTCGCGGTCTCCGTCGGCGGCGAGCCCGAGAAGAAAATGAAGAAGAGACCGCCGATGTCGGTCCAGCTGTCCGGGATGACGGCCCATTTCGGCTCGAGCTCGTGGAACACGCGATTGACGGCCCGGATGATGTCGGCGAGCGAGAAGCTGTAGCCGATGTCCGGGTCGCGCTCGATGGCGCGCTGGAACTTCTCCATGGTCCGCAGCACCTGCGGATCCTTCATGGCGTCCTTGTCGAAGCCTTCCGACACGACGATCAGCGGCTCGACGCCACCGAACCGTTCCTGAATCTGGGTGTGCGAGACGTTGTAGGGCGAGTCCTCGAAGAGCAGCGGGGACGCGGAGGTAGGGTCGCCGATGGTGAGACCACGCATGAAGAAGATGCCGATGACCGTCATCAGCGCCCAGGCGGCGAGCGTCACGGTCTTGCCAGCGGGAGAGAGCAGCACGTGCGTGAAGCGCTCAATCCACCTCCGAAACGCGCCGCGCTCACGCAGCACGACGAGCTCAGGCTCGGGCGGCTTCAGATAGTAGTACACGATCGGGTTCAGCAGCATCTCGGAGATCGTGATGGCGAGAATCCACCACGACGCCGTGATCGCGAGCTTCTGCAACATCACGACCGGCACGAGAATGATGACGAGCACGCCGAAGGCGTCCGTGGTGATACCGGAGAAGGTCGGCACGAAGAGCTCGGCGAACGAGGCGACGATGGCGCGCCGCTTGTGCCACCCGCACTTCTCGAACTCCTCGTAGTACCGATCGTGCATCTGAATGGCGTGGCTCACGGCTCTGGCCGTGATGAGGAACGGCATCACCAGCATGAGGGGGTCGAGCGCAAGCCCGATCAAGTGAATGAAGCCGAGCCCCCAGAAGGCCGCGATGATGCCGGTCAGCGTCGGACGGAGCGCACCGCGCCAGTCGTGGAAGTACATCCAGCGGAGCACCCACTCGATGCAGTAGGTGACCACGAGAATGAAGAAAACGTCGCCCGCGTATTTGTAGACCCAGCCGTAGAGGCGCGGCTCACCGGCGGCGTAGATCTCGATGTTGTCGCCCTTGAACGGATCGATGACCTTGCTGTCGACTTCCTCGAAGATGCGCTTGTAGTCGAGGCGGCCCTCGATGAAGTTGGCACGAATGAGCGCGGCTTTGTCGTCGAGGGAGACGATCAGACCGTAGACGTTCTCGGCGTTGTGGACGATGCGCCGGATCCCGTCGACCTCGTCCTGCCCCTGCGGTGCCCGCAACATGACCGGCTCGGCGCGCAGCGTACCGCCGGCGGCCACCTTCAGGTGGCGCACGGTACGGTGGCCGATGGACTCGATCTGGTTGTGGTTCACACCGTAGACCGTGTCCATGCCCTCGGTCATCTTGAAGATGTTGGTGAGGTGCTCCTTGGTGAAGATGGTGCCCTCGTCGACGGTGTACATGACGACGATGTTGTTGGCGCCGCCGAACGTCCCCGAGTACTTGTTGTGGACCTTCACGAACTCGTGGGTCTGCGGCAAGAGATCGCCGAAGCTCGTCACCAGCTGCAACTGGAAGCTCCAGTACGCGAACAAGCCGGTGATGAGGAGCACGAACACCATCACTGGATTGCGCCACTCGATGAGCTGGTCGCCGAGCCAGTAGAGCGCGCGCTTATCCTCAGGAACTTCGTAATCGAGAGCCATCGAATCCCCCTAGCGTTCGACCGTTGCCGGCAAGGCGCGCGCGTCGATCAGACCGGCGCGTGGATGGAGAAATAGTGGAGTTTTCTCGGTTTTCTGCAGGCTCGCGGCTTCTAACGCCATCCATTTTAGGAGTCAAGGCTGTGACCTCTCGTGAGGGCGCTCGATGCGCGACCCGGAGTGACGGGACGACTCCGAGCGCGCTGGGTCTCACGATGACGAGGCGCGTCAGTCGCGGCGCGGGGCGGACGCAGCGGCGCGCGGCGGGCGTCGTCACGCGCGCGGCAGACCGAGTCCGCGCTGCGCGACGATGTTGCGCAAGATCTCGACGGTCCCACCGCGAATCGTGAGACCCGGCGCGTTGACGATGGCGCGCGCGACGCGACCGCGCAGCGGCACGTCGACCGCGTGCGCGTCCGTCGTGAGGATCGCGTACGCACCGAGCACCTCACCCGCAAAACGCGCCAAGCGCTGCTCGAGCTCCGTGCCGTAAAGCTTCGCCAGCGCAGTATCCGCGATCGGCGTCACGCCCTGCGAAAGCTGCCACGCGATGCGATAGATCAACTGGCGGCCGACCGCGATATCGCCGTGGAAGCGCGCGAGCTGCTGACGGAGATACGGCTCCGCGCCCCGCCCGCTCGACCGCACGTACGCCTCGAGGTCGGCGAGCAACGGCGCGTAGCTCAGCAAACGCTCCATGCCGGCACGCTCGAAATCGAGCTGCGACGCGATCTGGAACCACCCGCGGTTCTGCTCGCCGATCAGCCACCGCTTCGCGACCCGCACGCCCTCGAAGAACACCTCGTTGAAATGGTGCTCACCGGTCATGTCGACGAGCGGGCGCACGGTGATGCCGGGTGTCCGCATGTCGACCAGGAGCTCGCTGACGCCGCGATGGCGAGGCGCATCGGGGTCGGTGCGCGCGACGAGGTAACAATAGTCGGCGTGGTGCGCGAAGCTGGTCCACACCTTCTGGCCGTCGACGACGAAGCTGTCGCCATCGTCGACGGCGCGGGTCGTCAGCGCCGCGAGGTCGGAGCCCGCCCCCGGCTCGCTCATGCCGAGACAGAACACGAGGTCGCCGCGGACGATCGCGGGGATGATCTCGCGCCGCTGCTCCTCGGTGCCGTGCGCCAGGAGCGCGGGGCCGATCTGTCGATCGCCCACCCAGTGCGCCGCCGTCGGCGCACCGGCACGCAAGAGCTCTTCGGTCACGATCGCGCGCTCGACGTAGCTCCGGCCGCCGCCACCGTACGCGTGCGGCCAGGTGAGACCGATCCACCCGCCGGCGCCAAGCCGGCGCGAAAACTCGCGATCGAAGCCGTGGATCCAGCCGTCCTCGGGAATCGCGCCGCGGGGCGGCAACGCCTCGGCGAGAAACGCCCGGAAGCGGTCGCGTAGCTCGATCTCGGCGGGAGAAAACGCGGGCCACATCGCGGCTCGGGCGTAGCCGAGGGCCCCTGGGGAGTCAATTTAGCGCGGCGTTGGGTAGTCTCTCAGTCTGTCAGTGCTGCGCGGTTGTGTCGCCGGCGGGTGGGTCAGGGAGTGCTCCTACGGTCGCCGGTGTGGTGCCACCCCGCGCTTACAACCTGCCGCTGCCTCCATGGACTGCGCACACGCGAGCTGCGGCTCCCCGGACACTCCCTGACCCACCCGCCGGCGATGCATCGCAACACGGACGATCGGGCGCGCGACTCGCATTCGAAGACGCTCCTATGAGGCGGTTCGGCGAATCTTCTCGCGCGTTGATCCGGATTCGCGGCGGTTCTCGCACGCCGCGTTCGCGGCGACCTTGGCTCTCGTGGTAGCGCCCTCCGATGCCCGCGTCGTTTCAGCGCGCCTTCGGTCTGCTCGATGCGACGGCACTCGTCGCCGGGTCGATGATCGGCTCCGGGATCTTTCTCGTTGGCGCGTCCATGATGCGCGACCTCGGCTCCGCGGGCTGGCTGCTCGCCGTGTGGACGCTCGCCGGCGTGATGACCGTGACGGGCGCCGCTCTCTACGGCGATCTCGTCGCGCGCTTTCCCCGCGCCGGCGGGCAGTACGTCTACCTGCGCGAAGCCTTTGGCCCGCTCGCCGGCTTCCTCTACGGTTGGACGCTCTTCCTCGTCATCCAGACCGGGACGATCGCCGCGGTCGCCGTCGCGTTCGCGCGCTACACCGCAGTCGTGATCCCGGCATTGGACGGCCGCGAGCTCGTGCCCGGACTCTCCGCCGAGCGCGTCCTCGCCCTCCTGCTCATCGCCGCCC
>Ga0163151_10009751_pt1 | contig 10341 bp, 5 predicted proteins | sample OliLakLV19MP5IB2_FD_145596 | JGI IMG/M metagenome (GOLD analysis project Ga0163151, IMG submission 145596) | Freshwater microbial mat bacterial communities from Lake Vanda, McMurdo Dry Valleys, Antarctica - Oligotrophic Lake LV.19.MP5.IB-2 | ecosystem: Environmental > Aquatic > Freshwater > Lake... | reverse complement strand
CACCTGTCGGAAGTTCTACCGCTTCCTCACTCAGACCAAGCCCTGAGGCCCCCAGTTACCCACAGATTCCCCGGACGAGCCATTTCTTCGTACGCTCTTCCAAACAACACTCATTAAAGTAACGTTAGCTTGACAGAACCCGCTTACCGACATAAACTTGCGGCTACCTTAGAATTCTGAGTTTGTGTCAAGAGGGGATAAGCCCTGCCCATGTCGACGAAGACCTTCTCAATGTTGGCGATTCTAGCAGAGGCACTCTTCTGCTTGCCCAGCAGATTACCGGCCCAGGCGCAGGCGCGACTCACCGGTGCCGTAACCGACGGGAGCGGAGCCGCCGTTGCCGGCGCTCAGTTGATGGCCAAGCAGATCGCCACTTCCGTCATTCAGGTGACCCGAAGCAGCGATACAGGATTCTACTCGTTCCCAGCCCTGCCTGCCGGCGAATATGAAATTGCCTGCGAGGCGAACGGTTTCAAGAAGCACACGACCAACCAATTCGTGGTCGAAACAGGTGCCACGCGGACACTCGATATCCAGTTGGAACTGGGAAGCATAACCGAAAGCGTCGTGGTCTCCTCGACCGGTCCCATCCTTGACGCCGAAAGTTCCACGCTGGGCCAGTTCATCGAGCGGGCTATGATAGTGAACATGCCGCTCGCCACCCGGCGCAGCGCGAGTTTGGTCCGCTTGATGGGTGCAGTAGTCTATAGTGTTGAGGTCGCCGGCCATCAGGTACCTCGCTTTAGCGTCGCCGGCGGACGCTCGCAAAATCAGATGTGGGTCCTGGATGGGGGCGTGGCGCAGAACGTCGCACTGGGAAATCCTTCCCTTGAAGTCAACATGCCAGCCGAGGCATTGCAGGAGTTCAAGGCTGAGGTCAACAACTACTCAGCCGAGTTCGGACGCACCGGTGGCGGCCTGATGATCATGACCACGCGTTCTGGTACGAACCAGTTTCATGGCGCTCTGTACGAATTCCTTCGCAATGACAAGATGGATGCCCGCACCTTCTTTGCCCCCAGCATTGCACCGCTCCGCTACAACATCTTCGGCGCCTCTCTGGGCGGCCCAATCCGCCGCGATCGCACCTTCTTCTTCGCCAACTACGAAGGTACGCGCCGCCGCAGCGGTCTTACGTCAGCCGATTCTATCGTGCCTCATGTTACCGAGCGGACCGGCGACTTTTCGGCCCGACGTGACCTTATCTTGATCGATCCACTCACCAGGCAGCCTATGGCTGGCAACATCATTCCCGCCAGCCGGATCGATCCGATAGCTCGGCGTGTGGCGAGCTTCTGGCCGGAGCCCAACGTGGCCGGAAATGACCCTTCGCGAGCGCCAAGTAATAACTACGTGCGCAATATCTCTGATATCTTGTCGCGTAATTTCTTCACAACCCGGGTTGATCACTATGCCAGCAGCAAAGACCGGATATATGGCCGGTTCATCCGTGTATGGGGTCCTTTGACTACTGCTAGCATTTTCCCCAACGAATTCGTCGACTCTCGTGCCAGCTCAGACGACAATCGCAACCTTGACTTCGCTGGCAGTTGGATTCACAACTTGTCTCCGGCGATCATGAACGAGGTCCGTTACACCTTCGGTGGCCGCTATTTTAGTTCGGTCGGGTCCGGGACCGGATCGAACCTCAACCAAGAACTCGGAATTGCAAATGTCAACCCGAACACATTCGCGCGCTTCAACGTTGCCGGCCTCACGAGCCTCGGCTCCAACAACCACGGCACCCTCCAATCGCCTATCACTACTCAAGAAATCCTGAACAACGTCACGTGGATGAGGGGCAAACACTTTCTCAAAACGGGATTCTCCTTCCGCTCCTCTTTCAATCAAGACGATAATGATTCAGTTGCGGGCGGACGCTACACCTTCAATGACCGAGCCACAGCAAGCGGCTTGGCGTCCATGCTGATGGGATGGACCACCACAGGGGCACTCATCGACAGCGACGTCTTCAACACACGGACCGATTATTTTGGGGCATACGTGCAGGACGACTGGAAAGTTACGCCACGGCTAACCCTCAACCTCGGCCTTCGCTGGGAGGTAGACACACCGCGCTGGGAAAAGAGCAATCAACAAAGCGGATTCGACGGGAGCCGCATCAACCCCGTTTCCGGCACGCCGGGCATTGTCACGTTCTCTGGTCTGGATGGAAAGGGCAAGTACGCCCACAGCACAGACACCAATAATTTCGGCCCTCGGATTGGCTTCGCCTATCGCGTGCGCGACGGCCTTGTGATGCGCGGCGGATATGGCGTATCGTATTACGGCGCGTATGGGCGCTCAGTAGTCCGCGCCCTTGCCCAGGGATTCAGCCTCAATGGTTCGTTTACTTCTCCAGACGGCGGATTTACTCCCGCCTTCCTGCTGTCATCGGGAATGCCAAAGATCGAGCGTGAACCGCTAACACCAGCTTTCGGTGCCGTGCCGGTAGGTCAGAGTGTCAGGCTTTCTCCGGATTATTTTGAACCAAATCACGTCAACGCCTATGCGCTGCAGTGGAATTTCAGCATCCAGAAGCAGCTTTCAGACAACTTGCTCCTTGAGGCCGCCTATTTGGCAAACGGCGCCCACAAACTTGGAGGACCGCATGTCAGCGTCAACATGACTCCACTAGTGAATGGCCGGGGTCCAGTTCAGCAGAGTCAGCGCGACCGGCCGTACCCGCAGTTCAACGAGGTGATGTCGCTGGCGAGAGCATGGGGCAATTCGAGCTACCACGCGTTAAATATTAAGTTGGAGAAGCGATACTCCCACGGCCTCAACCTGCTGATGAATTACACTTGGTCCAAGTTTCTGGATGACGTCGAAGGCCTCAACGAACTGGCCGGGGAAGAGGGCAACGGCTACACTCATATTGAGCGTCGTGGACTCGACAAATCCTTCTCCGGGAATCACATTCCACATCGCTACGTGGTCAGCAGCGTTTACGATGTTCCGTATGGAAAGGGCCGCCGGTGGGCTCCACCAAGCAGGTTGTTGGATAGTATCCTGGGAGGATGGGGCGTAGGCGTCATTGGTGAACTTCGCGCTGGCGCCCCCTACGGCGTCATCGAACAGACTAACCGAACCAATACCTTTTCCCATGGGCAACGGCCGAACCTGTTGCGCGACCCGGCCATCCGCGACTCCCGTTCCACGACCGACATGCTGTCAAGATATTTCGACACCGCCGCTTTCCAGACAGCCGGTGTCGGTAACTTCGGCAATGCCGCCCGGAACGTTGGGCTGGGCCCAGGCTACATCGGCATTGACATGACCGTTCACAAAAACTGGCATTTGACCGAACGCTACACTCTGCAGTTGCGCGGGGATTTTTTCAACATGCCCAACCGCGCCAATTTCGGAAGTCCGGCCACGTTGTTCGGCCGCGGCGACTTTGGTCGAATTGCCTCTCTTAGTCCCGGCGCAACTGCGCGCGAGATTCAGTTGAGTCTGCGCCTGGAGTTCTGATCGGGCGCCGACGCTATGACGGGCAGCAGATCGCAGACAGCGTATCCGACCCGCCACCGGAGTTCTCAAAGGCAAAGGACATGCTCATGAATCGCACTTTTACGCGACGCCAACTCGGCCTGGGGTTGGCTTCGTCCGCCTTGGCTCAGCCGGTCGCTTCCAGGCGGCCCAACATCCTGCTAATTCTTTCCGACGACCACAGCTATCCTCATCTTGGCTGCTACGGGGATCCTGTTCTACGCACCCCAAACATTGACCGGTTCGCGAGTGAGGGAATGCGCTTTGATCGGGCTTTCACCAGCGCCCCCAACTGCGTACCTTCACGGGTTTCGATGCTTACCGGGCGTTCGCCGATCGCTGCGCGTGTCGGTCGCTTCAACTCACCTCTGCCGCCCGATGTATCCTGTCTGCCGGAATGGCTTCGTCCTCTCGGCTATTACAGCGGAATCTGTCGACGCACCTTTCATCTCGACGGCACCCACCCGGGCCCGGTGACCCGACAAATTATGGAGCGCCACGGCATGATTACCTTCGACCGCAGGGTCGATTACCTGGATCGCGATTCACCACGAACCGAAACAAAGAAGCGCCTTCAGGAATTCTTCGATCGCAGGCCTAGTGACAGGCCGTTCTTCTTGTGGGTCAATTTTCACGATCCGCACTATCCGTGGGATCGAAATGCAATCTCGACGCCGCATGATCCCTCGACCATCCCGGTTCCGAAATACCTTCCCGATATACCGAGCGTACGCGAGGCGCTCGCCCGCCACTATGACGAGATCACGCGCATGGATGAGGAATTCTCATGGGTCCTTGATGCCCTTAATCAGCGTAGGCTGGCAGAGAATACTATCGTCGTGTTTATGGGGGACAATGGCCTCGCCTTTCCCAGTGGAAAAGGATCTCTGCACGATCCGGGCCTTCACGTACCTCTGATCATCCGCTGGCCGGGAGTGGTGAAGCCCGGCTCGTCCACGTCGGAACTGATATCCGGCGAAGATATTTCAGTAACTCTCGCTGCCGCCGCAGGAGCTTATCCACCGAAAGAAGTGACCGGTCGGAGCTTCCTGCCGCTCCTGCGCGGCGAACGGTATGAGGGACAGCAGTACATTTTTGCCGAACGTGGCCAGCACGGCGCCCGTGCTAGCTTCCGCGAAGATACGCTTGCGAACGCGTGGGACCTCTCACGCTGCGTCCGTTCACAGCGATTTAAGCTTATATATAACTGTACACCGTGGATGAAGTACGCTCCTGTTAATAGCGAGAAAGAACCCTATTGGGCCGATATGGTCCAGGCGCACCGCAGCGACACCCTCGCAGTCGCCTTCGAGCGTACTTATTTTCAACACCCCCGACCGATCTTCGAGTTCTACGATCTTGACAAGGATCCCGCCGAACTTCACAATGTCGCCGGGAAGCCAGAGTATGCCGAGCCCCAAAAGGAACTCACCCTCGCCCTCGTTGAGCGCATGATCGTGAACTATGATTTTCTGCCGTTGCCGGAAATCGTCTAAGTGGGGTATTTACTTGACTCAGGTAGCCCCAACCTGTAGGGTGGGGGCGATGGAGGAATATCCGCGTTCCCTGGCCGAGTTCGAGGCGTGGTTTGACACCGAGCAGGCTTGCCGGGACTACCTGTTCCGCCTGCGATGGCCGGGAGGCTTCCGTTGCCCGCGTTGCGCGGGTGCCCACTTCTGGCCCGTCCGGTCCGTGCTCATGCAGTGCCAGGCATGCGGACACCAGACCTCGGTGACGGCGGGGACCATCTTCCAAGACACCCGGAAGCCGTTGGTGGACTGGTTCCGCGCCATGTATTGGCTGGCGAGCCAAAAGAACGGCGCCAGCGCCCTCGGCCTCCAGAGGGTGCTGGGACTGGGCAGCTACAAAACGGCTTGGACTTGGTTGCACAAGGTTCGGCGCGCGATGGTGCGGCCTGGCCGCGAGCGGCTCAACGGGATCGTGGAGGTGGACGAAACCTATCTGGGTGGCTTGGAGGAAGGAGTCCGGGGTCGGCAAACGGAGCGGAAGTCCTTGATTGCCATCGCCGCTCAGGAGGACGGAGCCGGAATTGGGCGGATCCGCATGAAGCGGATTGCGGATGCGTCCGCCGACAGTCTCATGCCGTTTCTGGCCGAGACCGTCGAACCCGGCAGCACCATCCACACCGACGGGTGGCTCGGTTATCTTCCGACCGAGAAAAAGGGCTACGTTCATCGGGTCACGTTTCTGAAGGGCCAGAAGGAATCGGCATCGGAACTGATGCCACGCGTCCATCGAATCGCCTCTTTGTTGAAGCGCTGGATCCTGGGCACTCACCAAGGAGCCATCAGCCATGAACATCTTGAGTTCTATCTTGATGAGTTCACCTTCAGGTTCAACCGGCGCAGGTCTCGCAACCGCGGAAAGCTATTCTATCGACTCGTGCAGCAGGCCGTCGTCGTCGAGCCCGCCCCGTACAAATCGTTGGTCCGGTGTGCCGCCGCGGCCGCCGACGCCAACCACAACCGGTAGGGGCTACCTGAGTGAAGTAAATACCCCACTATCGTCTAATCTAACAGCCAGTGTTAATAGCAACTCCTTTGGGAAAATGCCGAAGCACATAAAACGGTGAGGCGTACAGAGGCGCTACAACGCGTTGCCGGGGCCCGGCTGGACATTTTGCCCCCCTCAAATCGGCCCTAAAGCGGCTCGGGCGTGAAAGGGACCTAACGAAGGGTCTCTCACGCGATCGGAAGGGAAGGAAGGGCATACAATTGATCGCATGGAAAGCATCCCGCTGGAGACCGTGCGTGCACAGATCGAGCGTGTGTTGGCGAGCCAGGTCCTCCGCAACCGGGCCGCACTCCAGCGGTTGCTGCGCTTCCTTGGGGATCATTTGCTGAATGGCTCGGCGGCGGATTTGAAAGAGTATACCGTTGGTGTCGACCTGTTCGGAAAGCCCGAGTCGTACGACCCGCAAGCCGATCCCTCCGCACGCATCCAACTTGGCAAACTGCGGCAGAAACTCGATGAGTACTATCGGACCGAGGGCGGAGCGGACGCTATCGTGATCGAAATTCCTCAGCGGCGGTTCGCACTGCAAGCCACTCGCAGAGCCGTCGACGCGGTACCGCCACAAGCTCCAGTTTCGATGCATGTAGCACTCCGGTCCAAGTCTTGGATGTCGCTGACCATGGTGGCCCTGATCGGAGCCTGCGGTTGGCTGCTCTATCTGAACGCCCTCCGCGATCCGCCGATGGCGCAAGCCGATGGCGAGGTGGTCACGCGGTTCTGGCGGGCCGTTGGCTCGGGCGCCAACCCTTCGATTGTTTGCCTCGCGACACCCCTGTTTCTCGGACTTGCGGGCAATCGATACCGCTCGCCGCGCCTCGAAACCTTTGAACAGGCGCAGGAGGATCCCGAAGTCCGCGACCTTATGAACGTCGTGGGGGGCGATACGCTGTCCCGTGAGTATGACTTTACGGGAGTTGGTGAAGCCACCGCGGCTTTTCTGTTGGGAGGCCTTTTCGCCAGGATGCGCGCGCCCGTCGACCTCAGGCTCGAACCGGCGTTGTCTTGGGAAGACATCAAAGCGTCGAACGTCGTCTTCCTCGGGTCCACCAAATTCAACCAGAAATTACGGGAGATCCCCCTGCCCACCAATTTCGTCGTCGAACGAGGCGGCATTCGCAACCGGGCGCCCCTGGCCGGAGAACCGGGCATCTATACGGCAACACGCACCCCCGCAGGACAGGTGCTCGAGGACTACGCCCTCATCAGCAGGATCCCCGGACTCTCCCCGGGCCTGACTTACTACCTCCTTGGTTCGCGGTCCTCCAACGGGTCCTGGTCGGCAGCCGAATGCGCGACCAAAGCCGAGTGCCTCGCACCGCTGCTCGAAAAAGTTTCCTCCGGTGGGCCCGAACCGGAGTTCTTTGAAATTGTAGTCCGCGTCCGATATCGCGACCGCGTGCCGATCGAAGTGTCGCACGCCACCCACCGCGTTCCAGGCGGGCATCCCGCCGCCCCCTGACAACTCGTTACAAACACGGCGGTTTACTAGATCCATACTAGTAATCCTCCGCCCTTTTGTTGGGTCCGGGCTGGCCTCGGGAGCACAATGGGACTCCATGAACGGGAACACGCAACGAATTACTCGCAGGCATCTCCTCTCCACTGCTGCTGCCGCGGGGGCAATGGCCGCGGCACAGGGTGCGCCGTCGATCGCCGTGTTCTCCAAGCCCCTCGCCAAACGCCCAACGAATGAAGTGGCCCGCATAGCGAAACAACTCGCCGTCGATGCCGTCGACCTCACCGTGCGCCCGGACGGTCACGTCACCCCATCAGCCGCAGCCACTGACCTGCCCCGCGTCAATGATGAGTTCGCCAATCAGGGTCTGCGGATCTGCATGGTAAACACCGAGTTCACGGACGCCCATGGCGAAGGGGTGGCGGAAACGCTTCGCACTGCCGGCCGGCTGATGATCCCGTTCTTTAAGCTTGGCTACTGGCCTTACCGCGACCGTCCGATCGAGACGGTCCTGCAGGAGGTGAGTGCGGCCGCGGGAGAGTTAGTGCGGCTCGCAAAGCAGTCTCACATCCAGGCCCTGTGGCACAACCACTCCGGGGACAACGTCGGTCACGCTTTCTGGGACGCTCACCGCATCACTGCGGGATGGGACGCCGCCGCGCTCGGGTACCTCTTCGACCTTTCACATGCCACGGGAGAGGGCGCGGTGGAGGGATGGCAGATCGCGCTCCGGTTGGCGCTGCCCCGGACTCAGGTGGTCGCCGCCAAGGATCACACCTGGGAACGTGTCAACGGCCGGTGGAAGAGAAGAACCTGCGCGTTAGGACAGGGCGCAGTCGACTTCCCCCGCGCCATGAAACTGCTGGCGGCCGGAGGATTCCGGGGATACTTCACCATCGACTGTGCGTACCCGGCGAGGGATCCCGTCGACGCGCTCGCCGCGGACGTTGCGTTCGTTCGAAGCCACATCCAACAAGCCTACGGCGCGATGGCCGGGGCATCCGGGAGACTACCATGATTTTCAATACGCCACTGGTTGCACTGAGCCGCCTGCCCCTCTTCCTCTTGTTGTTCGCCCTCTGCGCCTACGCTCAGGGTATCGGCGAAATCCATGGGACGGTCTCCGATCCCAGCAGCCTCCCCATTGAAGGAGCCGCCATCCGCGCCACACTCCCCGACCGCGGACTGACCCGCAACGCCGCCACAGACGCCCGTGGCAACTTCGTCTTGCCCGCCATGCCTATCGGCGATTACGTCGTGGAGGTCTCGCAAAACCGGTTCCGAACCTCACGGCGCACGGGCGTGCATCTCACGGCCAACGAGAACGTGCGGGTCGACTTCCTCCTGGAACTGGGCGCCGTGGCGGAATCGGTAGCCGTGCAGGCCGAAGCGCCAATCGTTGACACCCGCTCGTCGACGGTCTCCACCCTGATCGACTCTCGACGCGTCACCGAACTCCCCATCAATGGCCGCAACATCATCTCACTGGCCCAGTTGCTGCCCGGCGTCAGCCAGATCAGCGCTCCGCAACTGCTGCTCGAAGACCGCGATGGACCCACCATCGCTGTCGCCGGGTCCCGCCCCAATCAGAATCTGTTCCTCTTCGATGGAGCTCACTTCAATGCTTTGTTCCGCAATACAGGCTTGAACTATCCCCCGCCTGATGCGCTGCAGGAAGTGAAGATCCTCACCAACTCGTTCAGCGCGGAGTACGGCCGCAACGCCGGGTCTGTCATCAACGTGGTGACCAGGTCAGGGACCAACCAGCTTCACGGCACGCTTTGGGAGTTCTACCGGAATCAGAAGATGAACGCCCGCAACTTCTTCTCCAATTCCAAACCGAAGCTGAACCAGAATCAGTTCGGCGCCGCCGCCGGTGGACCAGTGGCGCGGAACCGCCTCTTCTTCTTTGGAAGCTACGAGGGGCTGCGTGTCCGGCCGGACGCGCTGACTACCTCGGCATTCCCCTTAACTGCTTCCGAACGAATGGGCGACTTCTCATCCAGTGCCACCGCCGTGCGCGACCCACTCACCCAGCAACCGTTTCCCAACCGTCAGGTTCCGTCAGCCCGGTTCGACCCGGTGGCACGAACCATTCTCGATCGCAACCTGATGCCGCTACCGAATCGCGACAACGGGCAATTGGTGCAGACCGCGCCTGCCCCGCAGAACAACAATCAACTTCTCGCCAGGCTTGACTGGAACAAGGGGCGCCATACAATCGATGGCCGCTATCATTTCACGCAGGCCTCCGCCATTCAGTACGTCGGCCAGGTGCCCAGCTACCTCACCGTCAATGCGCGTACGCGCGGCCAGAACGCCACCATCGGTGACACGTTCACCATCTCCGCTTCCGTCCTCAATCAGTTTCGTATCAGCTTCAATCGCATCGCCGCGGTCAGTGATTCCGACAATACGTTCGCGCTCTCCGACCTGGGCGGCACTCTGCCCCTGTTCGGTCCCCGACTTCCTCCCGCGATTACCGTGGCAGGACGCGTTGTCCTGAGTAACAACTCACCCACCGTGCCCGGCCGCGCCAACGACTCGTTCCAGATCTCCGATTCCGTCTCCATCGCCAAAGGCTCCCATACGGTCAAAACCGGTGTCGAACTGTTCCGAACCCGCCTGGTGCAATATTCGGCCGTGAATACGATGGGCGTATTTCAGTTCGGCGGACAGATCACAGGCGTCTCAGCGGCCGATTTCCTCATTGGCCGGCCGACATCGATGAACATCGGCTCGCCGGTGCGCGAGCAGGGCGGCAACCAGAACAGCATGTATTTCTTTGTCCATGACGACTGGAAGGTGACTTCCCGGCTGACTCTGAATCTCGGCCTCCGCTACGAACTCCCGCAACC
>Ga0163151_10009750_pt1 | contig 10342 bp, 9 predicted proteins | sample OliLakLV19MP5IB2_FD_145596 | JGI IMG/M metagenome (GOLD analysis project Ga0163151, IMG submission 145596) | Freshwater microbial mat bacterial communities from Lake Vanda, McMurdo Dry Valleys, Antarctica - Oligotrophic Lake LV.19.MP5.IB-2 | ecosystem: Environmental > Aquatic > Freshwater > Lake... | reverse complement strand
CCTCGGTATAACTGCAGCGCTGGAACGGCCGCTCGAGGACGAAGTCGAGCCGCGTGAGCAGCTCCTTATCGACGAACTTGCTGAAGAACTCGAGGTCGGCCGCACAGTGTTGGCGGGCATCGCGGATCAGGTACTTCACGAATTCCTCCGCGAGATCCATGTTGCCCTGCAAATTGCAGAAGGCCATCTCGGGTTCGATCATCCAGAACTCCGCGGCGTGCCGCGATGTATTCGAATTCTCAGCACGGAACGTCGGGCCGAAGGTGTAGACGTTCGACAGCGCGCAGGCGAAGATCTCGGCCTCGAGCTGGCCGCTGACGGTGAGGTACGCTTTCCTGGCGAAGAAGTCCTTTTTGAAATCCACGTCGCCGGCCTCGGTCATCGGCGGATGCGAAGGATCGAGCGTCGTCACGCGAAACAACTCCCCGGCGCCTTCGCAATCGCTCGCGGTGATGATGGGCGTGTGGACATAGACGAAGCTCTTTTCCTGGAAGAACTGATGGATCGCATACGCGAGCCGGCTGCGTACGCGGAAGATGGCGCCGAACAGGTTTGAGCGAGGCCGCAGGTGCGCAATCTCGCGGAGAAACTCCAGCGTGTGGCCTTTCTTCTGCAGGGGATAGGTGGCATCCGCTTCGCCGACGATCGTGATTGTTTCGGCGACGACTTCCCATTGCTGGCCCTGACCTTGGGACGGCACCAGTTTTCCCCGGACCTCGATCGAAGCTCCCGTGTGGGCGCGTGCGATGTCGGTGGTGTAATTGGGGAGGGCGGCGTCCGCGATCACCTGAATGCCGCGAAGCGAGGAGCCGTCGTTGATTTCGATAAACGAGAAGGCCTTGGCATCGCGCCGGGTGCGAACCCAGCCTTGCAGGAGAATGGCGTCCATCGGAGCCGTGGCATTCAACGCGTCTTTGACGAGAGTGCGTGACATAGTGGGAAGGTGTTTAAAGAAGCCGTCACGCCGTCGCGACGCAAACCCGGAAGGAAGGGCATTCGGGTTCGAGGTGATACAGACATTCCTGTCTGTTGTCTGGTGCCTTGAGTTTAGGTCCTCTGGCTGCAATTCTAAAGACATAGAACCCACAGGCAGGAATGCCTGTGTCACCTCCGAATGTTCCCGTAATCGGATGGGGTGTGAACCCCGTGGAGCATTTACCCCAGCCGACGAACCGAAGCTCGATTTCGGAGTCTGCCGGTGGGTATGAAAACGATGAATTCTATTCGCGGCGACGGAATGGGGAAACCGTCGATGGCGCGATTAATCACGCTCTGCGGTGCAGTTGGCCTGATGGCCGGCTGTGCGTCCGAGCCCTACTCTCATGTGGTATCCGCTCCACCACCACCGCCACCCACCGTGGCACCGGCGACGGCCACCGTCTATACCACCTCGCCAGCGGCGACCGCTTCAGTCCCGGTCACGGTGCAAACAACCAGTGGGGCGATGGCCACGGTGCCCACGCCCGTGGGAGCCAGTTCTGTGATCGTGATGCAGGCGCCTCCGGCGGTGCAGCAGGAAGTGCCGAGCGCACGACCCTCGAGTGACCACGTCTGGGTCCCCGGTAACTGGACTTGGCGCAGCAACCAGTATCAATGGAGCCCCGGTCGCTGGGATATTCCACCGCGCCGCGGAGCGGTTTGGATTCCGCCGCGCTGGCAGCCGGAAGGCACGTCGTGGCGCTTCTATGAAGGCTACTGGGATTGAGCGGACCTAAGCCGCTGGCAAGGGGGGCGTGCCTGAACACGCCCTCCCTTTTCGCCTGACTTCACAAAACTGCTGACGAATTCGTGGACGGGCATCGCTTCGAGTCGCGCCTGGTCCGCGAAGAGCGCCATGAGCTCGCCCGCCTTTGTCTGTCCGTAGTGGGCGAGAAAGGCGGCTTCGGCTTTTTGATGGAGCACCGGAATTCCCTCGGTCCGCCGGCGACGGTGACCGAGCGGGTATTCCACCACGATTTTATCGGTGCGGGTCCCGTCGCGGAAAAACACCTGCACCGCGTTCGCGATCGAGCGTTTCTCGGGATCAAGGTAGTCCCTCGAGTACTGCGGATCTTCGCTTACAACCATGGTTGCACGCAGCGCGTCGATTCGAGGATCGATCGCGATGGTGTCCTCATAATGTCCGGCCGCGAGTTCCCCAAAGATTAGCCCGATCGCGGTCATGTATTGCAGACAGTGATCGCGATCCGCGGGGTTATGCAGTGGACCGGACTTGTCGATGATACGCATCGCGGATTCATGCGTCTTGAGTTCAATCCGCTCGATGGAGTCGAGCCTGTCGTGAACTGATGGATACAGCTTGATCGCACACTCGACGGCCGTCTGGGCGTGGAACTCGGCGGGAAACGCGATCTTGAAGAGCACGTTTTCCATCACATAGCTGCCGAGCGGGCGCGCGAGTTTCACCGGGTTGCCGCGAAACAGCACGTCCTGGAATCCCCACGTTTTTGCGGTCAGCGCCGAGGGATAACCCATCTCGCCGGTCAAGGTAATCAACGCAAGTCGCACGGCCCGGCTGGTGGCGTCGCCGGCCGCCCAGGATTTGCGGGAGCCGGTGTTGGGCGCATGGCGGTACGTACGCAAAGCGGAGCCGTCGAGCCAGGCGTGCGAGAGGGCGTTGATGATCTGCTCGCGCGTGCCACCCAGGAGCGCGGTCGCGACCGCGGTCGAGGCGACGCGGACCAGAAGGACATGATCGAGCCCGACGCGATTGAAGGAGTTTTCCAAGGCGAGGACGCCTTGAATCTCGTGGGCTTTCACCATCGCTACCAAGACGTCGCGCATCGTGAGCAGCGAGGATCGCGGAGCGAGGGGCGCTTGGAAGGCGGACGGCACGAGGCCAGCAGCTTCGTGGCGGCTCAGCCAGTCGGCTAAGCCCAGAATGGCGCCGAGATTATCGGAGGGGTGACCCCATTCGGCGGCGAGCCAGGTGTCGTTGAAATCGAGCCAGCGAACGATCGTCCCGATGTTGAACGCGGCCTGCACGGGATCCAGTTCGTAGGAGGTGCCCGGCACGCGTGCGCCCTGCTGAAGAGTCGTGCCGGGCACGATCGGCCCGAGCAGCTTGGTGCAGGCGGGGTACGCGAGCGCGAGGATGCCGCAGGCCAGGCTGTCGGCGAGGCACCAACGCGCCGTATCCAGAGATTCGTTACTCGGAGCGGCGCCGTTCAAGGCGTAATCCGCGAGTTCGGCGAGGAGAGGATCCGCGGGCGGGCGGACGTTGCTGATCGGGGAAGACATTTGCGGCAGCAGAGCAACCACGCGCCGGCGGAGCAATCCTATCGGGCAAAGAAGAAATAGCGGGAAGGAAGAAGGCAGAAACCAGGAAGATACCGTGCGAACCATCCCGGGGGCCCTTCCCGCCGGGCCGGCGGTGGGAAAGGATGATCGTGATGTACGGACGAGTCCCTCCCGTAATCCCGCCTTAGCCTCGGTCGCACACTGAACTAATCAGAAGTCTCCCCGCGTTGCCCGATCGGAACAAAAACCCGCTCCGCAGGTCCGACGTAGTTGGCGCTGGGCCGGATGATTTTTCCGTCCTGGCGCTGTTCGATCACGTGCGCGGCCCAGCCTGTGGTCCGGGCGAAGACGAAGAGCGGCGTGAACATCGCGGTGGGCACGCCCAGCTGGTCGTAGGCGGGCGCACTGAACCAATCCAAGTTGGGAAACATCTTCTTGAGCTCGGCCATCACCTGTTCGATGCGCTCGCAGACCGCGAATTGCCCGGAGCGATCGGCGGCGTCACAGAGTTCGCGGGCAATCTCTTTGATGATCGCATTGCGCGGATCGCTGATCGTGTAAACCGGATGGCCGAAACCGATGATGATTTCCTTCCGTGCCACGCGCGCCCGGATGTCCGCTTCGGCTTCGTCAGCGGTGCGGTAACGCTGCTGGATCTCGTGCGCGACCTCGTTGGCTCCGCCGTGTTTGGGTCCGCGCAAGGCGCCGATCGCTCCCGTGATGCACGAGTACAGATCGGAACCGGTGCCCGCGATCACGCGGGCGGTGAAGGTGGAGGCGTTGAACTCGTGCTCCGCATACAAGATCAGCGAACGGTCGAGCGCTCGCACGTGCGTGGGTGACGGTTCGCGCTGGTGCATGAGCCGAAGGAAATGGCCGGCCACGGTCGGGTCGGTTGTTTCCACCGTGATGCGTTTCCCCGTGGTGGCAAAGTGGTGCCAATAGAGGAGCATCGACGGGAAGCACGCGACGAGCCGATCGGCGATCCCACGGGCGATGCCAGCATCGGTCGGCCCGGCGCTGCCCGCGGTAGAGGGCTCACCTTCGAGCGCGCCGAGGGCGGAGCAGCCGGTGCGCAAAACATCCATTGGGTGCGTCGCGGCGGGAAGCTGTTCGAGGATAAGGCGCACGGCCGCGGGCAGCCCGCGGCGGGTCACGAGTCGCGCGCGATACGCGTCCAGTTCAGATTGGGTCGGCAGGCGTTCGTGGATGAGGAGGTGGGCGACCTCTTCGAACGTCGCCTCCCGCGCCAGATCGGCGATATCGTAGCCGCGGTAATGGAGATCGTTGCCGGTGTTTCCGACGGTGCAAAGAGCGGTGTTGCCAGCGGGAACGCCGGAGAGCGCGACGGATTTCTTGGGCAGGCGGGTCGGGGGTGTGCTCATGGAAAAATCAGGTAGATTCGCGGTGGTCAGGTGGAGGCCAGCGGGGGCCAATCGCCACTCGGTCAGGCGGAGTCCAAGGGCGGCGATTTGAATAACGCGTCGAGTTTCTGTTCGTAAGCGTGGTAGTCGAGCACGTCGTAAAGCTCTGTGCGCGTCTGCATCGATTTCAGCTCGGCTTGTTGCGTGCCGTCCTGGCGCAGCGTCTCGTAAACATTGCGGGCGGCGGCGCTCATCGCGCGGAATGCAGAAAGTGGATACAGCACCATGGCCACGCCGGCGGAACGCAGTTCCTCGACGGTGAAGAGGGGCGTCTGACCGAACTCGGTGATGTTGGCCAGGACGGGGACGGGCACCGCGGCGGTGAATTCGCGGTATTGCTCCAAGGACGTGAGGGCTTCGGCGAAGATCATATCGGCGCCCGCGTTGAGATAGATTTGGGCGCGTGCGATCGCGGCCTCGAGGCCCTCGTTGGCGGCGGCATCGGTTCGCGCCATGATCACGAAGTCGGGATCCGGTCGGGCGTCCACGGCGGCGGTGATGCGGTCCGCCATTTCGCCGGCTGAGACGAGCTCTTTACCGGGCCGATGACCGCAGCGTTTGGCGGCAACTTGATCCTCGAGATGGACGGCGGCAACCCCGGCGCGCGCCAGTTCGCGGATGGCGCGGGCGATGTTGAAGGCGTGGCCCCAGCCGGTGTCGATATCGACGAGCAACGGAAGATCGACCCGGCCGGTGATGCGACGGGCGTCGATCAGGACATCCTCGAGATGGGTGATGCCGAGGTCGGGCAGGCCGAGGGAGGCGTTGGCCACGCCTGCGCCGGAAAGATAAAGGGCACGAAACCCGGCGCGCTCGGCGAGGAGGGCCGAGTAGGCGTTGACCGTGCCGACAATTTGCAGCGGACGTTCGAGGGCGACCGCTGTACGAAACCGGGCGCCGGGAGTCAGGGCGTTGCTCACGCCCGAAGGTGAAGTGAGAAACGGGGCCGCCGCAAGAATGCACCGAAACTCCAAGAAAAGATTTCCGCTTTGCTGCGAGATGCGTCTTCTTACGCGAACCCATTTGCCCGCATGCTCGCCGTTTCCGAATTAAAGAAGTCGTTTGTTTCCCCCGAAGGTCAGCAGGTCGAGATCGTAAACGTGGGAGCGTTCGCCCTTGCCGCCGGAGAGCAGTTCGCCCTCCGCGGAGAAAGCGGCTCGGGGAAAACCACGTTTCTCCATCTGATCGCCGGTATCCTCGCTCCGGATTCAGGGAGCGTTGTCGTCGATGGCGCGGAGATGAGCGCGTTGAGCGAGCCGCGGCGCGACCGGCTGCGGGCGGAGAAGATCGGCTATATTTTCCAGACCTTCAATTTGCTCCAGGGATTCACGGTTCTGGAAAACGTGACGCTTGGGATGAGTTTTGGTCCGCGCGGTGCGGACAAGGCGCATGCGCGCGACATGTTGGAACGGGTCGGGCTCGGACACCGTTTGCATCATTTCCCGCAGCAGCTTTCGACCGGCCAACAGCAGCGGGTCGCCGTGGCGCGCGCGCTGGCAAATCGTCCGAAGCTGGTCCTCGCCGATGAACCCACGGGCAATCTCGATCATAAAAGCGGCCGCGAAGCGCTCGCGCTCATTCGCGAGGTGTGTCGCGAACATCAAGCGGCCTTGCTGCTGGTGAGCCATGATGAAGACGTGCTGGCGCAATTTGAAACGCGGCGGGATTTCAGTGACATCAACCGCGCGGTTCAGGAGGCCTCCCAATGACCCTGCCGCTGATCATTTATCGTTCGCTTCGGCAGCATGCGTTATCGACGCTCGTCACGGCCGGAGGCATTGCGCTCGCGAGCGGGCTGCTCATGTGCGTGTGGATGGTGAAGACGCAGGCGCAAGCCACGTTCACGCAGACCACGACGGGTTTTGATGCGGTGCTTGGGGCGCGGGGTTCGAAGCTGCAGCTCGTGTTAAACGCGATCTTTCACATGGAGGCTTCGGCGGGGAATGTCGCTGCGGCCGATTATGAAATGGTGCGCCGGCACCCGTTGATCAAAACCGCGATTCCGATCGCCGTGGGCGATAATCTCCGTGGGTTCCGCCTCGTCGGAACGGTGCCGGAATTGTTCAAGGTGCAGTATGCGCCGGAGAAGACGTTCGCGCTGGAAAAAGGCGGGCGAATGTTTACGGCCGACGCCAAGGAAGCGGTCGCGGGTAGCTTCGCCGCGCAGCGGCTCGGGCTCAAAGTGGGCGATACGTTTCGGCCTTTTCACGGGCTGGCTTTCGACCCGAAAGCGGAACATGCGGACGACTTTGTGATTACGGGCATGCTCGAGCCTACGAATACGCCGGTGGATCGGGTGATTTGGATTCCGCTGCGCGGCTTGCAGACGATGAGCGGACACGATCCGAAGGCGGCGACGGATGTGAGTGCGGTGTTGTTACAGCTGCGCTCGCCGATGGCGGGGCTGCAGATGGACATGATGTATAACAAGCAGGGCAACCGGTTGACGTTCGCGTATCCGGTGGGCGCGATCATTGCGGAGCTCTTTGGGAAGATCGCCTGGTTCGATCAAGTTCTCGCGTTGGTGGCGTATCTCGTGGCGTTGGTGGCCGCGGGTTCCGTGCTGGCGAGCATCTACAACTCCATGAGTGCGCGGCGCCGCGACCTGGCGATTCTGCGGGCGTTGGGTGCGAAACGCCGGACCATTTTCGGCGCGGTGCTGGCCGAGGCCGCGTGCATCGGCGTGCTCGGAGCGATCGTGGGCTACGCAGTTTACTTCGCTTTATTTACGGGCGTGGCTCAGGTGATTCGGGCGCAGACCGGCGTGGTCTTGGACGTGACCGCGTATCACCACGTGTTGTGGATTAGTCCGCTGGCGATGATTGGACTGTGTGCGCTGGGTGGTGTGGTTCCGGCATTCAAAGCTTACCGTACGCCGGTGGCGGAGACGCTTGCTCCCGCGTCCTGACGCTGCCCCCTTCGCGATCGAGTCAGCTCACTGCTCAACGGTGAACGTGTAAGTCATCGACCACGTGGCGGATTCACCGGGTCGCAGGGCAGAATTCTGCGTTTGCAGATGGGATGCAGACCAACGCGAGAAAAAGAGCGATGAGGCGCAGCCTGGTAAAGAGTGGGACTTCAGGCCCGGAGGAGCAGGCGTCGCACGCCTTCGATCGGCGTGCCTTGGACGGGTTGCAAGGAGAGAGACGAGCCGGAGCGGAGTGCTTCCATGACGACCCGATGCGTCAAAATCGGGCCACTGAGGCCGGCCGGCAGGGTATTGAGCGGGGTCTCGGGGAAGAGGGTCGTGGCAACGCGGGTGGCGAAGGCGAGGAGTTCCCCGGTGGATTCGCTGACCAATTCCCGGGCGGAGGGATCTCCTTCCTGGGCGAGTTGGAGCAAAGCGGGGGCCAGGGCGGCGATGTGGCGGTTAGCCTCGGGATGCTGATAAAAGTGGCGGGTGACCGCGCCGCTGTCCGCGGTGTCGCCCAATTGGGTGTGGTCGCGGACGGTGGAGCCGAGTCGGGACGGGTGCGCCCAGCCTTGAAGCTCGAGCAGGGCGCGGCCGATGGCGCGCCGGCCCAGATCGTATCCACTTCCTGGATCTCCGAACCGCCAGCCGACGCCGCCCGCGTAGTGGACGGATCCATCGGGTGCTCGGGCGGCGACAAAAGAACCGGTGCCCGCGTGGAGCACGAGCCCGGGTTGGCCGTTGGTGGCGAGTTCCAGGACGGGCAGGGAATCATCGGCCGTGATGACCTGGCCGAAACCAGCGAGCTGGAGGGAGGAATCGCGCCAGAAGGTGCGGTTGCCGGCCATGTAGAGGTGCGTGGCGGTGATCGTTTCGCGATCGTCCCCGAAGGCGATTTGCAGCAGACTGGCCAGTGCGTCCGCGATGATGTGACGGGCTTGCTCCGGACCCACGACGTTGGGATTGCAGCCGGGCGCGAGATGGCGGGCGCGGATGTTCCCGGCCGCATCGATCAGGATGCATTCGGTTTTCGAGCCGCCGCCATCAACCCCGATTTTGTATCCAGGCATAAGTTACGGGCAGCACCGGTTGGGCGTGCGCCGGGTTGAGAGGCTAGGCCAGCTGCTTGCTGAGCCGGTGGCGATATTTCGCGCCCACCGCACGATTGTGTTCGATGGCGCCGGGGATGTTCTGGCTGCGGAGAACGGGGAGTTCGTGGCCATTGGCTTTCAGCCATTCCATGGTTCCGAGCATGAGCCAATTGAGGATAGAGCACCCGATGAAAGTGCTCGTCGGACCGGTGGAAATCTCGTCGGTCAATTGAAGAAGGGTGTCGCCCGGCAAACCGCCGTTATCGAGCACATGATCGCAGATCTCATGAAGTTTGCGGCCGCCGGGGTGCACGGTCGCGGCGGTGGATGACATGGCGACGGAGGTCAGGGCGACGACGATGCAGCCCTTCTTTTTGGCATGCAGGGCGACCTCGATGGGCGAGGCGTTTTTGGCGGAGTTGGAGATCACGATGACCACCTCGCCGGGCAGCAGCTGGTATTGTCGGTCGTAACGTTCCACGAGTTTGGTGCCGTAGCCGACCAGGTTTTCGATAAAGCCGGCGGTGGGGTCGGGGATGCCGGTGATGCAGACGAGGCCGCCGGCGCGGCCGACGATCTCGCGGGCGATGATCTCGCTATGACCACTGCCAAACGTGTGGATCACGCCGCCTTGGGCGACGCACACGCCGAGAATGGGCGCCAGATTCTCGATGACGGGGGCGTTTTTTTCCCAAGCCGTGGCCAGCATTCGATTCGCTTGGGAGTAATAGTCGGCGGCGAGCGATGACATGGAGGCGAGCTGACAGCGGGTCTGGAGGAGAGTCGAAACTTGAATTTCTCGATCCGGGCCAAAGGTGAAAATCCCGGCTCGCCTGTCGTGCCGGCGCACGTCCGAATCGCGCTCGATGATTCGCGGTATCGATCACATCAATCTGGTTGTAACGGACCTCGAGCGCTCGGTGCGCTTTTATACGGAAGTGCTTGGATTCATCAAGACGCGGGACGTGGTGATGGAAGGTGAATGGATCGACACCATCGTGGGCCTGCGCGGGGTGAAAGGGCGCGTGGCCTTTGTGGTTTCTCCCGGAGGCGAGCCTCGGCTCGAATTACTCTGTTACGATCGGCCGGCCGGGGTGGAGCTGGCGGAAAACTCCCGGCCGAACACCGTTGGAATCCGCCATCTGGCACTGCGGGTTGACGATATGGATGAAATGATTGGGCGGCTGCGGGCGGCCGGGGTGACACTCTTCAGTGAGCCGGTTCGCGTGCCGGGCGGAGTTGTGTGTTACTCCGAGGGAGACAAGACGCTCGTGTACTTTCTCGATCCCGACGGCGTGATTCTGGAGCTGGCCGAGTATCGGTGAAGCGGTCGTTGCTGGAGTGATACAGGCATTCCTGCCTGTTCGGAGGTTCCGGAGGACAGACAGGAATGTCTGTTTCACCCCGAGGGAGACAAGACACTGGTGTACTTTCTCGATCCCGACGGCGTGATTCTGGAGCTGGCCGAGTATCGGTGAAACGGTCGTTGCTGGAGTGACACAGGCATTCCTGCCTGTTCGGAGGTTCCGGAGGACAGACAGGAATGTCTGTTTCACCCCGAGGGAGACAAGACGCTCGTGTACTTTCTCGATCCCGACGGCGTGATTCTGGAGCTGGCCGAGTATCGGTGAAACGGTCGTTGCTGGAGTGACACAGGCATTCCTGCCTGTTCGGAG
>Ga0163151_10009749_pt1 | contig 10342 bp, 8 predicted proteins | sample OliLakLV19MP5IB2_FD_145596 | JGI IMG/M metagenome (GOLD analysis project Ga0163151, IMG submission 145596) | Freshwater microbial mat bacterial communities from Lake Vanda, McMurdo Dry Valleys, Antarctica - Oligotrophic Lake LV.19.MP5.IB-2 | ecosystem: Environmental > Aquatic > Freshwater > Lake... | reverse complement strand
TGAATAGTTTAGATTGCAGCAATACGGCTGTGCGCAAGCTTGACCCAGTTAGCAATCGGTCGTTGATGAAGCTTGTCTGTTATAATTCAAAAGTCTCAGCAAAAAGGGTGGCGGCTTTCAAAAGCCGAAACCCTGAATGCACTGTGGTATACTACAATAGGTAGGCAGCTCAGAATACTACTTAACATAATATAAATTATATAACTCTTGCCGTGCTAAGTTCCTGACGCACAGTTCTATAATACTAGTATGTTAACCATCCCAGCGTACCATCACACAAATGCCTTTGTTACGCTGGTCTGGGGGTTTACGGTTCTGTATGATGTTCAGGATTGTTCACGCACATGCCAACGCACAGTTATATAATTTGACGTTATGCTAAATAGCCGCTTAATCCCGATAGTTATCGGGAGCGCTCATCCGGGCCGTGCACACCTCGTCCTTGGCTGCCGAAGCTTTAGCGTAGGCGCCTTGAGTGCCAGCCCGACTGGCAGCCGGGCGGGTCTATTAAATGATGAAGATTGAGTATGAAAATTTTTTGCCCACCTGCCTTTGCCGAAACGGCTTCGTTCAGGCAGGCGCGCATTAGTGCAACCAGCCGCGCCAAGCATAAGAAATTGCTGGCCGCACAAGGCCTAACTCAAACCAAAGCCAGCATTACACATGCTTGATCCATCGCTCAATGATCTATTTGATATTTGTTTGATCCTAAGCTATTTGTGTCTTGAGAATTATTCAGTAACGCTCAAGCCGCTGGGCTTTTACTTTTTCCAATGATAAAAAAGTATGCAAAAAATCTAGGCAAAATAATGCTTCTCCACACTACACTATGCGCCACCCCGCTTTTAAGCCGGACCAGCGCACAAACTCTGCTGCAAACTGCTCATAAGGTTCTCCTCAGCACTCAATCATTAATGACAAAGTACTATCTTCGTTATATAGTCAGTGAATTCTACAGTTCAATATCCCATAGATTGCTTATGCCACTACGATTTCTTCATATTTCAGACATTCATTTTCGTAAGTATGCTTCAGATAAAAAACAATTATTGGATCTTGATGCAAATATCCAAAATGAAGTAGAACTGGATTTGAGATCTTTTTGTAAGGCCAATGGTCCAGTAAATGCAATTTTGATATGTGGCGACATTGCATTTTCAGGACAAAGTGGAGAATATGAATCAGCCGATGATTGGTTAAAGAAGATCAGTAAAATTGTTGGCTGTGAGCAAGAAAGCATTTTGACAGTACCTGGCAATCACGATGTTGATCGAAACCAAATTCGTGGAATATTATCTAATACACACAACCAATTTAAATTACTAAAAAAAAGAAAGCAAATTGATCCTTTGCTTTTTAAGGTTTTGGAAACGAATTCAGACTCTGAATTCCTGCTAAAACCCTTTGATAACTATAATAAGTTTGCTACCAAGTACGGATCAATACCGTCTAAAGGAAATGTTTTATATTGGGAAAAGGACTTTGATATAGGCAATTTCAAAATTCGTATAAGGGGTGTTAACTCCGCCTTGATATCGAATGAAGATGATGATGAGCATAATAGTAAATTATTTTTGGGGTCCCACCAAACAAATATTACAAGGGAACCAAATGTAATAAACATTTTCATGTGCCATCACCCGCCACAGTGGCTATACGATCAAGATGAGATGGAAATTGAAGTATTGGCCAGATCCTCAATACAGTTATATGGACATAAGCATAAAGAAGGTAGCAAAAGAATTGACAATTGTTTGGTATTGGCGGCCGGTGCTATGCAGCCTTCTAGAAAAGAAGATAATTGGCTGCCCTGCTTCAATATAATAGAACTTGATACCCTATGGCGCACGAATGAGAATCACCTGTTAGTCAAGGTGTGGAAAAGAGTTTTAGATAAGGATAAAACTTTAAAATTTATACCGAAATTTACAACCACTGGTTCGGAATTTGAATCACATGAAATTGCACTTGGCAAAGATAATGAAGGACTCGGACCTTTTGATAGCAGTAGCTCTAGAGGTTCTGAATTGAAAAATAAGCCAGAGGAAAAAGACGAAATGGTAGTAGAAGTAGAAGTAATTGATGTGAATACACCCGATCCAATAAGAAAATTGGCATATATGTTTCTTAGCCTCCCCTATCACAAGAAACTCAGAATTGCAGTTGGACTCGATCTTTACGCTGAATCTGATCAGAACCTTTCAGATTTGAAAAAATCGCAATTGTATTTTAAACGAGCAAAAGATAAAAAAAAGCTTAAGGAACTATGGGAAAGAACAGTAGAGACAAACCCCGAAACGATGAACCTTCCAAACCCATTTTAAAATAAAATCAAAACTCATGGTATCGAATCTAGCACAATGGTACACTCTGGCAAAGTTGAAAGGCCCTGATACTGAAAAGCTTGAACTTAGAGTAACAGATATAGAGAATATTGTAAAGAATAAGCCATTAGAATGGATTCTTGACTGTATTCGAATTTTCTTAGGTAAGAAAGTAAATAACATAAATTTTAAGGAGGAATTTGTTAAGATATTTTTAGAATCTGATCCATATTTCCCCCCAAACAATAATGATTTGGAGGTAAGGATTCTGGCGGGAGCGGTTCTATACCGGTTTGCAAAAGCAGCTAAATTAAAAAATAGATTATTAGGATTGCAAGCAATTCGTACTGGAATCTTCGGAATGAATGAGGAGTCTTTTATTAATCATGATATAATTGAAGGTGTTCTAAAACAATTAAATGAAGAATCCATTGCAATCAGAGAAAATAGTAAACAAGATTTATTGAAAGTGACATTCGATCCAGAAATAACGGCAGTCGATCCAACAACGGTAACTTCTAAGTTTAGTAATGTCAATGATTCCCTCAAGTCAATTGTCAATCACATAAATACAGTAGTAGGTAAGAAAATTTCTCTAGTCGATGAGGAATCAAATATTCATTGGTGGATTTTTCGGGGTTTTAGTAGCACCAAAAATGAATTATTTGCAAAGATTGATCCCACAGAGATACCATTTGTCTTGGCCATGGAACTTTCGGCTCTCACAAAGTATGCCCCCGGTCCATATCCTGCTGATCAATTTATCTCCAAAATACTTAGTGATTCAAAGAATCCTGGAAAGGAAATCACAATAATCGATTTTGTTAATAAAATTGACAAAGGCGGTAAAATGCAGTTTGGGTTCAATCCGGGTATTTTTGGAAATCTAACGCCATTAAGTACTGCGATAGTAAATTCGAAAGAAGCTGACGATGTTGAAACATGGGTCCAACCATTTGAAAAATTGTGTTCGATCAAACGAACAAAGAAAGTCTCACCAAAAGATCTCGCGCTTCAGTTGTACAACGAATCACTAATACTTAAATATTAGAAAGTAAGTTATTATGGAAAGTGATCAGCCAATATCTAGCTTCGTTTGCAAACAGGCTACTTGCAAATTTCCAACGGATGGAGAATGCATTGAAGGCTTACCTCCACCTGGTAAGTGCCCCTACCGTTCAGCAAGGACTGAGAGCGCTGAAAATGTACTTGAAGATAAAGTAACATCTCCGCCAGAGGTTGTCTATATAGGCACTCACAAAGGTGAGGCTTTAACAGATCAAAATTGCGATGCTTTAATGGCTGGTGTTAGTGTGAAATTTATTATGCTCGCTGGCCTAAAAGAGTCCGGCAAATCGACACTTCTAGGAAGTCTAATCCAGTTATTTCAAGATAATTCCTCTTTTGCCAACTATAGTTTTGCAGGATCGAATTCATTGATTGGCTTCGAAAGAATTTGTCATCAATCAAGACTGAATTCAGGTCGTGATAAACCTGGAACAGTAAGAACAGCGAAGGGCCTTGACGGAATACTGCATTTAAAAATTAAAAGTCTGGATCCGGAAAGCGAGAAAGTTGACCTTTTGTTGACAGATCTGTCAGGTGAGGATTTCAACGACTTAAGTAAATCAACAGAATTTTCTAAAAGATTTACTATGGCCAGGCGAGTTGATCACTTTGTCCTTCTTTTGGATTCAGATCTTCTATCTAAAGTTGATACCAGACAGGTCACAAAAACAAATAGCATTAGTGTTTTGCTAGGATTGTTAGATGCCGAAATGATTTTACCAGATACCAAGATTGACATTGTATTTTCTAGGTGGGACTTACTAATAGCAAAGGATGATAGAGAAAAACATGAAGCATTTATTTCTCTGTTAAAAGAAGATTTGAAAAAGAGAATTAATCCATATAACCTTACTATCACCTTTTTTGAAATCGCCAGTCGACCAAATAGACTTGATGTCTTAGAATTTGGGTATGGTTTAGCTGAACTTTTTACGAATTGGTTAACAAGCAGGAAAATAAGATCTGTAAATCCAGAAAACTACAGACCATCAATAAATGCTAATCGAGAGTTCTCAAAATACATTGCCAAGTGATGGAAAAAGGAAATTTAATTTTTATTGGACTCCCTCAATCAGGCAAGTCCACATACATTGCATCACTGTGGCATATTGTGGAGAGCAAAGAATTAGATAATTCTTTGACAATAACTTCGCAACCGATTCAAAGGGAATATCTGAATAGATTGAGAACATCTTGGTTAAGTTGTACAAAGCTAACACGCAATGTTGGTGATTTTAAAAATGACATTGAGTTAAGAGTTTCAACTGATTTAGGTCAAAATGTGGATTTACTCTTCCCAGACCTTGCAGGGGAGATATACGAGTCACACTTCCTACACAGGAAAATGACGAATGAATTTGTTGAAAAGTTAAAATCAACTTCAAATATTGTTCTTTTCGTCAATCCAGAATATGTGGTAAAGCCTATATTGATATCAGCAGCTGATTTCCTTGATGATTTAGTGGATGAGGGTGAGGCCAGGTTTAATAAAGATGCCAAAGAGCACGAAGAAGTAGAGGCAGTTGATATCGATTGGGAACATAAAAGTGCCCCCACGCAAGTTGTATTAGTTGATCTCCTACAGATGATGCTGGAATATATACAAAATCCTAAAGTTGTCATAATCATTTCTGCATGGGACTTGGTTCTCAATTTGCCAAACGGTGATGCAAACAAAAGGCTGCCAAAGGATTGGTTAACAGCTGAATTACCTTTACTTAGTCAGTTTTTACATTCCAATTCTGATTTGCTTCAGTTCAATGTATTTGGTGTAAGTGCTCAGGGAGGTGATTATGAAAATGACACTGATAAGGCCAAACTACAAGAGAAACACCTGCCTTCAGCAAGAATAATTGTTGAACAAGAAAATGGTGACAAAAGCAACGATATTTCACTTCCAGTAAAATGGGTTCTAGATGCAGAGTAATAGCCAAAGTAACCTTGTAATACAACAGCTGTTGCACGGATACGATGACGGCCATTCTCTCATCGCGGCCTCAATTAATTTAGACCCGGAAATAAAAAGAGTTGTCGGATTACTTAGTGACATGTCCGGCCCTAACATGCAAAAAGGATTTGAAGAATATATAACCGGATATCCGCTTAGGGATTTTGGAATGTACGCAATTTCAAAAACATGGTATGCCTCGGAAATGCCAAGACCAGGATCGGTATGGACACAAACGCTGCTGATATCATTTGCAGACTTACCAAAGATTAGAAGTTCTGTTGATATCTTAGAGTGTTTTCATCGCCCAAGTATTAAAGAAAAAAAATTCGAAGTAAGCTACAGCGACTCAATTACAATTTCAAGGGATTTTAATTTTAGTGGAACCACCGATTCCAGTGAATTTACTATTGAAACATACTTACCAGTAATTTCGGCCCTTTATGAAGACTCAAATAACTCCGTAATAGTAAAAGCTAAAAATTCAAGAAAATACGAAAATCTCGTATTATCAATATGGTTACAGCAATGGCCTAGATTAAGACGGCAATTCTCATTTTGTACAGGAGCAATTTATCCGAGAAGCTTGGATAACCGATTTTTTGATCTTCAAGTTTCCCCTGAGCGAATAGAAAGCAGTTACAACTTAAATTCGAATTTCACCGTCATCGATCTTGAAAAAAAGTATAGTTCGAATTTACCTACTGAGTGGAGTTTAATGTCAGCGAAAGATTTGCAAAAACCTTCTGATCTTCGTGATTTTTTAAGACAGTACGGAGCTGATGAAGGTTCGACAAGGGCATCTTTTATTAATCTTGTAAATAGTTTCATTTGCTTGATCAAAAATGAGAATAGGTCGCTTGGTTCACTAATTTCTGCCTTATCCATTTTGTTTCCCAAAAAATCTGATGCTGAAACTCTGAAAAGTGATTTACTTCTGATACATAAGGATTCTTCCATTAGATCTTTCCTCCCCAGTTATAAGGAAGAGGATATACTATTTGAATTATCAATCACCAAATTCCATGAGTCGTTTGATTACGATAAACTTTCTTTTTCAAAAAGATTCGAATCAATTTTTATTAACAATCCCAGTTCTGTTTTTGAGATACTTGATCAATTAGTGAATACGTATGTTAATCCCTTTGGAGAACTGGCATTAAAACAAATTGCTCAATTGCTTAACGTAAAGGATTTGATGTCAATCGATCAAAAGTATCAAAACAATTTGCTGCTAGTTTTCGCTTCTTTGAATCCCAAACTATCGTACACCAAAGATTTTTGGCTAGATAATACTGAAAGGCAAGCCGAAATAATTTCTATCCTGACTAAATATAACAAGCAAACGGAAATTGATTGGCAAAAAATAATTGCAATTCTCATAGAGATTAATTCAGATATTGATCTTGATTTATTGGCGAGTAAAATTGATATCTCCAGTCACATATTGAATTGGGTGAATAGTAATGAAATTAATTATCTAAGTTATTATTGGCAGAATATTTTGCGAAACAAGTCAAAATCTGTTTTGAAATGGCTAGGCAACACGAAGCAGCTAAAGGGGAACACAATCTCAACAATTATTTCAGTTTTGGATCCTAATTCATTGGATGTAATTGATAAGGGATCAAAAATATGGCTTCAGTTATTAACCAATACGAAAACAAGCGCAGACTACTATAGTTCGCTTCAAATTAAAGCGTTTGCGCTTGCCCTTGCGTTTAATCGTCCAGACGAGCATTCATGGGAATTATTGACACAAAGTTTTGAAGTTGTCTACAAAGGATTACTGGATTATAGTCTTAGCTACGCATCCTGGCAACCAATAGAATTACATACTAAACCATTGTCATTTTGGAATGACTGGGATAAGTGCAAAAAATTGATTATCTCACTTCATGATAAGTTTCCTGATATTAAGTGGACTAAGAAACAAATTGCATCTATTACAAGCGATAAGAATATCGCTGAACTAATACTATTCAAATAAGATAAGAGCAATTACGAATAATCTTCCTAAGCAAGGTGAGTCCAATTAAATTCTGCTTCAAATGCCTGTCGATAGAGGGTGTCTATTTGCTTAGGAGCCCTTCTAATATACTCTTCGGCAACTCGTCTTTTTTGAATTTCAAGGTTGCTGAGATATTGCAACGCCTCCTGTAAGGTTGGAATTTTATTTGGTTCGTTGTTAAATTTTGGTTCCAATGAAGTCCATATGACTGCATCCAATTTTAGTGTAAGAACCCACTCCTTTAAATCTTTTACAATGGGGTTTTTGGCATCGTCCGTCTTTTCGAGAACGCCAATGTGCTTCTCAACATTTTTGCTTTTTATAGATTCCCTTTTCGCCAATGATGATACAGCATCCCCTATTTCTTCTGTATCCATTAGTGCCCAGAGCGACCTAACTGTTTTGGAGGAATTGTTAATGACAAGTGTTAACCTTCCATTTTCTGATTGCCTGACGAATTCTAGTGGTATGAATGGACCGTCATTGAACCATTGCCTTTGAATTTTTAAAGACTCAGGCTTCCAGATTAACGAGCCCCAACCAATGCAAGCGATTTTCATAGCTTAATGCTCAATGAATTATCATTTCATTTTTTTGATCTTGTCTTGTCTACTTATTCTGATTTTTTAGGCTAAAAGCCAAATCAATATAAATAAAATTCCGTGAAGTGACAATTGCTAACGCTGGCATCGCCACACATTGTCAGGCCGCACTTCCCTGCTACTTCCAAAGCCCGCCAAAGAGTGCCCCTTCTGCCTGCGGAAACCTTCGGCAGAAAAGCCAGCCCGGTGATAAATGAAAAGATTGAGTTACTGAAAGCCAACGCTAAAAAACTTTCTATGAAGATTCCGGTAGGCCCGTCCCGATAGCTATCGGGCCCAAAGCCTACCGCGGCACACATTGCTAAAATCACATTTCCCACATTTCCAACCCTGTGCAAATGTTTTATGTCGCACACCCGGAATGTTGAGAATTAATAAAAATTAGCCTATTTAAGGGTGTAATTCAAAAAGAAGAAGTTAGTTACAGATGAAAAAATATTTACAACCGGACAAAATTGAAAATTACTCTGGGTTTCGTGCCGGTCTAGGTAAAATTGAGATACTAAAAAAGCATCAGTACTATGTAACAGACCAGCCTATTTCGGGTGATGCACCGAAAAAGTTTATCAAGCAGTATGAATATGGTAGCGCTGCAAAACGCAATCCTAATAAATGGCCTGCCTTCATCGCCAAGACGGGGCATAAGTGGTATCCGATTGAATCGATCACAGAGTATCTTCTTAATCGATTGGGAGAGACACTTGGCATTCGCATGGCTGCATCCAAGCTGGCTTATGGTGGCTCTCAAATCCGATTTTTAAGCAAGTACTTCTTGGCTCATGATCAATCTTTGGTGCATGGTGCCCAGATCTATGCCGGGTATTTTGGAGACGACCACGATTTTGTAGAAGAGATAGAGAAGAGCAAACTGGCCAAGGAATTATTAACCCTCCAGATTACTCAAAGGGCGATCTTAAAATTCTTTCCTATACATGCCGATCAGATTTTGGAGGACCTGATTAAGATGCTTCTTTTTGATGCATGGGTGGGTAATAATGACCGTCACTTTTATAATTGGGGTGTGATCACTGATGTTAAAGGAAGGCAACGACCTTACTTTTCGCCAGTGTATGACACAGCCCGCGGATTATTCTGGAACTATCAAGAACAAAAAATTGTATCTTTGAGCAAGAATTCTAAGGAACTTGAAGCTCAGATTAAAAAGTACATTACCGGTTCGTGTCCTAAAATAGGATGGGACAGCGAGGTCGATATAAATCATATTCGGCTTGTCGAGCAAATTGCCAAATATAATTTTGGGATTAAGAGAGAAAGCATTCATGACTTATTTTCGACCGACAATCTTAAAAAATGCGAAAAACTGATTCATGATGAGTTTCATGGGCTATTAAGCCCTGAGAGAATTTATGTGGTAAATCGTTGTCTTGAACGCAGAATTGAGGAAATTAGAAAAGTAATTTAAATAAGGAGGAAGTATGTTATCCGTGTTGAAAGGTTTATTTAAAGAGCCATTAGGAATGGCGAAGACAAAAGCTCAGGCGCAAAGTCATGAGAAGTTTGAGCTTGGTTATAAGGAATTGGAAATCGGCACTCTTACTTTTAAAGATGGGGAGTGGGTTTTCAAGTATTCAGATGAATTCAAAAGTCAGACTGAAATTCAGCCAATGATTGATTTTCCAGATACTAAAAAAACATATCGATCAGATGAACTTTGGCCATTCTTCTTGAGTCGTATTCCTGGGTTAAGTCAGCCAGCCATTAAAGAATTACTGCGTAAGGAAAAGATCAATGAAGATGACGAAGCTGCACTTTTGAAACGCTTTGGTAAAACAAGTATTACAAGTCCGTTTACACTTGTGCCTGAAATGGCTTAATATTTTAAATAGATCATAATAAAGAAAACGAGATGTCAGAAGGCATCTTTTTTTTGGTAATGCCTACGGCCCGGGCTATCCACTTCAAGTCCGGCTTCGCTCCTACCTACACACTTCGGGCTTTTCGTTTCTATCCCTATTGCATTTCCTTACGCAGCAGCAACACCCATTGTCATGCCGCGCATCCCTCCCACTCTATGTCAAGCATCATCTCTCGAAGAGGACGATGCGATATACTCTGATTACTGATTAAGAATTTACGACCACGCACTATGTGGATGTGGAGCTAACGATGGGTTGAAAGACCGCATCGTACTGGGGCGGAGCCGATGCTTGACAAGCAAAACAATCCTTAATTAATCCATCTTGTATTAACCCAATTGCGCTGCTCTATGTCAAGCATCGTCTCTCGAAGAGGACGATGCGATATACTCTGATTACTGATTAAGAATTTACGACCACGCATTATGTGGACGTGGAGTTAACGATGGGTTGAAAGAAGTTGGCAACGAATGGTGACGAAGCCGCTGACTAAAGTCATAAAGAAAAGATGA
>Ga0163151_10009746_pt1 | contig 10344 bp, 7 predicted proteins | sample OliLakLV19MP5IB2_FD_145596 | JGI IMG/M metagenome (GOLD analysis project Ga0163151, IMG submission 145596) | Freshwater microbial mat bacterial communities from Lake Vanda, McMurdo Dry Valleys, Antarctica - Oligotrophic Lake LV.19.MP5.IB-2 | ecosystem: Environmental > Aquatic > Freshwater > Lake... | reverse complement strand
GGGTCCTTAGGCTGATGATTCCGTGTGGACGTAGTCATGATTCCATGTTGCCCCACAGTCAGACGTAGTCAACACGGAAAAGACTACGTTGCTTCTTTTTGGCATCTTCATGACTACGTGAAACACCAAATCGACGGAGATTGCTATTAGAGTACCATGAGAGACATGATCCACGGACACTGCTATCAGTTTGAATCGGTGAAACACGGTCGATAAACCGAAATCAGTTCAGTCGGATCAAATATGGAAGCAAAAACGATCACAACGCCATTCTTAGGCAAAGACAAGTAGCAAAAGTATACGTCGTTAGGCCAGATCAGAATCATATTTTCAGTTGTGCTCTCATGTCCTGTGCGACACCACTGTAGCTGCGAGCCTGATGCAGCTCGATTCAAGCTCTGTCATCATGTTCAACAGTTCCGCCGTGCCGGATTACATATGGAAAGATGCCGCTCTGAAAGTCCTACAGCTGCTGCAGGATTTCACATTCGTGATGTGACCCATCGTTGTTGTCAACACAGAGTGGTCAAGACCAAGTCGAACGCGTGGGAGCGAAATCTCAGAGGATGGGATTCGGAGGCCTCTAGCATAGCGTCCTAGCACAATGTGGCCATGGGAAAGCGATTGCGCGCATCGGTACGAGCTCAATCAAGCTCCATCATAGCGGATGCCCCTGATCAGAATCACATTTTCTGTTCTGCTCCCATGTCTTGTGCGACACATCTGTAGCTCCGAGCCTGATGCAGTGCGATTCCAGCTCCGTCATCATGTTCAACAGTTCCGCCGTGCCGGATTACCTGTGGTAAGATGCCGCTCTGACAGTCCTAAAGCTGCTGCAGGATTTCACATTCGTGAGGTGACACTTTGCTGTTGTCAGCACAGAATGGTGAAGACCAACTCGAACGCGTGGGAGCGAAATCTCAGAGGATGGGATTCGGAGGCCTCTAGCATAGCGTCCTAGCACCATTGGGCCATGCGAAAGCGATTGCGCGCATCGGTACGAGCACAATCGACCTCCATCATAGCGGAGGCCCATGATCAGTATCACATTTTCTGTTTTGCTCCCACGTCCTGTGCGACACCACTGTAGCTGCGAGCCTGATGCAGCTCGATTCAAGCTCTTTCATCATGTTCAGCAGTTCGGCCGTGCCGGATTATCGGTGGAGAGACGCCGCTCTGACGGTCGAACAGCTGCTGTGTGATTTCACATTCGTGATGTGACACTTTGCTGTTGTCAGCACAGAATGGTGAAGACCAGCTTGATCGCGTTGGAGCGAAATCTCAGAGGATGGGATTCGGAGGCGTCTAGCATAGCGTCCTAGCACAATGCGGCCATGGGAAAGCGATTGCGCGCATCGGCATGAGCTCAATCGAGCTGCATCATATTGGATGGGCCTTGTTAGAATCACATTTTCGGTTTTGCTCTCATGTCCTGTGCGACACTGCATTAGCTGCGAGCCTGATGCAGCAGTAATTCAAGTTTGCCGTCCAAGTTTAGCATTTCGTTCTCGTACGAGTTCCTACTGAACGGGGCTGCTGCTGCAGGCGAACATCTTAAGTTTTATTTTTCTTTCACGCAGTCAAGACACTGTTGCTGCCAGCAGTCCGGAACTCCAACATGATCTCCTCAAACGCGATCCCAAGACGAGTTATTTGACGGTCAGCGGGGTAGTGTTCTGGCACCGTAGGCACACGGCAAAGCTGCTGCGTGCATCCGTGTTATCATGATAGAACACGAGCGAGCACCCACGGACCGATAAAGAGGCCGATCAGGTTTCCTCCGAGTTGTGCACGCTGGCGATAGCTCCCTATGCTTTGCTTGTTTAAGAAGGCGACTCATGTGCATCATTGTACCTCAATTCTGTATTTACATCCCTCAACTTACACTTTGACTTTACAAGGCTGCCATCATTCGATAATGCACAAGGCCCCAATGCACTAGCCGGATGCAATTAGGTAACCAACCGTCATCCTTTTTAAACAGCCATTGCGCGAATTCCAGCTCATCTACAATCCCGTACGCTGGGCATTGTGCACTGCTCATGCCCTGCACATCGCATCGAATCATCCAACACGCTGGTAAAATGTGTCCCCTTGCCCAGCTGCTGCACTTGGCAAAGGGAACGATCAAGCCATCCGCGGATTGGTGCCCGGCTAATCGCCCTCCAGGAAGCCCACAGGTGATACACGTATCCCGCAACACGATTTGCTGCGACGCGACTGGACATTTTGCCACGGAATGAAAAGCCAGGCAGCGATAGCACCTCCGAGCTTGGCAGCGTGCCTGCGATGATGCAGGCCATACCTTCTTTACAGCTTGTATTCTGCAGCACAGGCAATCTGCGCCTCGGCATGACATCGCGGGAGTCACTGTCCCCAGATCTGGATGTCTTGGAAGCACATCGGTGGTGTAGTGCCGCAGTCGGCTGAGGAGGAAGTTGGCGGAGTCCACACCTTGTACATGCCGGTGAACCGCACCTGCCGGGACCATCTTTTGGTCCTCTGGACGTTCGGCTGCCGGCATGGTGCTTCGGGCAAGTTCGCGGACAAACTTGATGCCGCAAGAACCTTTCTGAACCACAACAGAGTCGGTCGACCACAAGCCTGCCAGCGCAGGCGCTGCTGTGTCACGCTTGGAGAAGCTAACCGGGGTAGGAAGAGCCATTGACGGGGTCACAGCGATTGAAATGCCATTGTTCACAGCCGACGATGGAACGTGGTCGGTGAATTGCACACAAAGTTGCTTGTACCCACGCTGTGATCCTGGAGCCTCTTCCACGGAAACTTCAGAGACATGTCGTTTTGAGGGTCGGCTAATAGGTGAAGGGACACTCGGGGGTGACCCGAATTCTTGCAACAGCTGTTTGAAGAACTCTGGAGAGCTGGGCCGGATGGGTGTAGCAAGAGTTGCTCCACCTGCTGGATATGCCACTAGTTGGGTGGGTGCAGTGTGGAGTAGCTTCGACTCCGCTGCGAGGTACTCCAAGAACCAAGCTTCTTCGTCGTCTTTCCAGTGCACCAAGTCGAGTCAGGCTTGCAAGACGAATGCACGGTCATAAATGCTGCACACGTACCGTTATGGGGGAGCGTTGTCTCAGCCAACTCGCAATTGTCACACAGTTCGACGGCCAGCCCCGACGATTTGATCTGCTTGCAGCTTGCTGAGCTTGTTTCGGAGGAAGAACTCAACATTGCTCGGCGGCAACCACCCGAATTGCCCACGTACAGCTCAAGTTCTTCAATCCGCTCCCATTGCGATCGCTGTGAAACTGACTTGATGTAGAGCACCGTTTTCAACGCATCTGGCCACTGAAACCACTCACACTTGCACTTTTGTCCCGACCGGCCTCCCCGGCCACATTGCTGTCTGTAGTCGAGAAGGGACAGAGCGCCTCCGAGATGAAACACTGCAGATACATCGGCGATGTCGACACCAACTCCCAACGATGACGTTGCGACGATCACAGTTTGCTTTTCAGCGCACTGTCGGGACAGGCTTTCAATTACTTCTGTCCTGCTGGCAGCAGGCACTCCAGCCTGATACTGCTCAACTCTGACATCAGACAAAGTAGCCAGGGTCCTAGCAAATTGGACGCAGTCCTCTCGTGTCAACACGAAGACTAAACATCGTGCGGATCCACTCGATCTTCTGCACCAGTCCTCAATGGCGCTCTTACACTGAAAGAACGCAAGCTCACGGGAGGTCGCGCGAGTCACTCCATATTGCAGATGAAGGCCGTCTGGAGCATTGCTTCGGATTGATACACACCGGTGTGGTGGCAGCTCCACTTGCTTCAAAAGATCCTCAAGCATGGAGGGTGGTACGGAAGCAGACACAAACAGAGCTCGGGGGCACAGTCTGACCAGCTCCAGAACGCGCTGGAGTTTCGGACGAAAGAGAATGGAAGTCAATAATTGGTGAGCCTCCTCAACAACGACGCGCTTCAACTGTCCTTCGAACATGGACAGCTCCTGCATGAAAGCATGCCCAATTGATTCGACACTGCAGAGAATGATGGAGGGCTGGAAGCTGCCTCCTGTCCAACCCTCATGTTCCCACCACGACACACGTAGCCTCGTTTTGGCTAATTTTGACCTCAGGTCGTCTTTCGGCGCCCGATTGCAGAATACAACCAGCGTCACGTATCCGAGATCCAGGGCTTGCTCTCTCAGGGCGGGCAGACTGTAACTAAGCGTTTTGCCACCTGCGTCACGATGAGTGCAGGGGCTGAATCAAGATGCATGAAACAGTGAAGTTTGGTCAATGACGTACCGCCAGTGGGAAGAGCAATCAATGCGGCCTGAGGAACTTCCCGTGCAGCAACGAGAATGCTGGCCGCAACAGCTGCTGATTGAGCTGAATCTTTAAAAACATGAGCTCCGGTTAGCTCCTGCAAGTGCAACCTGACATTTGAAAGATCAGCCAATTTTCCGGGCAGCTCAAGCAGCTCATGCGCTAGAGCTTCTGGAAGGCTTCCCGGCCATAGGGGCTCGCAGCCATCAATCAATTGCTGGACCCGATTCTGGAGTGAGTCATTTGATTCCGCTATCGCGCCAACGGATGAATCTGTCATCTGCTTGACAGCACGAGACGATCAGAGGATGCGTCGACACACACAGAAAATCAGCTCAGCCGCAAGCATCCATGATCATGCTGAATCGATCGACCGGTACCTTGCAGTCAACATGCTGCTTTCTGACGACACCATCAGGAAGCAACGAAGGGAACCCGAGCAGCCGGTGCCACACAGAAGTCGCTTCGTAGCTTTCATGGATGGAGGAGAGCGGGGCATCCACTGCAGATCTGCCGTAACGAGACAGGTGTGTGCCAATGCTGTGACCGGCGGACGCGGCTGATGCGACTGAAAATCGAGAAGGCCCTGAAGACTTCTCTGAAATACCAGCAGCCTCCGCCAGCGCTATACATAGTTGCCTGAAGCTCCGGACGCCGATTGGCGAGTTGGCCAGCGGTGAGCAAAGCCGTGCAAATGCAGAGTTGAGATAGCTGGCCTTTGTTCGGCGTCCTCCTGATACGAACAAGAAACAGCCGTATCTGGAGCTGATGCCGGCACTTGTCATGTCATCGGCAGGTGGAGATTGTTGAGATGATGCATACACCACGGCTGCAGCAGCCAGTTCCAAAGGCCGAATGAACATGGCATACGTAAGCACAAGCGCCGCGACGCGACGCGGCAAAAAGTGGCGTGTAAGCAGGCCTCGGCCAGTCATCGAACTCGATTTTGTGTACGTGTCCACCAACATCACTGTGGAATAGTCCAAGCTCACGGTTCTGGCCTCCCAGCCTGATGGTCCCGAATGTTGAAGTCTCGTCTGACTCAGCTCTGCGCCCCTTTTAGGGCAGCCACCAGTAACCATAAGCAGAGTAAACACGATGCTTTGTATGGACTCGCACCTCAGTAAGAATGTCCTCCAAAATATCATACTGGCAGCATCAGTGAGGTTGGGCAGTACCAGACCTTGCGGTTGCGACTTACAAAAACTTTCAAAAAGCCGATTCAGCTCAGGTACAGAAGCTGTGGCTGCCGCTGTCACGATTCCTTGCGACAACGCGGTATCATCTAACGATCGAGTTTCCAACATATGCTCGATGCGGGTGGCCGTGTCACGCAGCTCCGAGGCCAGATCACATAGCGCATCTTCCAAAGTGCTCATCATAGATTTCACAATTTGTCGCAATGTGTCCACCGAAAGACAGGAATTCCGCATCTGCACGGCATCTTTTGCCGTGGAAAGATATCTTACGTTAGCCCTCAAGGGCAGGGATTGCACGGCAACATCACACGCTCTGCCTATGACCTTCAAATAAAAGTAGCCATACGCCGGATCCACGAATAGGTTCCCATAACGCGAGCCCAACTGAGAACGCCGAATTGTGTCCGAGGACGGCGGCTCGATCTCAAAACCTGACAAAGCTGGCTGCACGACTTCGTCGGATGTTACCAACTGGCGACTTTGATGGTTTAGGGCGCTGCAAATGAAAACCAGAAAGTTGAACTTCATTGCAGCGATCAAGTTCTTGCATTTGTCCGGAGGCAGGAATTGCTGTCCATCGCGATCTTGGCCATGAACCAAGAAACTGCAGGTCACAAATTTGCCCAAAGCGGTGTCCCCAAAGTTGAGAGATTTGGGCTGGGCCAGTAAGCGGAAGACAGCTTGCGCCAGCTCATCAGCATCTGCGTCTAGCAACGGCGCTTGCGTGTCAAACAGCTTTTGCAGCTTTTTCGTCTCTACCAGAGCCCCTTGTTCGCAAAAGTGAAGGAATTTGGCAAGAACACGGGCGTAACGACGTCGCGTGCCAGCAGACACGTCTCCGCGCGCTCCTCCAATCGCCCAGCCGCGACGTTCCGCGTCCGTTTGGCTGCAAATGTTTCGTCGGGTTTGGTTCCCGACGAGGATTATAACTCTCTCTTCGAAAGCCGCCGGAACGACCCGCCGATAGGTGTCAGTCCAAAAAGAGAACGCTGCAGCGTTGTCGATCACGAAGGTGTCCTCGGCGCGTTGACGATCATCCACGCCAATGGAAGTTGCGAATCCTAATACCAAACGATCGAGCGCTGACCACAATGCCAACGGCAGTTCACTCAACATGCGTGGTGCGGGGTGCGCAAATGCGCGTCCGAGTTGGATTGTTTGCATGACTGCGCTTGCCGATGCTGCTTGTTTGAAGGCGGGTAGAAATCGCACCACGTCATGTCCGACTTGACGCACTGTCAGCTGTTCCATGGACTGCTGGTCCTGGTGCTGTTCCTGATGTTTCCGTTTCAGATGCCTTTTGAGCGAGGCTTCCACGTTCAAGCACAAGCCACAATGAATGCAGCGAAAGCCCTCTGCCGTGGGCAAAAAAGTGAGCATGGCAGCGTCCGTCATCCGAGACAGTTCCAGGTCGCCTTTCACGTTGTCGAGTTGGTCGTGAGATATGTCCAGGCGGTGCTGCGACAGTGCGTGAGCTGCGACAGGAGCAGTAGCCAAAAGTCAGCTCAACTCGCGCGTTCAGATGACAAATGCTACGTACAGGCAATATTGGAAGGTGGACCAGCAACCACCCTCACGCAGCGCAGGCATATGAAAACGTGATCTTGTATGACGAAGTCTCTGCCACTTCAAGCTGCGCTGGTTTCAGAAGGCTCGGCGGTGCATGCCGGCTCATTTGGCCCAACGGCTGCGATACCAGGAGGCAAGGCGGGCAGAACTGTAGATGCGGTCAATGACAAACCGTACCAACAAAAGAGAGCTTACATTTGGCCTCAATATGCGTTTGGTTGACATGGCGCCTCAGTGAGCTTGCTGTGACGTAATCATTCGAGCAACTGGAACATGCCCACCGACCAGATGCACCCTTCTGCATGACCGCGCCCGCTGAAAAAATCACGAAGTTAGCGAATCGACGATCGTTTCGGTGTCAGCAGCGCAGCCCTTACCAGCAGATGCTGTTTGCTGATGAACGGCAGCTACGTGGTATTGACGCAATGCTCGTGTTGAAAAGGTATGATGACACGCGCTACAACGATAAGCACCTGTGCCAACGAAACAAGCATCATGATCTCAGGAATTTTGCAGAAACACAAGCGTGATAAAAGAAGAAAAATGGACTCACTTTTTGCCTTGCCTTCCCCTGAGTTGGACGCCGCCAGATCAACGGTTTCCATTAAATCAGCAGAATTGAAAGATGATTGCACGGAGATGTTGGGCTGATTGGAAGAAAAATCATCGGGAATCTCCATGGCATGAGGCGCTGGCAAAACAACCGGCAGTGACGCTGCTTCCTGGAAAGTCCCGGATTCGTCGTAGATGTTGATCGAAGCCGCGACATCGAGTGGAGCTGGCATTGCGGGACTGTCTCCACTTTTGAGGATGCTTTCCCACCAAGTCGATGCTGTGTAATCGATTGGTGGTCTCAATAAATCATTGAAGTCTGGACAAGGCACAAAATGACCAGTGCCGATCAGTGTACGCTCCACACACGAACCCACTGACAACTAGAACTTCGCTAGGCATGCAGGCAGAACATGTTCCGCGCGTGGAAATGTATTTACCGGGTGACAAGAGCAACATCTCACTTTGGAAACAGTTTTGAGGCAGCGTTGATTCTTCCATCGATTCGCCGCCCTTAACTGTGAAGAGAACGTCCAGAACACATTCGTGATCGAGCTCCACAAATCGAAACAGAAACACCAAAAAGAACCTACTGAACGCGTGCTGATCCATGGTCGTTTACCACATACAACCACAATGTATCCACGGTCAACAAATGTGCGTAAGAAATGCGCTTTGTTGAAAACATAGCAGATCGGAGCTCAGAACAATATCATGATCAACCAGGCAATACATGAGTTCAACTGCCAGCACGGGCCGCAATGTGGAACAAGACGTGCAACTTGAAACCGACATCATTCGGAAAGGTTGCAAAAGTCGTTACAAACGAAGCTAGGTTCCGCGCTATCCAAAATGCAAACATGTAGAATTAAGCGCATCGGGATCTCCCGTGTCTCGCACAGCCGCTCGACCCAGAGCAAGAGAACTGTGGGAGAAACACTATGCCAGATGATGTCTCAGCACAATGCGGCGACGCGCAACCTGCTGCGCGCATTGGTTTCAGCTCAATGCACCTGCATCATTGCAAAGCACCTGATCCGTATCAAATGGCTTTCTTTGCACCCAAGCATGTCAAGCTGAATGGTGTGCATGACAAAGCTGCAGCTTGGAAAATGATGCAATGTGATTCAAGATTTGTAATTAGCGCAAGAAGCTTGCCCGTCGGGGCTTACCTAAGCCATGATGCTCAATGCCAGATCAACAGCTCGCGTATCATTTCACATTCGTGATGTGACCCATGGTTGTTGTCAACACAGAGTGGTCAAGACGAACTCGAATGCGTTGGAGCGAAATCTCAGAGGATGGGATTCGGAGGTCTCTAGCATAACGTCCTAGCACAATGTGGCCATGGGGAAGCCATTTCGCGCATCGGTACGAGCTCAATCGACCTCCATCATAGCGGAGGCACACGATCAGAATCACATTTTCTGTTTTGCTCACCTGTCCTGTGCGACACAACTGTAGCTCCGAGCCTTAGGCAGTGCGACTCAAGCTCTGTAATCATGTTGAACAGTTCCGCCGTGCCGAATTACCTATGGAAAGATGCCGCTCTGACGGTCGAACAGCTGCGGTGTGATTTCACATTCGTGATGTGACACTTTGCTGTTGTCAGCACAGAATGGTGAAGACCAAGTCGAACGCGTTGGAGCGAAATCTCAGAGGATGGGATTCGGAGGCCCCTAGCATAGCGTCCTAGCACAATGTGGCCATGGGGAAGCGATTGCGCGCATCGGTACGAGCTCACTCGAGCTCCATCATAGCGGATGCCCCTGATCATAAACACATTTTCTGTTTTGGTCGCGCTGAACCAGTCGAAGGCGTGGGAGCGAAATCTCAGAGGATGGGAGTCGGGGGCCTCTAGCATAGCGTCCTAGCACAATGTGGCCATGCGGAAGCGATTGCGCGCATCGGTACGAGCTCAATCGACCTCCATCATAGCGGAGGCACACGATCAGAATCACATTTTCTGTTTTGCTCACCTGTCCTGTGCGACACATCTGTAGCTCCGAGCCTGATGCAGCTTGATTCAAGCTCTGTAATCATGTTCAACAGTTCCACCGTGCCGAATTACCTATGGAAAGATGCCGCTCTGATGGTCGAACAGCTGCTGTGTGATTTCACATTCGTGATGTGACTCTTTGCTGTTGTCAGCACAGAATGATGAGGACCAACTCGAACGCGTGCGAGCGAAATCTCAGAGGATGGGATTCGGAGGCCTCTAGCATAACGTCCTAGCACAATGTGGCCATGCGGAAGCGATTGCGCGCATCGGCACGAGCTCAATCGAGCTCCATCACAGCGGATGCCCCTGATCATAAACACATTTTCTGTTTTGGTCGCGCTGAACCAGTCGAAGGCGTGGGAGCGAAATCTCAGAGGATGGGAGTCGGGGGCCTCTAGCTTAGCGTCCTAGCACAATGTGGCCATGCGGAAGCGATTGCGCGCATCGGTATGAGCTCAATCGAGCTTCATCAGAGCGGATGCGCCTGATCAGAATCACATTTTCTGTTTTGGTCGCGCTGAACAAGTCGAACGCGTGGGAGCGAAATCTCAGAGGATGGGAGTCGGAGGCCTCTAGCATAGCGTCCTAGCACAATGTGGCGATGCGGAAGCGATTGCGCGCATCGGTACGAGCTCAATCGACCTCCATCATAGCGGAGGCACACGATCAGAATCACATTTTCTGTTTTGCTCACCTGTCCTGTGCGACACATCTGTAGCTCCGAGCCT
>Ga0163151_10009743_pt1 | contig 10347 bp, 6 predicted proteins | sample OliLakLV19MP5IB2_FD_145596 | JGI IMG/M metagenome (GOLD analysis project Ga0163151, IMG submission 145596) | Freshwater microbial mat bacterial communities from Lake Vanda, McMurdo Dry Valleys, Antarctica - Oligotrophic Lake LV.19.MP5.IB-2 | ecosystem: Environmental > Aquatic > Freshwater > Lake... | reverse complement strand
GAACAGCGCGGTGATCATGGGGGGCGAGAGTCTAGCGGGCCGGCGTCGGGAAGCGGGCGGCGGTGTGTTCCCGGGCGGCGAGCAGGAACGGATGGCCGCGAAATCCTACTTCTGGGCCGCCAGGAACGCGATCAGGTCGCGCAGCTGCCGCTTGCTCAGCGCCCCGCCTACCGGTGGCATCGCGCTCGTGCCGTTCGGCGTGCGCTTGCTGATCCGAGTCCAGGCGACCTCGGTCGCCTTGCCCGTGACGTCGACGATCGTGAGGCTGCCGTCCTGGTCCTTGGTCACGAAGCCGACCAGCATGCCGCCGTCGTGCAGGTCGATCGTCGTCGAACCGAAACCTTCGGCGATCCTGGCACTCGGCGTGATCAGCGCCTCGAGCAGGTAGTCGGGCTTCTGCTTGCCGGCGATGCCGTCGAGCACCGGGCCGGCGTTGCCGCCCTGGCCATCGAGCGTGTGGCAGCGTGTGCAGCGCGTCGCCTCGTGGTCGAAGAACACCTTCTTGCCTTCCTTCGCATCACCGCCTTCGAGGCAGACCTGGTACTCGGCGACCGAGCCGGCCTTGCCGTCCGCTTCGGTGCGCGCAGCGAGCAGGCTCTGGATCTCTGCCGAATCGTGCCTGGCCGCGGCATCGAGCAGGTCGAGCTGCAGCGCGGCCTCGACCTCGCGGCGTTGCAACTTGTCGAGCCAGATGGCGAGCAGCGCGGTCGCTTTGGGATGCTGCAGGTCGCCGAGCGCCTTGAAGGCCGCCTGCCGCTCGCCGACCGAGGCGTTGTCGAGCAACGATGCGAGCACCGGCACGGCCTTGTCGGGAGCGCTGCGCGACAACAGCTCGACCGCGCGCTTGCGCAGCGCCACCGGGGCCTTGGCATCGATCGCCTCGACGGTGGCGTTCAGTTCGGGCGCCGCCATCGCCGCGAGCGCGTCGAGCGCGGCGGTCCGTGTCTCGGCAGGGCGTGCCGCATCGACGACCACGGCCGCGAGCGAGGTGCTGCAGCGCAACAGCTGCAACTTGCCTGCTGCCTTGGCCGCAGCGATCGCCACCGGCTCGTCGCGCAGCAGCTGCGGCACGGCGGCGGTGAAGCAGTCGACCACGGTCTCGGCACCGGGATGGACACACGGCCGCCAGTTGCCGCCGATCCGGTCCTGGCCGTGCGGCTTCGTCCACTCGCCGAGCACCTCGATCGCTTCGATGCGCGTTTTCGCTGGGTGGTTCTGCAGGCAGCAGAGGTGCACGAGCGATTCGCCGCACTCGATCTCGCCGCGCATGCGGTTGGCATTGATCGCGCGCCAGTCGATCGCCTCGGTGTCGGGCGTGTCGTCGTAGGCGAGCTTGGCCAGCGCCGCCATCGCCGGCTCGATCGGTTCGTCGTAGATCGCCCGCGCCGCCTCGAAGCGCAGCGATGGTTCCGCGTCGGTCAGGAACGTGCTGATGCGGCCGTCGCGCAGGCGCGCCATCGCCAGCAGCGTGCCGAGGCGCACGGCGCGACTCGGATCGGCGGCGTGCCCCGTGATCGCGTCGCGGTCGGCGATGCTCGCCAACGCGAACACCGCCGCGTGGCGCAGCACGTGATCGCGGTCGTCGTTGTGGCGCAGCAGGTCGAACAGCGCCTTGCTGGTGTTCTTCGGCGCCTTTTCGCCGAGCCGCGCCAGGGCCAAGGCCGCTTCCTTCTGCACACGCGCGTTGCCGTCCTTCAGCGTCTTGCCGAGCGCCTTGCCAGCCTCGGCGTAGCGCGCATCGCCGAGCACGCGCGCCGCCATCGCGCGCACGTCGGCGTCGCCGTCGTCGAGCAGGGTCGGCACCGGTTCGAGCGCCGTGCTGTCCTTGCGGCCGAGCACGCCGAGACCCCAGATCGCGTGCAGGCGCGCCAGACGCGAGTCGGCCGACTTCGCGACGTCGGCGAACACGGTCCGCGCGCCGAGATCGACGAGCGCGAACTGTGCCTGCTGCCGCACGCGGCGGTCAGGATGGGCGAGCAAGACGCGCAGCTGCGCCTCGCCGCGTGCCACGAGGTCGCTACCGAGCAGGTTCGCGGTGTTGCGCAGGGCCAGGTCGTTCTGCATCTGCGGCGTGCGCACGCGGTAGATGCGACCCTTGCCGGTCTTGTTCCAGCCCGACACCCAGTCGAGCACGTAGAGCGAACCGTCGGGGCCGAACTCGACGTCGGTGCACAGCACGCTCCAGATCGGTTTCTGCGTGGCGGCCAGTTCGAAGCCTGCGCCGTGCCGCTGCACGCGCAGCGCGTGCACGCCGCTGTACGAACTGCCGCCGCGGAAGTCGCACAGGAAGAAGCAGTCGCGGTAGCGCTCGGGCAGGCCGACGCCGGGGTCGTAGGCGAGACCCGACGGGCCGTCGGCGAAGTTCATGATCGGCGGCATGATCCACGCCGGCTGGCCGGGATGGCGCGGATGCCACAGCTTCTCGCGGTTCCACGCGCCGCGGTCGTCGAGCCACTGGAAGCCGATGCGCCAGCCGCTGTCGGCGCCGGGCACGATCGGCACGAAGCGCGCGCGGTCGCCGCCGTCGCTGTTGTTGTCGCCGGTGAACAGGTCGCCCCACTGGTCGAACGCCAGTTCCTGCGGGTTGCGCAGGCCGCGGTGCACGACCTCGAGGTCGCTGCCGTCGAGTTCGCAGCGCAGCACCGCACCTTCGTGCGGATGGGCGAGCGTCTGGTCGCCCTGCACGACGTGGAAGCCGCGGTCGCCGATCGAGAACCAGAGGCGGCGGTCGGGGCCGACGATCAGGCCGTGCAGGTCGTGGCCGATCAGCGAGGTGTGCACACCGAAGCCGTCGTGCATCACGGCCCGTTCGTCGGCCTTGCCGTCGCCGTCGGTGTCGCAGAGGCGCCACAGCTTCGGGATGTTGGTGAAAAACACGTCGGGGCCGACCGGCAGCACGCCCGAGCCGATGCCGTCCGCGAGCTCGGTGAACTGATCGGCGAAGATCGTCGAATGGTCGAGCGTGCCGTTCTTGTCGGTGTCGACGAGCATGCGGATCCGCTCGGGGTACGCGGCGTACTTCGGGATGTCCTTGCTGATGTGCTTCTCGTACTTGGCGATCCGGTCGGCGACCGTGAGGCAGGCGAGGTCGTCGTCCTTCCACTGCATGAAATTGCGCGTGTCGAACACGCCGTCGTTGATGCGGAACGTCTCGGCGACGTAGAAGCGGCCCTTGCCGTCGATCGCGAACGCCACCGCGTTGCACAGATCGGGCTCGGCGGCGATCAGGTCGCAGACGAGACCGGGGGCGAGCTGGAAGGACTTGATCTGCTCCTGCGCCTCGCTGCTCGCAGGTGCGACGTAGACCGGAGCCTTGGGGTCCGTGCTCTGCTGGGCGGTGGTGGTGGAAGCGAGGACCAGTGTGGCGAGGAGGGCGTTCGGCGTGAGATGCATGGCGGGGGTGCGCATGGTCGCCGGGTGGTCGCGCCATTGCGAGGCACGGCATGCCGTTTGTCTGGCGGCGGCCGCCGCGTCCCGGCCTTCGGGGCGCGGTGGCGTCGGGCTGTTCGCCGATCGCCGCATCCATCGTTCGCACAAACTGCAGACCGCGAGAAGCACCATGCACTACATCCCCACCTGCGATCGACCTGCACCCCGTCGCCGTGTGACGTTCGTCCTCGGCATCCTTTCGATCGGCGGACTGCTGGCGAGTCAACTCGCCGCCCAGGGCCTGCCGGCCCCCGGCGCTTCGGGCATCGAGCACGTCATCGTCGTGACGATGGAGAACCGCTCGTTCGACCATTTTCTCGGTTGGCTGCCGGGCGCCGACGGACGGCAGGAGGATCTCACGTTCCTCGACCGGAATGGCGCGCCGCACGTGACATTCCGGCTCGCCCCCGACTACCAGGGCTGCGCGTACAACGATCCCGACCACTCGTACGAAGGCGGCCGCATCGAGTTCAACAACGGTGCGTGCGACGGTTGGCTGCGCGCGGGCGACAACGACCGGTTCGCGATCGGCTTCTACAAACGCAACGACCTGACGTTCTTCGCCGAAGCGGCGCGGCAGTGGACCGTGTGCGACCAGTACTTCTGTTCGATCATGGCCGAGACGTGGCCGAACAAGATCTACCAGTACGCGGGGCAGACCGATCGCCTGACCAATTCGTTCGAGTTGTGCTCGCTGCCGACGATCCTCGATCGGCTCGCCGACGCCAATCTCCAGGCGCGTTACTACTTCAGTGACGTGCCGTTCCTGGCTCTGTGGGGCTTCCGCTACCTGCCGATCGCGCGGCCGTTCACGACGTTCCTCGCCGACGCGGCGGCCGGCACGTTGCCCGCGGTCTCGTTCATCGATCCGCGTTTCGTCGACGCGGCGAGCGGCACCTCGGGCGACGACCATCCGCACGCCGACGTCCGCAATGGCCAGGCGTTCATGGCGCAGATCTATCGCGCGGTGACGACCAGCCCCAACTGGGCGCACACCGTACTGGTGTTCACCTACGACGAGTGGGGTGGCTTCTTCGACCACGTGGCGCCGCCGCTGCGCCAGATCCCACTCGCGGACCAACTGGTCGGCAACGACGGTCGACTCGGTTTCCGCGTGCCGTGCATCGTCGTTTCACCGTTCGCCAGGGCGCGAGTCTCACACCTCGAGCTCGAGCACAGCTCGGTCCTGCGCATGATCGAATGGCGGTGGAACCTGCAACCGCTCACGGTGCGCGACGCGACGGCGAACAACCTGGCCGAAGTGCTCGACTTCTCGGCCAACCGGCTGCAGGCGCGGCAGTATCGCGTGCCGGCGGGGCCGTTCGGCGCGCCTTGCCCGGGCATCCCCGGCGGGAACGACAAGTGGGCCTTCCTGCGGCTGCTCGCCACTACCTTCGGCTGGCCGAACTGATCCGCGATGCGGAGATCGCGCGTGGCACATGGCGCCGATCGATCGCACGGCACCTCCTCCTGGCCACGCCGAGCCGTGGACTCGCACGTTCCGGGCGGCTTGCGTAGCAGGCGCATGAACCATCGTCTGATGCTCTGTGCCGTGGCTCTCCCCGCCCTCCTGTCGATCGCCCAGGATCCGGCACCGCCAAAGCCGCCGCAAGCACCGCCAGCGGCCGCACCGGCCGACGTCGTTTCGGTCGAAGCGCTCGTTGCCGCGCTCTACGACGTGATCTCGGGGCCCGCGGGACAGAAGCGCGACTGGGATCGCATGCGGTCGCTGTTCCATGCCGAGGCGAAGCTCGTGCCGCTGGTCAAGGCGAAGGAGGGTGGCATGCGTCCGCTGCACCTGAAGGTCGACGACTACGTGCAGCGCTCGGGGCCGATGCTCGAGCGCGACGGGTTCTTCGAGCAGGAGATCGCGCGCCGGGTCGACCGCTTCGGCGACCTCGCCCACGTGTTCTCGACCTACGCCGCGCGCCGCAAGCTCGACGACCAGGAGCCGTTCCTGCGCGGCATCAACTCGCTGCAGCTGTGCCGGCAGGGTGGGCGGTGGTGGGTGCTGCAGCTGGCGTGGGAACAGGAAGCGGACGCCGGTCCGATCCCCGCGGAGTACCTGCCCGCGAAATGAACCCGGTCTCGATGCGCGGGACGACGGCGTTGGCGGCGCAGATGACGCAATGGGCGCAATGAGTATCCGCGGCTCTGTTCCTTGACGATGCGGTCGTGAAGGAAGCGCGCCATTCCGTACGTCGTCGTAGTCTTCGAGCACGGCTTGGCGGAACTTCGCAGCATCCTGCCGTTCCTTGCGTTCACGGATCAGGGCGCCGGAGCACCAGAGGCTCACTTCGTCGTGCCTGCGGCCGGCGCGGGCTTGTCGCCGAGCACCCGTAACCACACGCGTCCCTTCGTGTCGGGCGAACGGCTGACGAGGAACTGCAAGCCGAACGGCAGCGCCTGGAACACGAGGGCTCGCTCGCTGTCGTAGTTGCACTCATGCCGCTCCTTCGGCAGCCCTTCGAGCACCGAGTACTTCGCGTCTTCGAGGAACGGCACGAACACCGCGAGCCGGATGCGGTGCCTGTAGTAGTGCCAGAGCCGGTCCTCACTGCGGTCCTTCGCGCCGAGCGCCGCGTACGCGAGCACCTTGTCGACGAGTTCCGCGCAGGCGATCGAGAAGTCGAGGTCGTAGGTCCACGGCCCAGTCGCGTCCGCCTTCTCGTTGCGGCGCATCACCTGCGTGTGCAGCACCAGCGCCACCTTCGGATCGATCACGTCGCCGGGTGCCGCGCCCGGCACACTCGCCGCGTCGCGGTCGAGGTAGGCGATCAGGTAACCCTGGTAGGCGTCCTTGGGCCCGGCGCCACCTTCTTTCGCGTACTGCGCGTGGATGCGCAGCCGGTCGTCGACCTTCTTCACCGAGACCTCGGCGAGGAACGACTCGTAGAGCGGCGCACAGTGCTGCGCGTGCAGCGAGCGGGCGGCCAACAGCAGGGCGGCGACGGCGGCGGCGACGGCGAGACGGTGAGCTGCCATGATGCCCACCCTAACCCGCGTGACGCCAGCGGTCACGCCGGGCTCTTCGGGCTGGGGGATCGCAGCGACGGCGCGGCTGATGGTCTACAGCTCGGACTACAGCAACATCGTGCGCCCGTTCGACCGCCTCGACGTGACACCCGAGGCCGAACTCTGGACTCCGGTCGTGGGTGGCGAGGAGATCGTCGTCGAGGTCTACGTGACGACCGCGCAGCGGCCGCAGCTGCAACTGCACCTGAGCCAGATCGGCTCGGGCTACCGGTTCTTCGGCGCCGGTCCGACCGCGAACGTCGGCCTGGACGGTGGTTCGGGGCCGTGCCAGGTCGACGTCGTCTGCCCGGGCAGCAGCGCGTGGATCAACGAGATCCCGTGCGTCGCGGCGATCTCGAGCGGCGGGTCGATCTTCTGCACCGGCTTCATGGTCAACAACACCGCGCAGGACGGCCGCAATTTCTTCATCACCGCGAACCACTGCGGCGTCACCTCGGGCGCATCGCTGGTCTGCTACTGGAACTACCAGCGCCCCGTGTGCGGCGCGGGCACCGGCCCGCTGACGATGTTCAACACCGGCGCCGCGTTCCGCGCCAGCTACCTGCAGTCCGACGTCACGCTCGTCGAACTCAATGCGACGCCGAATCCGGCCTGGGGCGTCACCTACGCGGGCTGGGACCGCAGCGGCACCAACGCCACGTCCTCGTGCGGCATCCACCATCCGAGTGGTGACGACAAGAAGATCTCGTTCGAGAACCAGGCGACGATCACGACCTCGTACCTGGGCACGTCCCAGCCGGGCAACGGCTCGCACGTGTGCGTGATCGACTGGGACAGCGGCACGACCGAGCCCGGCTCGTCGGGCTCGCCGCTGTTCGACCAGAACCACCGCGTCATCGGCCAGCTGCACGGCGGCTACTCGGCGTGCGGCGTCAACCTCGCGGACTGGTACGGCGGCTTCGCGTTGTCGTGGACCGGCGGCGGCAGCAACAGCACGCGGCTGTCGAACTGGCTCGATCCGCTCGGCACCGGTGCCATGACGGTCGACTTCCGCGGCGCGAACGGGGCCGTGGCCACGAAGTTCGGCTTCGGCTGCTACGCGGACTACGCGTCGTTCCACGAACGGTTCCCTGGCGCCGTCGACCTCGCCGGCACCGCCGCTTCAACCGTGTCGATCCAGATGACGCCGACGGCGGGCGGCTACCAGGTGCAGTACGGGCCCAACAGCTGGTACGCACCGACGGGCGGCAACCTCAACCTCGGTGACGACGCGTTGAGTTCGACGCGTTCGCTGCCGTTCACGTTCAACTTCCCCGGCGGCGCGACCTCGGGCGTGCGGCTGTGCAGCAACGGTTTCGTGTGGCTCGACGGCACTTCGACCGACTTCGACGACACGCCGTCGGCTTTGGAATTGAGCGAGGGCCCGGCGCGCCTCGCCCCGCTGTGGTGCAACCTCGACCCGAGTGCTGGCGGCACCATCCACTTCGACACCGACCCGAACAACCAGGCCGTCTACTGCACGTGGCTCGGCGTGCCTGCGGCGGGCTCGACCGGCACGGCCGGCAACACGTTCCAACTCGTGCTGCGCAGCAGCGGCGTGGTCGAACTGCGCTACCGGCTGCTCGCGAGCACGCCGACGGGCGCTCTCGTCGGCTGGAGTCCCGGCAACGGCGCTCTGGTGACGCCGTCGACCGACCTGTCGGCGGCGATGCCGTTCCAGGTCGGACCGGACGTGCCCGGGCTGACGTTCACGGCACTGAGCCGGCCGGTGCAGGGCAGCACGGTGACGCTCGAACTGACCGAGATCCCGTTCGGCACGATCTTCGGCGGTGTGTTCCTCGGTTTCGGCAGCTACCCGGCGGGCATCCACCTCGCCAGCTTCGGCATGCCGGGCTGCTACCAGTACTGCTCGCAGGAGTACCTGGGCGTGATCCTCGCGGTGAACCCGACCTACCCGTTCCAGGTCGGCGTGCCGACCGGCGCGTACTGGAGCGGCCTGCACCTCTTCGCGCAGGCAGCGACGCTGACGGCCGGCGTCAACACGATCGGCGCGCTCAGTTCGAACGGCATCGACCTGTTGTTCAACCCATACTGAGTCGCGCGGCGTAGATGGACATCGCGGCCTGGCTCGACTCGCTCGGACTGCAGTGCCATGCCCCGGCGTTCGTAAGGAACGAGCCAGGGGTGCGGCCTTCTCATCCCATCGATTCCCTGCACTCCCTCCAGTCGCACTATCCCGCCAAGGCGTCATCGGCTATAATCTGGACGCCCGACAAAAGGAAGAAACCATGCGCAGCCTCGTTCTCGTGTCCATGCTCGGCGTTCCCTTGGTGTCACAGACCACAGGCCGGACGATGCAACTGCTCGCTCCGGCGGTGGTGGGTCAGACGGCGACGTTCGGGATGACGTACCCGGCGTCGGCGACGGGGAACCTGTACGCGTTCTTGTGGTGTGCACCTCCGTTCGCGGGCACGGCGACACTGTCGGTGCCGGGGTTCACGCTGCATGGTGCCATCCGGGTCGACCCGCAGACTGCCGTGACCAGCGCGATGGGTGTGCTCGGCGCCTCGGGCACGGTGGCGCACTCCTTGGCGATCCCCAACCACCCGTCATTCGTGGGCTACGCTTGGGATCAGCAGTCGGTGGACCTGGGGATCAGCACGTCGACGCTGTGGTTCGCGGACAACGAGCTGACGCTGTCCATTGCGAACACGCCGTTGCCGAGCCTGAACATGGTGACGATTGCGCCGGGCACGTTCCAGATGGGGTCGTCGGTGACGCCGCTGAACGTGGCGCCGTACTACAACCGAGCGGATGCCCAACCCGTGCATCAGGTGACGATCACCCGGCCGTTCTGGATCGGGAAGTACGAGGTGACGCAGGCGGAGTATCTGGCCGTGATGAACACGAACCCGTCGTATTTCCAGGGTGCGTCGTACCCGAACAGCGCCAACCGTCCCGTGGAGAATGTGACATGGAATCAAGCGATGGCCTACTGCGCGGCGCTGACGGCACAGGAGGCCGCCGCTGGCCGTCTGCCTGCGGGGTATCAGTATCGATTGCCGACGGAGGCCGAATGGGAGTACTGCTGCCGCGCGGGAACGACCACGGAGTTCCACTACGGGCCTACGCTGGTGTGTGGACAAGCGAGCTTCAATTACAGCTACCACACGAACAGCTATTGTGCCCCGAACGTCACTGTGGTGGTGGGCGGGTACGCGCCGAACGCGTGGGGCTTGCACGACATGCACGGCAACGTCTGGGAGTGGTGCCTTGACTGGTGGGATGTAAGTTCAAACTACCCCGCCTCGCCGGTTGTCGATCCCTATGTCAACAGCGGCCCGTACCGGGTCTACCGGGGCGGCAGTTGGGACTACAACTCGGACAACTGCCGGTCCGCGCACCGGTACTGGTGGTTCCCGACGTTCCTGAACAACAACCTGGGCTTCCGGGTCGTGCTCGCCCCAGTTCTCGTCTAATCACGTAGCGAGGCCGTAGTCGTAGGCGCCGGAGGCCCGTGCGAAGCCAGGCTGGAGGAGCCGCCAAGCGAAGGAAACGAAGTGCGGCGGGATGCGGGATGGACGGCAGGGAGTCGGAGCGAGTCGTAGTACCGACGTACGATATCGCTGTCGGCTGACTCCGTAACAGGCCGCTACGGAGCGAGCGCGGGGCGGCATGACGTCGGGCGCGGTTCTCCGCGAGAGACCGGCCGCCAGAAAAACCGGCGCGTCCGTTTCCGGTTCGCGAACTGCCGGCGTTCCCTCGTCTGGACCCACTCAGGGTCCAGAAAGCTACCGGCACGCGCGCGCTGGCAGTGGGATGCACCACGTCGCGCGAGCCCACCATGACCTTGTTGCCGTACGCCGCTTGGATTCCGGCGGCCCTGATCGTCTCACTCTCCACCTCCACGGCGCAGACGGCGCCGGCAGCGCCGTGGAGGTG